>Ga0136617_10000507_pt1 | contig 32683 bp, 37 predicted proteins | sample AntDrymUQ3222106_2_FD_129672 | JGI IMG/M metagenome (GOLD analysis project Ga0136617, IMG submission 129672) | Polar desert sand microbial communities from Dry Valleys, Antarctica - metaG UQ322 (21.06) | ecosystem: Environmental > Terrestrial > Soil > Desert | place: Antarctica: Dry Valley... | reverse complement strand
TCAGAATGGTCCTCCGGTCGACCTGCAGGGCGCGCGTGACGGCCTCGAGGGGGCGCGCGACGGCCTCAAGGGCACGGGCGAGATCGGCCTCGCCGTGCCTAGCGACTCACCGGTCGGCACGGTCGAGGTCCCGGGCGGCTCTGATCTGGAGGTCCCGGACGTCGACGTCCCCGGCGGTACCAGCGGCTCGGACGTGGAGGTTCCGGATGTCGAGATCCCCGAGGTCGAGATACCCGACGTTGGCGAAGAGGTCCCGGGCGGCGGCTCGGTCGACCTTCCGGGTGACTCGGATGGGTCCGGCGTCGACGTTCCCGATGTGGAGATTCCCGACTCCGGTCCGATCGACGTGCCCGAGCCCTCGGTCGGGGTTCCCGAGGTGTCTGCCGTGCCGGACTCCGACGCGGTCGGGCCCTCGGATTCCGCGGCCTCGCAGGTCTCGGACCTCTAGCGCTCGCTGCGCCGCGAGCTCAGGCCGCGGCTACGCCCACGCCCTCGAAGCGCTCGTCGAGATGCTTGTGCGACGGGCAGTAGAGGCCGCCGGCCAGCGGAGTGCGCTGGCACGCGCCGCCCTTGCGGGTCGTGGCGTGGCAGCACAGCGGGGTGCCGTCGCAGCTCACGCCGCGCTCGGCGTAGCTGTCCACGAGCTGAGTGGCCTCCTTCATGTGCCGCTCGATGACCTGCCGCACATGGAGCTGACGCGACAGGGGGAACAGCGTGCGCACGTCGTAGAAGAGCGTGCGCGTGGGGAAGGCGAAGTAGTGACGATCGTGCGCGAGGCGCTCGACCGAGGCCTCACACGCGCGCAGCAACCGATGCCTTCCGTCGATGGTCGATCCACGCCGATCCGGCGTGACCTCGGTGCATAGGTCGCGGTACATCGAGCGGCTGATCTCGTACACAGCTGGGCCTCTCTCTCCCTGAACGCTTCTCCACCCCCTCGTGGCGCGAGCGATTCTGTCACCCGCTTGTGAAGGGTTTCCCGCGACTGGTGTTAAGCGCGGTTAAGTGAGCTTGCAGGGGTTTTCGCACCGCCAAGACTCGCGGTTCACTCCCAGCGCTCGGCTGACGGGCTCCGCCCGCCGCGGATCACGAAGTGATGGCCGTCGAGTGACGGGTCGACATCGGTTCGGTCGCGACGGCGGTGGGCGCCCCGGCTCTCCCCTCGGGCCAGCGCCGCGGCGGCGATCGAGCGCGCGAGAGCATGGTCGTCCTCGGCGAGTCTGCCCAGTCCGTCCTCCGAGCGCTCGAGGCCGGCGTGCTCCCACAGGGCTCGGCGCGTGGCCGGGGTCGGGGCCGCGACGACAGCCGCCTCGTGCGCCGCCGGCTCGGCTCCGGCGCCGGGGGGGCGAGGCTCGTCCAGCGCCGCGTCGGCGGCGCGACGGCCGAACACGAAGCACTCCGCCAGCGAGTTCGAGGCCAGCCGGTTGGCCCCGTGCAGGCCCGTGCACGCGCACTCCCCGACCGCGAGCAGGCCCGGCAGGGTGGAGCGCCCCTGGAGGTCGGTGGCCACCCCGCCCATCGTGTAGTGAGCGGCGGGCGCAACCGGCACAGGCGCGGCGCGAGGGTCGAGCCCCGCCTGCTCGAGGGCGCTCACGACGTTGGGGAACCTGGCGGCGTCGAGTGCGCGCATGTCCAGCACGACCGTCGCGCCCGGCCTCGCTCGCAGCTCAGCCTCGATGGCCAGCGCGACCTCGTCGCGCGGGGCCAGCTCATCGACGAAGCGCTCACCGGCCTCGTTCAGCAGGAGCGCGCCCTCCCCACGCAGGGCCTCGGTGAGAAGGAACCCGTCGTGCGCGTCGTCGGCGACGAGCGCGGTGGGGTGGAACTGCACCAGCTCGACGTCGGCCAGCGCTGCTCCCGCCGCCGAGGCCAGCGAGAGGCCGGCGCCGATCGCTCCGGCGGGATTCGTGGTCCGCTCCCACAGGGCGGCCGCGCCCCCCGTGGCGAGGACGGTCCCGCGGGCGCGGACCTGTATCTCTCCCTGTCCGGTGCCGGAGCTCGCGGGCACGGCGAAGAGCCCTGCGCACCGGCCATCCTCGACCGCGAGCGCGGTCACCGTCGTCTCCTCGAGCACCTCGATCCGTTCGTCGGCGGCCGCGTGAGCCGAGAGGGAGCGGGTGATGCGCCGGCCCGTCGCGCTTCCGCCGGCGTGGGCCACTCGCCGCCGCGAGTGCCCACCCTCGAGGCCGAGCGCAAGCCCGCCGCCGGGATCGGCGTCGAAGGTCACCCCGAGGGCTTCGAGGTCGCGCACCCGGCGGGCGGACTCCGCGCACAGCACGGCTACGGCGCTCGGGCGCGAGGCGCCCCGTCCGGCGACGAGCGTGTCCTCGGCGTGGAGGGCGGGGGAGTCCTCTGGAGCCAGCGCCGCCGCGACGCCGCCCTGAGCCCAGTAGCTCGCGGAGGCCGCCAGCGGCGAGCGCGATACGAGCGCGACCCGGGCTCCGGCACGAGCGGCACACAGCGCGGTGTAGAGCCCAGCGGCGCCCGAGCCCACGACGGCCACGTCGACCTCTAGGGCGCCGGCCGCGTTGGCCGGCGGAGGCGAGGGAGTGCGGGGCGCCACGGTCGGGAAGGAACCGTACCGGCATGGGGCCCCCGCTCCTCTTCCGTCATCCCGCCTCGCTCGAACACGAGACCGGCGCCCATCCCGAGGGCTCGGGCCGTATCGAGGCGATCGAGGCCGAGCTGGGCGCGCGCGACTGGCTCGGCTGGGAGTCGCGCGAGGCGCCCGCCGTGGACCTCGACGTGCTGCGCCGCGTGCATCCCGACTCTCACGTCGAGGCGGTGCGGGCGATGAGCGCGCGCGGCGGCGGCGCGTTCGACGCCGACACCGTGGCGAGCGCCGGTTCCTACGTCGCCGCCCTGCACGCCGTCGGCGGCGCGTCTGCCATGGCCGAGGCGCTGCTCGGCGGCCAGGCGGGGGCAGGGTTCTGCGCGCTGCGCCCCCCGGGGCACCACGCGGAGCCGGCTCAGGCCATGGGCTTCTGCCTGTTCAACAACGTGGCCGTGGCTGCGCGCCACGCTCTCGACTCCCTCGGCGCGCGCCGGGTCTTCATCCTCGACTGGGACGTCCACCACGGCAACGGGACCAACGACATCTTCCACGCGAGCGACGAAGTCCTGTTCGCGAGCGTCCATCAGTCGCCGCTGTACCCGGGTACCGGCCCACTGAGCGATGCGGGAAAGGGCGCAGGGGAGGGCTACACGATCAACCTGCCGGTCCCGCCCGGCTCCGGGGAAGAGACCTGGCTCGCGCTCGTCGAGCACGTCGTCGCCCCGGCGGCCCGCGCCTTCGCTCCCGACCTCGTGCTGATCTCGGCCGGGTTCGATGCCCATCGCGCCGACCCGCTCGCGACCTGCCGGCTCGAGACCGGCTCCTTCGGCGAGCTCGCCCGGCACGCACGGGCGATCGCTGGCGTCGCGAACGCGCCCGTCGGCGCGGTGCTCGAGGGCGGCTACGACGTCGACGCGTTGGCGGCGTCGGTGACCGCCACGCTCGGGGGACTGGCCGAGGGCGGGGCGCCTCGATCGGTCGACCCCGACGCGACCACCGGGCGCGCGATGGCCGCGGTCGGGCGCTACTGGGCGCTCGCCTGAGCGACGCTCACTGCGCTGTGCGCAGACGTCGTCCGAGCGCTCGCCCGCCGATGTCGAGCAGCGCGCCGGCGCTCGCCAGCGGTGGCAGAGCGAGCATCGGGACGATGATCGCGAGGCCCGCGAGGGCGCTGGAGGCGTTCCACATCTCGAGTGAGGCCCATACCGACACCGCGATCATGAGCGCCAGCGTGACGCCGGTGGCAAGGACGCTCATCCAGCGGGCGGCGACGGCGAGGATCAGGAATCCAGGGACGACGTAAAGAGTTGTCACTAGCCCCTCGAGCGCCACGGCGACACGGCTCTGCGCGCCCAGTGGGTCGCCCGCGGACTCGCTGGCCGCCACGAGGGCGACGGCGCACACCGCGCCGAGGATCAGAATCCCCATCACCCGGGCTCGGTGATGGGGACGGTCCTCCATGTATGCCCATACACGCGATCGCCCACCGGGTTCCGCGTTGCGTGACACCATGGACGCAATGACAGAGACTTTGTCCTCCGAGCTCCCGATCGCTGTGTTCGACTCCGGCGTCGGCGGCCTCACGGTGTTGCACGAGTGCCTCGTGTCGCTCCCGCACGAGGACTTCCTCTACCTCGGCGACACCGCGCGCTTCCCCTACGGCGACCGTCCGCCCGCCGAGCTGCGCGCCTTCGCCCTCGAACTCGCGGAGATCCTGCGGGGCCAAGGCGCGAAGCTGCTTATCGTCGCCTGCAACTCGGCCACGGCGGCGGCGCTGCCCGCGCTGCGCGAGCACCTCGCCGGCCGGATCGGCGTGGTCGGCGTGGTCAACCCCGAGTCCCGCCTCGCCGCCCAGGTCACTCGCAGCGGCCGCGTCGGGCTGCTCGCGACGCCCGCGACCGTCGCCAGTGGCGCCTACGACCGCGCGCTCGCCGCCGTTGCCCCCGACGCGACGCTCGAGTCGGTGGCGGCGCCGGAGCTCGCGCCGCTGATCCAGGCCGGCGACGAGGTCGACGAGCGCGTCGTCGAGCAGGTCGAGCGGCTGTGCGCGCCCTTGCGCGCGGCCGAGGTGGACACCGTGATTCTCGGCTGCACCCACTACCCGCTGGTGCGCCCCATGCTCCAGCGGGCGCTCGGGCGCCGTGTGGAGATCGTCTCCTCGGGCGCCGCCATCGCCGAGGAGGTCGAGCGGTCGCTCGCCGAGGGCGGGCTGGCCCGCCCGGAGGGGCGGCGCGGCGACTACCGCTTCCTCTGCTCCGGCGACCCCGAGGCCTTCCGCACGCTCGGCACCCGCTTCCTCCAGCTTCCGCTCGGCGAGGTCCGCCACGTCGAGGTCGGGGCCGCGGCCTCGCCGGCGGCGCGCCGGGCAGCGGCGTGAGGAACGACGGGCGCAGCGCGGACGACCTGCGCCCCGTGGAGATCACGGCCGGCTTCGTGCGCTCGGCCACGGGCTCGGCCCTGTACGCCCAGGGGGGAACTCGCGTCATCTGCACCGCCTCGGTGGTCGAGTCGGTGCCCCGGTGGATGGCCGGACGCGGTCGCGGGTGGGTCACCTCCGAGTACGGGATGCTGCCGGCCTCGACCGGCGAGCGCAAGCAGCGCGACGTGACGCGGGGCCGCCCCGACGGGCGCACGGTGGAAATCCAGCGGCTGATCGGCCGTTCCCTGCGCGGGGTGATCGACTTCGAGGCGCTCGGCGAGCGCACCGTCTACGTCGACTGCGACGTGCTCGAGGCCGACGGCGGCACGCGCTGCGCCTCGATCACCGGCGGCTTCGTCGCCCTCCAGCTCGCGCTGGCGCGGCTCGTTGACGAGGGCAAGCTCAGCCGCCTCCCCCTGAACGGGTCGATCGCCGCGGTCTCCTGCGGGATTGTCGGCGGCGAGCCACTGCTCGACCTCGACTACTCCGAGGACTCGACCGCCGAGGTCGACGCCAACGTGGTCATGGCCGGTGACGACGGGCTCGTCGAGGTCCAGGCCACGGCCGAGCGCACGCCGCTCTCGCGCGCTTCGCTCGACGCCATGCTCGAGCTCGCGGCGTCGGGGATCGAGCGCCTGCGCGCCCCTCAGGCCGAGGCCACGGGCGGCCTGCCGGACTGACGGACACGACCGTGCCCCGCGCTCTCGTGCTCGCCACCCGCAACGCGCACAAGGTGCGCGAGCTCGGTCCGCTGCTCGCGCCCTGGACGCTCGAGCCGCTTCCCGCGACGGTCGAGCTGCCGCCTGAGACCGGCGAGACCTTCGGTGAGAACGCCGCCGCCAAGGCGCTCGCCGCGGCGGCGGCCACCGGTCGCCCCGCGGTGGCGGACGACTCCGGGATCGAGGCGGCCGCGCTCGGTGGTGCGCCCGGAGTCCGCTCGGCCCGCTTCGCGGGCGAGGACGCGAGCGATGAGGACAACCTGGCCAAGCTGATGCGTGACGTCCCGACCGGCGGCGACCGGCGTGTGGCCTACGTCTGCGCCCTCGCCTTCGCGGAGCCGGGGGGCGATGGCCCGGCCCAACTCGTCGAGGCCCGCTGTGAGGGAACCCTGGCCGAGGATCCCCGCGGCGCCGGCGGCTTCGGCTACGACCCGGCGTTTCTCCCCGCCGACATCCCTGACGGACGCACGATGGCCGAGCTCTCCCCGCAGGAGAAGGACTCGATCAGCCACCGCGGACGCGCGGCCAGGGAGCTCGCCGCCTGGCTGCGCGAGCGCGACGGGACCGGCTCGTGAGCGAGCCGGTCGGCCCGAGCGAGGGCCTGCGCGCCGCGGGTTCCTCTGGCGCCGCGGTGCTCGGCGCCGGAGCGCGCACGCGACCGAAATCGCGCGCCGCCGCGCTCTCGATCGTCTCGAACTCGACGCTGATCGTGCTCAAGCTTGCGGCCGGCCTGCTCACCGGCTCGATCGCGATCCTCACCGAGGCCATCCATTCCAGCATCGACCTGGTCGCCTCGATCGTCGCCTTCGTCTCGGTGCGCAAGGCGGGCGCGCCCGCCGATCGCGAGCACCCCTACGGCCACGCCAAGGTCGAGAACCTGGCCGCCGCCTTCGAGGGCGTGCTCATCCTCGCCGGCGCCGCGGTGATCGCCTTCGAGTCGGTGCGCCGGCTGGTCGTCCCGGCCGAGGTCCAACTCTTGTGGGTCGGCATGGTGGTGATCGCCTTCTCGGGGGTGGCCAACGTCGCGGTCTCGAGCTTCCTGGCCCGCCGTGCCCGGGACACGGAGTCGCCGGCGCTCGAGGGCGACGCCGCCCACCTGCGCACCGACGCACTGACCTGCTTCGGCGTCCTCGGCGGGCTGCTGGCGGTCGAGGTGACCGGGATCGAGCGGATCGACCCGATCGTCGCGCTGCTCGTGGCCACCGCGATCGTGATCTCCGGCCTTCGGCTTCTCAGCCGCTCCTCGCGGGTGCTCGTGGACGAGGCCCTGCCGGCCGAGGAGCTCGCGGGCGTGCGCGAGGCCGTCGAGGGTCATGGCGCCGCCGAGATCGCCGGCTTCCACGCCCTGCGCGCGCGCCGGGCCGGCAGCGATCGCTACGTCGACCTCCACGTCCAGTTCCGGCGCGGCACCTCGCTCGAGCGGGCGCACGACCTCGCCCACGAGCTCACGCGCGAGATCCGAGGCCGGCTCCGCGGCGCGGACGTCCTGATCCACCTCGAGCCCGAGGACGCGGTGCGACCCGTGTCCCCCGACGGGTCTTCGGTCGCCGCCAACCCCGCTGCGGAGGGCCGTGACGGACCCCCGCAGGCACGCTGAGCCGGCTCAGCGCAGGTTGACCGCCGCCGACGCGGCGACGGCGAGCAGCACCACCATGTAGCCGACGTAGCCGTCAACGAACACGAGGGCGGCGGCGATCACGAAGACCGCCACCGTCACCAGCCACGAGATCCTGACCAGGTTCACGAGGGGTATTCTCGCCGTCCGTGCGCTCGTCCGCTTCCACCCCGTCCGCGGCGCTGCGAGATCTGAGGGAGTTGACCGCCGACGTGCGCGCCGCAATCGTTCTCGGCCGCGACGGCGAGCTGCTTGCTACAGACCCTGCCGGGACCGAGCTCGGAGAGCGTATGCGGGAGCTGACGCTATCCCTGCTCGAGGGTGCCGACACCGCCGAGGGCGATCACCCCGCCGAGGTGGAGGTGGCGACGCAGGCCGGCGCCGTCTACGTGGTTCGGGGGCAGGGCTCGGCCCTGTCGGTCGTGACCGGGCGCTTCGCGCTCCCGTCACTCATGCGCTACGACCTGCGCCAGGTGGTCGCAGGCTTGGAGGAGGCCCAGCGTTGAAGGAACGCCGGGGCACCGTGGCTCGACTGGCCGGCCTTGCCGAGGGCGTCGCCGCGGCCGCGCGCAGGCGTCAGCGCGACCGTGCGCCCCAGGTCATGCTCTACGACGCGGAGGGCCAGCCGCGGCGGCTCGAGCCGGAGTCCGCGACCTTCGATCAGATCGTCTCCGCCGCCGAGCAGATGCTGGACCTCGGGGCCGGATGGGACGGAGACCGCGCAGAGGGCGAGCAACCCGCACGTCCATCGTCCACCGGCAGTGTTAGCGTCCCCGCGGCCGAGTTGGACAAGGATCGGGAAGCTGACGCAAGAGGAGGAACGCGTGACGAAGGCTGAGGTAGTCGATCAGGTCGCCGCCGAGGCAGACCTTTCGAAGAACGATGCGGGCGAGGCGGTTGACGCCGTGCTCAAGGTGATCGAGGACGCTCTCTCGCGTGGGGGCGAGGTGAATTTCACCGGCTTCGGGAAGTTCACCGTGGCCGAGCGGGGCGCGCGTCAGGGTGTGAATCCTCAGACCGGCGAGAAGATTCAGATCTCCGCGAGCAAGGTTCCGCGGTTCAGCGCCGGCTCGGCGCTAAAGAAGTCCGTCAAGGGCTAGAGCCGCCAGCGTCCGAGCTGGTCTCACCCTCCGGCGAGAGCTCCGGCCCTCGCCATTTTGCCGACCGGCTGGCGGCGCTCGTCCTCGAGCGTCGCAGTCAGGTCGTGCTCGGGCTCGATCCCGATCCCGCCCGGCTCTGGCCGGTCGCCCTCGGCGCTGCCGGCGACGAGAGCGCAACCGTGGCCGAGCGCACCGCCACGGCGGTGGAGCGCCACTGTCGTGCCGCGATCGGGGCCGCAGGACCCTCTTGCGTGGCCGTGAAGCTTCAGCTGGCGTGCTTCGAGCGCCTCGGCTGGGCCGGCTGGCGAGCGCTCGAGGCGGTCGCCGGCTTCGCCCGCGGGGAAGGTCTGCTGGTGATCGCGGATGGAAAGCGTGGTGACGTGCCGGTGAGCGCCGGCGCCTACGCCCAGGCCCTCGTCGGCGCGACCCCGGGCCCCTTCGGATCGGTGCCCGGCCTGGGGGCCGACGCCTTCACGGTGAATCCGCTGCTCGGGCGCGATGCCCTCGAGCCGCTCGCCGAGGCGGCTGCGGCCACGGGCACAGGGTGCTTCTGCCTCGTTCGCACCTCGAATCCGGGCGCTGCGGAGCTCCAGGACCTTCCGGCCCCGCAGGCGCCGTTCCACGAGCACCTCGCGAAGCTGGCGGACACCCTGGGAGCGAGCTCGATCGCCGGGTGCGGGCTCTCGAGCGTCGGCGCGGTCACCGGAGCGACGCGGCCCGACCTGCTCGCCCGTCTGCGCGAGCTGATGCCGCGGGCGGTCTTCCTGCTGCCCGGCGTCGGCGCCCAGGGCGGCTCGGTGGCCGACCTGCGGCCGGCCTTTGCGCCGCATCCCGCCGCCGGCCTCGTCACCGCGTCGCGCTCGATCGTGGACGCCGGGGGTTCGAGCGGCGGTCAGGACCCGGCGCATGCCGCCGCAGGCGCCGCGGAGGAGCTCCGGACAGCGACGTGGGCGCTCTCGCCGTGAGCGCGTACGAGCCCGGCGACGAGCGCGCGGACGAGGCGGTCGCCGATCGCGCGGATACCATGCGCGCCATGCCGGACAGTCCGGGCCCGAACCTGCGCCTGCTCGCTCCGGTGGCCGTGGGCGTCTTCGCTGTCGCCTTGCTCGTCGTTCTGCTCACCTCCGGCGCACTCTTCGGCGGGGCGAGCGGCGAGAGCGCCGGCAAATCGAGCTCGTCGGCCGACCGCCAGGGTGAGCGCTCAGAGCGTCGCCGCTCGCGGCGCGAGCGGCCGGCCACCGCGGCCTCCTACAAGATCGAGGCGGGCGACACGCTCGGCTCGATCTCGGACGACAAGGAGGTCACCGTCGAGCGCATCCAGGAGCTCAACCCCCAGCTCGATCCACAAGCGCTCACCGCAGGCCAGAGGATCAGGCTGCGCGAGTGACCGTGCCCGCAAGGCGGCGCTTCGCCGCCCGGGCGGCTCTCGTGGCGAGCTTGCTCGCGACCATCGTCGCCACGCCGGCCGCCTCGGCCGCGGTGTCACGCCCCGACCCTGACGCCCAGGCGGCGATCGTCGTCGACGCCGGCTCCGGCGAGGTCCTGCTGGCCGACGGCGCCGACGAGCGCCATCCGATCGCGAGCACGACGAAGCTCATGACCGCCCTGCTGGTCATGGAGCGAGCCCAGCCCAACGACGTCTTCACCGCGCCCCGCTACGAGGCCGCCGCCATCGAATCGCAGATCGGCCTCGAGACCGGCGAGCGCATGCGTGTGCGCGATCTGCTCTCCGCGCTCCTGCTCGAGAGCGCGAACGACGCTGCGGTCACCATCGCCACCAACGTGTCGGGCTCCCGGCGGGCCTTCGTGCGCGACATGAACCGCCGGGCGGCGCAGCTCGGCCTGCGCTCCACGAGCTACGCGAACCCGATCGGCCTCGACGCGCGGCGCAACCGCTCCTCCGCCCGCGATCTCTCCTCGCTGGCGCGCGTGCTTCTCCGCAACCCGCGCTTCGCGGCAACCGTGGACCGGACCCAGGCCCGGCTGCGCAGCGGCGAGCGCCGGCGCACGGTACGCAACCGAAACACCCTCGTCGGCGCCTACCCGTTCGTGGAAGGGGTGAAGACCGGTCGCACCCAACAGGCCGGATACGTGCTCGTGGGCGCCGGCAAGGGTCGCGGCGCCGAGGTGATCAGCGTCATCCTCGGGGCTCCGAGCGAGGGTGCCCGCAACCAGTCGACGCTCGACCTGCTGCGGTACGGGCTCGATCAGTTCCGTCGCGTGCGGGTGGCCGTAGCGGGCCGGCCGGTGGCGCGCCGGCCGATCGACGGCCGCGACGAGATGGCCGTTGCGCTCACGACCGCGCGAGGGCTGACTGCGACGGCCCGCCGGGGGCGTCGCCCGGCCACGCGCATACGCGCGCCGGAGGAGGTGGAGGGCCCGCTGCCCGCCGGACGGCCCGTGGGCACTCTGGAGGTCCGCGACGGGACCCGGCTGCTCGCGAGCGCTCCGTTGCTCACCGCGGACGCCGTGCCCGCCCCGGAGCCGTTCGCCGACCTGCGCTCGCCCGCCGGCCTGGCCGTGGGCTTGACCTTGGTGGTCGTTACCGCCATCGTCCTGGTCACCGTGCGCGCTCGAAGCCGCCGTCGACGCCGGCGGCGCACGACGATCAGATGAGCGATCTTCACCTCACCTCGACGCGAACCGCCCAGGGCGGGCGGGCCTGCGGCCCATGATCGTCACCGTCACCCTCAACGCCGCGATCGACAAGACGCTCGCCGTGCCGAACTTCGCCCTCGGTCGCCGTCACCGTGCCGTCGAGCAGGCCTCGATGGCGGGCGGCAAGGGAGTCAACGTCGCGCGGACCCTCAAGGCGCTGGGCCAGCCGGTGATCGCCACCGGCGTGGCGGGCGGCTCGACCGGTACGCGGATCATCGAGCAGCTGACCGCCGACGCGGTGCTCAACGATTTCGTGCGCATCCGCGAGGAGTCGCGCACCTCCACGGCGGTCGTCGACCCGACCTCGGGTGAGCAGACGGAGATCAACGAGCGCGGTCCGGCGGTCTCGGAGGCCGAGCTCGACCTGTTCGTCGACAAGCTCCTCTACCTCGCCAAGGGGGCGGCCATGTGCGTCTTCTCGGGTAGCCTCCCGCGCGGGATCGAGCCGTCGCTCTACGCGCGCCTGGTCGAAGAGGTCGGCCGCCTCGGAGTCACCACCGTGCTCGACGCCGAGGGCGAGCCGCTGCGGCTGGCCACCCGCGCCGAGCCGACCGTGGTCAGCCCGAACGAGCCCGAGGCCGAGGAGCTCGTAGGCCACGAGTTCGGCGACGACTCCGACCGCGCGGCCGCGCTGCGCTCGATCGTCGAGCTTGGCGCGCGCGAGGCCGTGATGACCATGTCCTCGGGCTGTCTGGCCCTGGTGGGTCGGGAGCCCGAACGACGCCTGCGACGCGTGATCGTCGAGCCACTCGAGCCCGTGTCCTCGGTCGGGTCGGGCGACGCCTTCCTGGCCGGGTACGTTGCCGCGCGCTACGCTGGCGAGAGCCCCGACGAGTGCCTGCGCTTCGCCACCGCCTGCGGCGCCGAGTCGACGCAGCACTTCGGCGCGGGCGTGGTCGACCCCAAGGAGGTCGAGCGGCTGCGCGCGGAGGTACGGATCGAGCCGGTGGAGGAGCCGGCGGTGTCGTAGGACGCGGCGTTCGGGCCAGGCGTCATCGTCGAGAGGCGGGGGCGCAATGGCCGGCGGTCGGTCGGCCCAGTGCTCTACGGGCGGGCGGCGACCGGCACGAGCACGAGCACGCCGGTCATTCCCGATCGATCCGCGCCGGAACGTGCCCGCGAGCGTTGGTACGCTCGACTGTCAGTCCGCCCCCACTCATAGGATGCCGTCATGGAAGTTGAGATCGGCCGAGGCAAGAAGGGCCGCCGCGCCTACGGGTTCGACGACATCGCGATCGTTCCTTCCCGGCGAACGCGGGATCCGGACGACATAGACATCACCTGGACGCTCGGCCCCTACCGCTTCGAGCTGCCGATCCTCGCCGCCGCGATGGACGGCGTGGTCTCGCCGGCCATGGCCGCGCACATGGGGGCCCTCGGAGGGCTGGCCGTGCTCAACCTCGAGGGCATCTGGACCCGCTACGAGGACGCCGCGGCGGAGCTCGCCCGGATCGCCGAGCTACCTCCCGAGCGCGCGACCGTCGAGATGCAACGCGTCTACGCCGCTCCCGTCCAGCCCGAGCTGATCGCCCAGCGCGTGCGGGAGATCAAGGACCAGGGCGTGGTCTGTGCCGCCTCACTGACTCCGCAGCGGGTGCGCGAGTACTACGAGGTCGCGCTCGAGGCCGGCCTCGACATCCTCGTCATCCAGGGCACGGTGATCTCGGCCGAGCACGTGTCGACGAGCTCCGTGCCACTCAACCTCAAGGAGTTCATCAACGAGGTTCCGCTGCCGGTGGTGGCCGGCGGCTGCGCCTCGTACTCAACCGGGCTGCACCTCATGCGCACCGGCGCGGTCGGCGTGCTCGTCGGCGTGGGCCCCGGCGCGGCGTGCACGACGCGCGGCGTGCTCGGGATCGGGGTGCCCCAGGCGACGGCCATCGCCGACGTCCAGGCCGCCCGCTCGCAGCACATGCTCGAGACCGGCGAGTACGTCAAGGTCATCGCCGACGGCGGTATGCGCACCGGCGGGGACGTGGCCAAGGCCTTCGCCTGCGGCGCCGACGCGGTGATGATCGGCTCCCCGCTCGCGCGTGCCTACGAGGCGCCCGGCACGGGCTTTCACTGGGGCATGGCCACCTTCCACCCGTCGCTCCCGCGCGGCGCTCGCGTGAAGACGACCCAGAATGGGACGCTCGAGCAGATCCTGATGGGCCCGGCGCACGAGAACGACGGCACCTTCAACCTCGTGGGGAGTCTGCGCACCTCGATGGCCACCTGCGGCCACGAGGACATCCCGTCCTTCCATCGCGCCGAGGTCATGGTCGCCCCCGCCCTTCAGACCGAGGGCAAGCTCCTCCAGCGCGAGCAGGCCGTCGGGATGGGTGCCACCCGCGCCGCGGCGCCGTCGCCCGCCCCACCGTCGGCCGACGGACTCATGGGTGACGGAGACTCGCCGGCCGGCCCGCCCGTCGAGGATCCCGAGCCGCTGCTCGAAGTCTCCTCCGGCGCGCCCGAGCGCAGCCTCGATGGCTCGGACGAGCCGATCGGCGAGCCTGCCGGCGCCGGGTCGGGCGCGCTCCTGCGCGGGTGACCGAGGTCGCCACGCCGCAAGCGGCCGCGGGGCACGAAGGTGGCGTCGCGGGGCCTGAAGCGTCGCCGCCCGAGGTCGATGTACGCACTGACGCGGCTTCCCCCGGCGCGCTGGCGGACGGTGACGCCGCCGCGGCTCAGGAGGTGCTGGTCCTCGATTACGGCGGGCAGTACTCCCAGCTGATCGCCCGCCGCGTCCGTGAGTGCGGCGTCTTCTCGGAGCTCCTCCCGCACGACATACCGCTCGAGGAGATCGAGCGCAGGGCCCCGCGCGGGCTGATCCTGTCCGGTGGGCCCGCCTCGGTCTACGCAGACGAGGCGCCGCGCCTGCGCACCGAGCTGCTCGACCTCGGCATGCCCGTGCTCGGCATCTGTTACGGCATGCAGGCCATGGCCCGCGAGCTCGGCGGCCGCGTCGAGCTGGCCGAGGCGGGAGAGTTCGGGCGCTCCGACCTGCGCGTGCGCGAGCCCGGCCGTCTCCTCGCCGGCCTTCCCACCGAGCAGAGCTGCTGGATGAGCCACCGAGACAGCGTCTTCGAGCCGCCGCCCGGGTTCACCGCGCTGGCCTCCTCGCCGAGCTCTCCGGTGGCCGCGCTCGAGAACCCCGAGCGCGGGCTCTACGGCATCCAGTTCCATCCCGAGGTCGTCCACACGCCGTACGGCACGGCCATCCTCAAGACCTTCCTCACCGACATCTGCGGCTGCGAGGAGACCTGGACCGCGGCACAGGTCGTCGAGGACCAGATCCGGCGTATCCGCGAGCAGGTGGGGGAGGGCAAGGTGATCTGTGGGCTCTCGGGCGGGGTCGACTCCTCGGTCGCCGCGCTGCTGGTGCACCGCGCCGTCGGCGATCAGCTCACCTGCGTGTTCGTGGATCACGGCCTCCTGCGGCGCAACGAGGCCGAGCAGGTCGTCGCCTCGTTCCGCGACCACTTCCACGTCCCGTTGATCGTCGCCGACGCCGAGGAGCGCTTCCTCGACCGCCTGGCCGGAGTGACCGACCCGGAGGCCAAGCGCAAGGTCATCGGCAGCGAGTTCATCCGGGTCTTCGAGGAGGAGGCCGGGCGGCTCGGCGATCCGCGCTACCTCGTGCAGGGCACCCTCTACTCGGACGTGATCGAGTCCGGCGGCTCGGCCGGATCGGCGACGATCAAGTCCCACCACAACGTCGGCGGGCTGCCCGAGGACCTCGAGCTGGAGCTCGTCGAGCCCCTGCGGGCCCTGTTCAAGGACGAGGTCCGCGCCGTCGGGGCCGAGCTCGGCCTGCCCGAGCGGATGGTCTGGCGCCAGCCCTTCCCCGGCCCCGGGCTGGCCATCCGCATCGTCGGCGGCGAGGTCAACCGCGAGCGCCTGGCGGTGCTGCGCGACGCCGACTTCGTCCTCCAGGAGGAGATCCGCTCCGCCGGGCTCTACCGGGAGCTGTGGCAGTCGTTCTGCGTGTTGCCGGCCGAGCTGCGGACGGTCGGGGTCCAGGGCGACGAGCGCACCTACGGCCATGTGATCGCCATCCGCGCGGTGACCAGCGACGACGCCATGACCGCGGACTGGGCCCGGCTGCCGCACGATCTTCTCGAGCGGATCGCGGCGAGGATGGTCAACGAGCTGCCGGCGGTCAACCGGGTGGTGCTGGACATCACGTCGAAGCCGCCGGGGACGATCGAGTGGGAGTAGACGCGGGCTGCCGGGAAGGCGCCTTGGCGTGGCTGCCGGCGGATGGATCAGGAGTGCGCTGAGCGCCGCGGGAGCCCGTAATCACAACCCCGGATGACGCCAACGAGCGAGAGCAGTTCCTGGTGCGGCTGATTCACCGGTCCCTGACCGCATACGAAGGCGGCCAAGTGGATCTCGCTCGAGTCGTGAGCGACGTTGAGAGCCTGATCGACTCGCTGGAAGAGGTCGCGGACGCCAGCTGGGTGGGCGCTCTGGGCCACGAATGGCTCGATCTTGAGATCGTCAACGCGGTAGGGCTGGACGAAGGACGGTCGGCGCTCACGAGCACGGAGCAGCACGACGTCGACGGTGCGGTTGCCCGACTCAGGTCGTTGCTCGACCGCCGCGAGAACAGCATCGACTGAGCGATTCCGTGACCGCTCCTGAGCAGGCGAAACCGAAGCAGGCGCTTGTAGTCGTGGCTGATGACGGACCGAGCTTGTATCCGTCTGTCGCGACGCTTGGAGGCTGCATCGAAGCACCCGACGTCGAGATGGGTCTGATCAGTTCTTGCCCTGAGTTGCGCGCTTGGCGCCGTCGTTTGGCGCGAGCGACGAGGCACGTGCTCCTTCCTCGCGCTCGGGGCCTCTGCCGACCTCGTCCGGTTGGCGCATCACCGGCCCGCCGATGGACGCTGGTTCGCCTCTGTGCGAACATGGACGGCCGCGCGGCGCACGGAGCCCCTGCCTTGTCACGCCCGCGCACCGACCTCTCAGATGAAGACCTACGTAGCCACCCCCGCCAACCGCGAGCGTCACTGGATCGTCGTCGACGCGACGGGCCACACCCTCGGCCGTCTCTCGACGCGCCTGGCCGACGCCCTGCGGGGCAAGCGCAAGCCCGAGTACACCCCGCACTGCGACACCGGCGACTTCGTGGTCGTGATCAACGCCGAGAAGATCGAGGTCACGGGCAAGAAGCGCCAGCAGAAGCGCTACTACCGCCACTCCGGCTACCCCGGAGGCCTGCGCGAGCGCACCTTCGCCGAGATGCAGGCACGCCGGCCCGAGGAGATCATCCGTCTCGCCGTCAAGGGGATGCTGCCGCGCAACCGCCTCGGGCGACAGCAGCTGCGCAAGCTCAAGATCTACGCCGGGCCCGAGCATCCGCACACCGCCCAGCAGCCGCAACCGATGGAGATCGAAACTCGATGACTGACGCCGAACGCCCCGACCAGCCCGACGAGGAGCAGTCCGCCGACGCCGCTGCGCCGGAGGAGGCCGAGGCGGAGGCCGGGCGAGCGGTCGAGGCGGACGCAGACGAGGACCTCACCGCCGACAACGCCGCAGAGGAGCCCGCTGCGGACGTCGTGGACGACGAGCCGCCGGCCGCCGAGGCGGGCGAGCCGGCCGGGTCCGCGCCCGAGGCCGACGAGGACTCGAGCACAGAGACGGAGGACGTTGAGACGGGCGAGTCTGCGCCCGAGCCGTCGGAGTCTGCGCGTCCGGCCACCACCGGCGGCGAGGAGTCGATCCCCGGTGCCCACCTCGAGCCCGATCTCGTGCTCGAGCAGCCGCCGGCCACCAACGCGCCCGACTACTCCCGCTACGCCGAAACCGATCCCGAGGCCGAGCTCGAGGCCGAAGCGGCGGCCGCCGGCGACCCGGACGCGGCCTCGGCGCCGACCGACCGCGAGGACCCCGCGCCCGAGCCCCGCGCGGTGCTCGACCTCGGGCCCGACGCGCGCTACCGCGCCACCGGCAAGCGCAAGACAGCGGTCGCGCGCGTGATCCTGCGACCCGGCAACGGCACCTACACCATCAACGGGCGCAAGCTCGAGCAGTTCTTCCCGCGCGTCACCCTCCAGCTCGCGGCGCGCCAGCCGCTGCACACCTCGGGCTTCGAGGACCGCATGGACGTCGTCGCGCGGCTGCACGGGGGCGGTGTCTCCGCCCAAGCGGGGGCGCTCCGCCACGGCATCGCCCGAGCGCTGGTCGAAGCTGATCCCGCGTTGCGCGGCGAGCTCAAGCGCCACGGCTTCCTGACCCGGGACGCGCGGGCCAAGGAGCGCAAGAAGGCCGGGCTCAAGAAGGCTCGCAAGCGGCCGCAGTTCTCGAAGCGCTAGCCGTCTCGCGATGAGCGGGACGAGCGTTGCGCCGCCGGCGGAGCGCCGGACCGAAGGCCATCCACCCACGCCGCGCCTGTTCGGCACCGACGGCGTGCGGGGCCCGGTCGGCGAGCTGATCACGCCCGAGCTGGCGCTCGCGCTCGGTCGCGCCGCGGTGAGCGTGAGCTCCGCCGCCGCGCCCCGCGTCCTCGTGGTCCGCGATACCCGCGAGTCGGGGCCGATGCTCGAGGGTGCCCTATCCGCGGGCATCGCCGCCGCCGGTGGTCACAGCCTGCTCGGTGGAGTGCTCCCGACCCCGGCCTGCGCGCTGCTCGTTCCCCTGCTGGGCCTCGACCTGGGGATCGTCGTCTCGGCCTCGCACAATCCCTACGGCGACAACGGCATCAAGTTCTTCGGGGCCGACGGGATGAAGCTCTCCGACGAGGCGGAGGACCAGATCGAGGCCGGCGTCCGCGCCGAGGGGGGACGCACGCGCGGAGTGAGCGGGCCGTCGCCGGGCCGCGTCGAGCCGCTGCACGGAGCCGCCGCCGACTACCTGCGCGCGCTCGAGGTGCGCTTCTCCGGGCTCGACCTCTCCGGACGGAGGATCCTGCTCGACTGCGCCAACGGGGCCGCGCATCGCGTCGGCCCCGAGATCTTCCGCCGCCTCGGCGCCGATATCGAGGTCGTGGCGGACGCCCCTGACGGGCGCAACATCAACGCCGGCTGTGGGTCGACCCACGTGGAGGCCCTGGCCGAGCGGGTCGCGGGCGGCGGCTTCCAGGCCGGGTTCGCCTTCGACGGCGACGCCGACCGGGTGCTCGCCGCCGACCGCCGCGGCGCCGTCGTCGACGGCGACGAGCTGATCGCGCTCGCCGCGCTGCACCTCCGGGCCGACGGCCGTCTTCTGGGCAACGGGGTCGCCGTCACCGTCATGACCAACTACGGATTCCACCAGGCCATGGACGCCTCTGGCATCGAGGTCGCGACCACCGCTGTCGGGGACCGCAACGTCCTGGTCGAGCTCGCCCGCCGCGGCTGGGCACTCGGTGGTGAGCAGTCCGGCCACATCATCGACACCGGCTTCGTGGCCTCGGGCGACGGAGTGGCCGCTGCGCTGCTCGCGCTCGAGGCCCTGCGCGGCGCAGAGATGGCCGAGCGCAACGCCATGGAGAAGCTGCCCCAGTGTCTCTTCAACGTGCGTGTACGCGATCGCGAGACGGTCGGCGAGGCCGCGGCCGTGTGGGAGGCCGTAGCGACCGAGGATCGTGCGCTCGAGGGCGAGGGCCGCGTGCTGATCCGGCCCTCCGGGACCGAGCCCGTAGTGCGGGTGATGGTCGAGGCGCCGACCCGCGAACGCTGCCAGGCGGCGCTCGAGCGGCTGGTCGGCGTGGTCGAGCGCGAGCTCGCCTGACCAGTCCGTCCCCGCTCGGAGCGGTTTTTTCGACCCTCCGACCACCCCCTGAGCGGATCGACGCGTCTGCTCAGCGGTGTTAGGCTGATTCCTCGCCGCTCAGCGAAGAGGGGCTGGGAAAGCCGCGTCGAATGCGGCTTTCGACGTTCAGGGCCCGCTGAGCGGGGAGCCAGGCGGCCCGCAGTCTCGGAACCGACCACAGCGAGGACAGTTCGAAGAATGTGCGGCATCGTCGGATACGTAGGATCGCGGCCCTGCCGGGAGTTCCTGCTCCGCGGTCTCGAGAAGCTCGAGTACCGGGGCTACGACTCCGCCGGCGTGACCCTGATCGGCGACGGCGAGGTCGACCTCGTGCGCGCGGTCGGCAACCTCTCCTACCTGCGTGAGGCGGTCGCTGCCAGCGAGGCCTCCGAGCTGAGCCTGGTCGCCGGCGGCGGGACGGCGACGCTCGACCCGAGCACCCGTGAGGCGACGACCGGGATCGGCCATACGCGCTGGGCCACCCACGGCCTGGTCACCGAGGACAACGCCCATCCCCACTTCGACACCACCGAGCGCATACACGTCGTGGTCAACGGCATCGTCGAGAATCACGTCGAGCTCCGGCGCGAGCTCGAGGACGAGGGCGCGACCTTCACCTCGGACACCGACGCGGAGGTCGTGGCCCATCTCGTGTCTAGGCACTACGAGGGCAACCTGGCGGAGGCCGTCCGCGCCGCCTACGGCGAGCTCCACGGCCACTTCGCCTTCGTCGCCGCCTCCGTGCACGAGCCCGAGCTGCTCGTGGCCGCGCGGCGCGAATGTCCGCTCGTCGTCGGCGTGGGGGAGGGCGAGCACTTCATAGCGTCGGCCATCCCCGCGTTCCTGCGCGAGACCCGCGAGGTCAAGATGGTCGAGGACGGCGAGATCGTCGTCGTGCGCCCGGACTCCGCCGAGTTCTTCGATCCCGCCGGCTTCCCCATCGTCCGCCGGACCGAGCACATCGACTGGAGCGAGGAGGCCGCCGAGAAGGGCGGCTACGAGACCTTCATGTTGAAGGAGATCCACGAGCAGCCGGCCGCGCTGGCCGAGACCATCGCCGACCGGATCTGCGGCGACACCGTCGAGCTTGGCGACATCGGCATCTCCGACGACGAGCTGCGCGCGCTGCGGCGAATCGTCATCGTCGCCTGCGGCACCTCTTACCACGCCGGTCTCGTCGGTCGCTACGCCATCGAGGCGTGGGCCCGCGTCCCGGTGGAGATGGACATCGCCTCCGAGTGGCGCTACCGCGACCCGATCGTCGGCCCCGGCGACCTCGTCGTCGGCATCTCCCAGTCCGGCGAGACCGCGGACACCCTCGCGGCCATGCGCATGGCCCGCTCCCGCGGCGCGCGTGTGCTGGCGATCACCAACGTGATGGGCTCGCAGGCCACCCGCGACTCCGACGGCGTGGTCTACACCCGTGCGGGCCTCGAGATCGGCGTCGCCGCCACGAAGACCTTCGTTTCGCAGGTGGCGGTCATGCACCTGATCGGGCTCAAGCTCGCCGAACTGCGGGGAACGCTCTCACCCGGCGTGCTGGACACGCTGCTGCGCGACATGGAGCGCCTGCCGGGGCTGGTCCAGCAGGTGATCGAGCGCAACGACGGCCCGGCGGCGGAGATCGCCGAGCGCTGGCAGGACGCGGGCTTCTTCCTCTACCTGGGCCGCCACGTCGGCCTGCCGGTCGCGCTCGAGGGGGCGCTCAAGCTCAAAGAGGTCTCCTACGTCCCGACCGATGCCTACGCGGCCGGAGAGATGAAGCACGGCCCGATCGCCCTGCTCGACGAGCGCACCCCCGTGGTCTGCGTCGCCACCGACTCGCCGGTGCTCGACAAGGTGCTCTCGAACGCGGCCGAGGTCCGCGCCCGCGGGGCTCACGTCGTTGCGGTAGCCACCGAGGGCAACCCGCTGGTCTCCGAGTACGCTGAGGAGGTCTTCGAGGTCCCGCACACCGACTGGCTGCTCCAGCCCGTGCTGGCCGTCGTACCGCTCCAGCTGCTGGCCTACCGAGTCGCCCGCGCCCGCGGGCTCAACGTGGATCAGCCCCGCAACCTGGCCAAGACCGTCACGGTCGAGTAGAACCCTCGAGTGGGTCCAGCGCTCGCGCCGGGGCTCGGGATCGGGCTCGACATGCTCGAGGTCGACCGGCTCGAGCGGGCGCTCGACCGCAGGCCGCGACTGGCCGAGAGGCTGTTCACCGACGGCGAGCGGGCCTACGCGGCGGCGCGTCCTCGCCCGGCTCGCCACCTGGCCGCGCGCTTCTGCGCCAAGGAGGCGGTGGCCAAGGCGCTCGGCATCTCGGCCTGGAGCTTCCGTGACGTCGAGGTCGTCGCTGCCGGCGGGCCGCCGCGGGTGCAGCTCGGCGGCAAGGTCGCCGACCGCGCCCGCGAGCTCGACGTCGACCCGGTGATCTCGCTCACCCACACGCGCACGATGGCCGGCGCGACCGCGCTGCTGCGGCGCCTCCGCCGCGGCTGACCCGGGCACGCTGGGCGCTCGCGCTCTTACGGCGCGCCATGCCTGCGCCGATGGCTCCGCGCCACGCCGGCGGATACTCTGGCTGGCGTGACCCCTCCGGATTGGCTCGACCCGCTCTTCGACGCTGAGGAGATGGGCGCGGCCGACTCGTTCGCGATCGAGGAGCGAGGCATCCCCTCGCTCGAGCTGATGGAGCGGGCGGGTGAGGGCCTGGCCCGCGTCGCGGGCGAGGAGGCGGAGCGCGCCGGGCGCCCGGGGCCGATCCGGGTCGTCGTCGGGAGGGGCAACAATGGCGGCGACGGTCTCGTGGCCGCGCGGATCCTGCGCGAGCGTGGCCGCCACGTCGAGGTGCTCTCGACGGCGGCGGTCGGGGAGTTCGGCGGCGACGCGCGCGCCAACCTGGACCGCCTCCCCGGCGATCCGCCGGTCGAGGGCGTCTCCCACGAGCGTCTGCGCGGCTCCGCGGCGATCATCGACGCCCTGCTGGGCACCGGCTCCTCCGGCAAGCCGCGCGAGCCCGTGGCCGGCGCCATCGCGGCCATCAACGCCCAGGACGCGGTGGTGATCGCCTGCGACGTTCCGTCCGGGGTCGACGCCTCGAGCGGGGCGGTGGAGGGCGAGGCCGTCCGGGCCGCGGTGACTGCGACCTTTCACGCGCCGAAGATCGGGCTCCACGTGGCTCCGGGCGCCCACCACGCGGGAACCGTCCGCGCCATCGAGATCGGCATCCCGCGCGGCGCACCCTCGGCGGCCATGGCGGGCCTTATCTCTAGCCGCGTGCTCGAGCTCGTGCCCTCGCGCGGCCGAGCAGCAAGCAAGTTCGACTCCGGCGCGGTGGTCATCGCCGGCGGCATGCGCGGCCTAAGCGGTGCGCCCACCATGACTGCGCTTGCGGCCATGCGAACCGGCGCGGGCTACGTCCAGCTCGCGGTGCCCGAGTCGACCCAGACCGTGTTCGCGCTCAAGCTGCTCGAGGCCATGACGATCGGGCAGCCGGAGGCCGATGGCGCTCACACGGAGGCCGGTGCCGACGGCGTGGCCGAGCTGGCCGAGCGCGCGGGCGCTGTGGTGGTCGGCCCGGGAATCGGTCGCTCCGAGGGCGCAACGGCCTTCGCGCGCGCCGTGGCCCAGCGGGTCCGCACGCCGCTGCTGATCGACGCGGACGGGCTCAACGCCCACGCCGGAGCGCTCGAGTCGCTGCGCAAGCGAGAGGCGCCGACAGTGCTGACCCCGCACGCGGGAGAGCTGGGCCGTCTGCTCGAGACCGGCTCGCGGGACATCGGCGAGCGTCGGCTCGAGGCGGCGCGCGAGGCGGCCGGCCGCAGCGGGGCGATCGTGCTGCTCAAGGGCGACGACACCATCGTGTCCGCCCCCGACGGGCTCGTCGCGGTGAGCCGCGGGGGGGCGCCGGCGCTGGCCACGGCCGGGACGGGCGACGTTCTCTGCGGAGTGATCGCCGCCCTGCTGGCCAAAGGGCTCGACGCGTTCGCCGCCGCGTCCGCAGGCGTGCTCGCCCACGCGCGAGCGGGCCGGGTCGCCGCCGCGCGCCTCGGCGCCGACCACACCGTCGCCTCGGACGTCATCGACTCGCTGCCGGCGGCGTTTGGCGGACCGGCGACCGAGCATGAGCGGCGGGCGGCCGAGGAGGGCGAACCCACCCGCTCGAAGCGCTAGATTCGCCGGGCGATGCCCGTTCCCGTGCGAGAGGTGATGGATCCCGATCCTGTGACGGTGACGCCCGAGACCCCGGTCGAGGACGTCATCCGCCTGTTAGGCGACACTGAGCTGCCCGGCATGCCGGTGATCGAGGCCGGCGGGCGCTGCGTGGGGATCGTCACCGAGGCCGACCTCGTCATCGCCGACGAGCAGGGCGACCTCCATCTGCCCCATTACATCCAGCTGTTCGGCGGCATCGTCTTCCTCGAGCCGCTGCGCCACTTCGAGGATCGGCTCCGTAAGGCCTTCGCCGCCAAGGTGGACGACATGATGACCAAGGACCCGACGACCGTCGGTCCCGACACGAGCGTTCGCGACGCGGCGCGGATCGTCTCCGAGAGCGGGCATAACCGGCTGCCGGTGGTCGAGCACGGGCGGCTGGTCGGCGTCGTGAGCCGCGCCGACGTGCTCGGCGCGCTCGCGCGCTGAGCGTGAGCCCCGCGCCGGCCCGGGCGCCGGCCCCGAGCCCCCGCGAGCAGCGCCCGCGCGCGTTCGCGAGCGTCGACCTCGCAGCGATCGAGGGCAACGCGCGGCGCCTGCTTGGCGAGCTCGTGGGCGACTCCGAGCTCTGTGCCGTCGTCAAGGCCGACGGCTACGGCCACGGGATGATCCCCGCCGCGAGCGCGGCCCGGCAAGGGGGCGCGACCTGGCTCGCCGTGGCGGCGGCGGCCGAGGCGGCCGAGCTCCGCGCTGGGGGCATCGAGGGAACGCCGATCCTCGTTCAGGGCGCTCTGACGCCAGAGGAGGCGAGGACGGCGATCGATGTGCACGCCGACGTGGTGGCCTGGCGCGCGGGCTTCGCGCGGGCCGTGGCCGAGCACGCCGCGCGCACGGGCGTGCGGGCCCGCGTCCACGTCAAGCTCGACACCGGCATGGGCCGGCTTGGCACCGCCGACCCGGACGAGGCGCGGGCGGTGTGCGACCTCGTGGCCGGCGACGACCGAGTCGAGCTCGTGGGCGTCATGACGCACTTCGCGACCGCCGACGAGCTCGGCGACGAGCACTTCCCGGCTCAGCTCGAGCGCTTCACGCGCTTCGTGGCCGAGGTCAAGCGCGAGCACCCGGGGGTGATCGCCCACGCGGCCAACAGCGCCGCCGTCCTGCGCGACCGGGCCGCGCACTTCGACCTCGCGCGCTGCGGGGTCGCGCTCTACGGCCTCGATCCCTTCGGCCGCGATCCGGCCGAGCGGGGACTCGAGCCGGCGCTGTCGCTTGGGTCGCACCTCGGAGCGATCAAGCGCTTCGAGCCGGGCTGGAGCGCCGGCTACGGTCGAACCTGGACGGCGGAGGTGCCGACCTGGGTCGGGATCGTGCCGATCGGCTACGGCGACGGCTGGCGGCGTGCGCTCTCGAACCGCGCCGACGTGCTCATCGGCGGCCGGCGGCGACCGCTGGTGGGCACGGTGAGCATGGACAACATCGCGGTCGACCTAGGTCCGCAGCTCGATGCCCACGCGGGCGACCCGGTCGTCCTCATCGGAGCCCAGGGAGCGGAGCGGATCCTCTGCGAGGAGGTCGCCCGGCGGCTCGAGACCATCAACTACGAGGTGACCTGCGGCCTGCTTCCCCGCGTGCCGAGGCTGTACGGGGAGTCTTGATCTCGCTCGAGGAGCGCCTGGGGGTCGAGGAGCCGGTGCGCGCCGTGCGCGCCGCCCTGGCGGCCGAGATCGGGCCGGGCACGCTGGAGGCGTGGATCGTCGGGGGCACCGTCCGCGACGCAGCCCTCGGGCGCCCCCTGCGCGACGTCGACCTCGCCGTGGCCGGCGATCCCGAGCCGGTTGCGCGAGCCGTCGCCGCCTACGTGCGCGGCGCGGTCTTCCCGCTCTCGGAGTCGTTCGGGGCCTGGCGAGCCCTCGACCGACGCGGGGGCTGGGTCTGCGACGTCTCGGCGCTCCGCGGCGGCTCGATCGAGGCGGATCTCGCCAAGCGGGACTTCTCGGTCAACGCGGTGGCCGTGCCGCTGGTAGGCGGCGCGCCGATCGACCCCCAGAGCGGTCTGCGCGACCTCGAGGCCGGGACCCTGCGAGTGCTGGGCGGCCCCGAGCTCGAGCGCTCGGCCTACGCCGCCGATCCGCTGCGCGCGTTGCGCCTGGCCCGCCTGGCCACCGAGCTGGGCGCTGCTCCCGACCCCGAGACCGAGCGGCTGACGCGCGAGGCCGCCCCCCGCGTGGTCGAGGCCTCGCCCGAGCGGGTGTTCGCCGAGCTCAAGCGCATCGTTGTCGCCGCGCGCGGGAGCGACGGCCTGCGCCTGGCCGACCGCCTCGGCCTGCTCGGCGCCGTACTGCCCGAGGTCGAGGCCCTGCGCGGCGTGGAGCAGAGCCACTTCCACGATCTCGACGTGCACGGTCACACGCTCGAGGTCGTGCGTTACCTGGTCGAGTCCGAGGGCCGGCTCGAGGAGCTGTTCGGCGGCGATGTCGGCGAGCGCCTGCGCGGGGTCCTCGACGAGCCGCTCGGGGACGACCTGACCCGCGGGCAGACGCTGCGCTTCGGCGCTCTCCTGCACGACATCGGCAAGCCGGCCACGCGCGGCCTGCGTCCCGACGGGCGCGTGACCTTCCTCGGCCACGACCGCGTCGGCGCCGGAATGGCGCAGGCGATCGGCCGCCGCCTGCGCACGAGCGAGCGGGTCCGCTCCTACCTGTCCGCGCTGGCCGACCATCACCTCGTGCTCGGCTTCCTCGTCCACGAGCGCCCGCTATCGCGCCGGGCTGTGTTCCGCTATCTGCGGACCTGCGAGCCCGTCGAGGTCGAGGTAACGCTCCTATCCTGCGCCGACCGGCTGGCCACGCGCGGGCGCAGCCACGAGCGGGCCATCGCGGCCCACCTCGACCTGGCGCGCGAGCTGATGGCCGAGGCGCTCGAGTGGCGCGCGAGCGGCGGGGCGCCGCGCGCACCGGTGCGCGGCGACGAGCTCGCCGCCGAGCTCGGTGTGCCGCCCGGGCCCGAGCTCGGGCGCCTGCTCGCGGGCCTCCAGGAGGCCCGCTTCATTGGCGAGGCGACCGATCGCTCCTCCGCTCTCGACGTCGCCCGCCGCCTGCGCCACAATCACGACCCATGATCGTCGACTGCGCCGTCTACGAGGAAGGCTGTCGCCGCGACGGCGACCTCGCGCTCGAGGACGCCTTCGAGGCCGGCCGCGAGGACGACAAGTTCGTCTGGATCGGCCTGCACGAGCCGACCGAGGAGGAGTTCGAGGCCGTCCGGCTCGAGTTCGACCTGCACGAGCTCGCGGTTGAGGACGCGGTCAAGGCTCACCAGCGGCCCAAGCTCGAGATCTACGACGACACCCTGCTGCTCGTCCTCAAGCCCGCCCGCTACTACGACGAGACCGACGACATCGAGCTCGGCGAGATCCTGCTCTTCCTGGGCGAGGGGTTCGTCGTCGTGGTGCGCCACGGCGAGGCCACCGCCCTGACCGGGGTGCGCAAGGAGGTGGAGGAGGACGCCGAGCGCCTGCGGCAGGGCCCGGCGGCGGTGCTCCACGCCGTTGTCGACCGAGTGGTCGACGAGTACTTTCCTGTCTCGCAGGCCCTCGAGGAGGACATCGAGGAGGTCGAGGCCGAGGTCTTCTCGCCCGACCGCACGAACTCGGCCGAGCGGATCTTCAAGCTCAAGCGCGAGGTGCTCGAGTTCTCCTGGGCCACCGGCCCGCTGGCCGAGGCGCTCGACGCGCTCTGCGAGGACCAGGTGCCGCACATCGACAGCTCGATGTCGTCCTACTTCCGCGACGTGCGCGATCACCTCGCCCGCGTGGTTGAGCAGACCGAGTCGAACCGCGACCTGCTGACCTCGATCCTCACGGCGAACCTGACCCAGATCAGCGTGGGCCAGAACAACGACATGCGGCGGATCTCGGCCTGGGTGGCGATCGTCGCCGTGCCCACCATGATCGCGGGCGTCTACGGCATGAACTTCGACGTCATGCCGGAGTTGCGCTGGACCTACGGCTATCCGCTGATCGTCTCGATCATGGTGGCGATCTGCGTCACGCTCTACGTCCGCTTTCGCCGCGCGGGCTGGCTCTGACCGCGCGAGCGGCCCCCCGCGCGACCCAATAGTCTCCGCGCTCGATGGCCGAGGACTGCATCTTCTGCAAGATCGTCGCGGGCGAGCTACCCGCCGAGAAGCTCGACGAGGACGAGCACACGGTCTCGTTCATGGACCTGAACCCGTGGACGCGCGGACACGCCCTGGTCATCCCCCGCAACCACAGCACGAACCTCTACGAGATCGACGACGACGATCTGCGTCACTCCGCGGTGGCCGCCCGGCGCCTCGCCAAGCGCATCAAGGATCGCCTCGGCTGCGATGGGATCAATCTGCTCAACGCGGCCGAGCCGGCGGCCTGGCAGACGGTCTTCCACTTCCACCTCCACGTCATCCCCCGCTACGAGGACGACTCGCTGGAGGTCCCGACGCGGCCACAGGAGGCCAGCGCCGAGGACCTCGCCGGCGTGGCGGAGGAGATCCGTGGCTGAGGGCCGGGTGCGCTTCGAGTGCCAGGGCGCGCTCGGCCACGTGGTGCTCGGGGATCCGCCGCTGAACCTGTTCGGCGCAGGGCTCCTCGACGATCTCGAGAGCGCCGTCGAGGAGGCCTCGCGCGCCGACATTCGCGCCCTGGTCGTGCGCGCGGAGGGCAAGGTCTTCACCGGCGGCGTCGACGTCAACATGTTCGACGGGCTTTCGCCCGACGACGCGCGCGAACTGGCCCATCGTCTCTTCCGCCTCAGCCACGCGATCGAGGACCTGCCGTTCCCCACCGTGGCCTGCGTCCACGGGCTCTGCCTCACCGCGGGCTTCGAGCTGGCGCTGGCCTGCGACATGATCTGGGCCGCCGAGTCGGCGCGCTTCGGGCTGGTGGAGATCGTGGTCGGGGTCTCGCCGTTCATGGGAGGGACCCAGCGCGTGGCTGAGCGGGCCGGGCCGGCTCGAGCGCGCGAGCTCGTGATGAGCGGCGCGCTCTTCGGCGCCGAGACGCTCGAGCGCTGGAACGTCGTCAACCGCGTGGTGCCCGACGCGGAGCTGCTCGGGAGCGCGACGGGCTTCGCCGAGCAGTTGGCCGCCGGCCCGACCCGGGCCCACGCGGCCACCAAGGGCGTCGTGCGCGCCTTCCTCGACAACGGCCTCCGTGGCGCCGACGCAGCGGCCGCGGAGATCGTGCCCGAGCTGTTCGCGACCGAGGACCTGCGCGGGGCGGTACGCACGTTCCTCGAGCAGGGCCCCGGCAAGGCGACCTTCGAGGGTCGGTGAGCGCGCCGGCACGTCCGCGGTTCAGCGGCCGGGTCGAAACCGAGACCGCCGCCACCGGCGAGGCGCGAGCGGCGGACGGGGTGCAAATTGCCTGGCGCGCCTACGGCCAGGGCGAGCCGGTGGTGCTCGTGATGGGCTTCATGGGGTCCGGCCACCACTGGTTTCGCCTACTGCCCCACCTCGCCGCCGACCGGCGGGCGATCGTGGTCGACAACCGGGGCACCGGCCTCTCCGACCGGCCTCGCGGCCTGTGGTCGATGCACCAGCTGGCCGCCGACGTCCTCGCCGTGCTCGACGATGCCGGCCTCGAGTGGGCGCACGTGGTCGGCGCGTCGATGGGCGGGATGATCGCCCAGCACCTCGCCCTCGCCCATCCCGAGCGCATTCGCTCGCTCACGCTGTGCTGCACGAGCGCACGCGGCGGCGGCCGCAGCGGTCCGCCACCGTGGCGGATGGTCGCCTCCCTCGGCCTGCGTCCCTTGCTCGGCCCGGGGCGGACGATGCAGGTCGCCCTGCCGCTCCTCTACTCGGAGCGAACCCGCCGCGGAAGCCCCGAGCGACTGGCCGAGGAGTTCGCTCTGCGCGCCGCCGACGCCACGCCGCTGACCACCGCGCTGGGCCAGTTCGCGGCCATCTCCCGCCACGACACGCGCTCGTGCCTGGGAGCGCTGTCGGTGCCTGCGCTCGTCCTGCACGGCGATGAGGACCAGCTGGTGCCGTTGGCGGCAGGACGCGAGCTGGCCGCCCTGATTCCCGGCGCGGAGCTCGAGCTCCTATCCGGTTGCGGCCATGTGCTCACCACCGACTGCGAGCGCGAGGCGGCCGAGGCGATCGGCGGCTTCCTCGGCCGAGTGGAGGCCTGACCTCGGCGGGTGAGCCTCCGCGCCGAGTGCTAGCGTCCTGCGCTGCTAGGGGCCGGTTCTCCGGCTGGAAAGAGACACGGGCGATGAGCTGGACCGCGCTTGGCGGGCCGGAGGCCGTGCATGACAGGAAGGTGCAAGACGGAATGGCAACCGGAACCGTCAAGTGGTTCAACGACGAGAAGGGCTACGGCTTCATCACGCCCGATGAGGGCGGCCGAGACCTGTTCGTCCATCACACCGGCATCAATGGTGAGGGCTTTCGGACCCTGCAGGAGAATTCCAAGGTCTCCTACGAGGAAGAAGAGGGCGACAAGGGCCCCAAGGCGGTGAACGTCGAGAAGACGTGAGCCAGCGCGCGGGCGGGTCTCGCAGCGCCGGCGGGTCTCGCCCGCCGCTCACGCCATAGGCACCTATGTCGAAGGAAGAGAAGATCGAGCTGGAGGGCGAAGTCACCGAAGCCCTCCCCAACACCATGTTTCGAGTGCGCCTCGACAACGACCACGAGGTCCTGGGCCACATCTCCGGCAAGATGCGCCGGCACTACATCCGCATCCTTCCCGGCGACCGGGTGAAGATCGAGCTGTCGCCGTACGATCTGGATCGCGGCCGGATCACCTACCGCCACAAGTAGTCGCGGCGGCTGACGGCTGCAAACCGGCGCTGAGGGGCGTCCTCGGAGTCGGCCGTGCGGAGCACTGTCGGACTCCTGCGTCCGCCGCTCAGCTTGGTTTTCGCTCGTCAGCCGCCGCGACTAGGGCGGACCGGCTGATCGGCGCAGTCCCGGCCGCGCGCCCGGCTCGGGCGGTAGCGCACCGGCCCCGCGCCAAGCGCGGACGATTGAGCTTGACTCTCCGGCCGGCCCGAGTACCATCGCCGGGGTGACCACGGAGGGGTGGATCTTCATGGTCGGGCTGCGAGTGTTCGACATCGGGCTGCTGATCGTGTGGCTCGTCTGGTTCTTTCGACTGCGCGACGACGACGACTCCTCGGACGAGGGGGGCGGCGGCGGGGGCGGTCCCAAGCCGCAGCCGAGCGACGAGGGCGGCGGGGGCGGCCTCGGGCTCCCGCTCGGCGAGGTACGTCCCTCGCGCAGGCGTCCACGCGACGGTCACGGTACGGCACGGCCTCCGCGGCGGCGCGGCGGGAATCCTCTGCGACGGCCCATGCCGGTGCGGGTGCGGCGCCGGCCGTCGCCGCTACCCGCTCACCGGACGCGCTGAGCGGGGCGCGTCGGCGCGCTCAGAAGCACTCGGCCGGGTTCTTCTCGCAGAAGCGCTCGAAGCGCTCCGCTGGGCTGCCCTTGGGCGGGGGGACGTCGTTGCCCTCTCCGTCCGGCTGGTCGGGGTCGTACGAGCCCCCGGAATCGCCGCCGCCCTCCGATCCGCCTGACCCACCTCCGCCGCTCGGGCCGTCGTCCGGCTTCGAGTCGGACTCGCTGCCCGATCCGCCGTCCTTGGCCTTCTCGCCGTTCGGGCCTCCCTCGTCCTTGGGACGCTCGTCACTCGGCGGAGGGGGACTCGGCGCCTGGGGCGGTGGCGGCCCCGCGGCTCCTGATCCCGCCTCCCCGTCGTTGCCTCCACAGGCGACGGGCAACGTCGCACACGCGGCCACGACAGCGGTCGCCCACCAGGCCCGGCGCAGGCCGGCCGGCACAGGCGTGAGCTTCAGCGCTCGACGGCGGGCAGCCGTCGTGCGCAGTGCGGGCAGTCGTTGAGATCCTTCTGCACGAGTTGCTCGAGCGAGCAGCCACACAGGCGCAGGTTCGCGACCGAATACGGGAGCTGGCTCGGTGACGGGGCGAGCGGCAGCACGCGGCCAACGACCTGGAACTCCTCGCCGGTCTCGCGATCCACGTAGGTGGCTCCGGGATCGACCTCGCGGATGAGCTCGCGATCCGAGGCCGAGCGCAGGCGGTATAGCTGTCGGTCTGGCACGGCGGCGAGAATATCAGCGGCCATGCGCGTTCTCGTCTTCCACGGATACCTCCTCAGGGGCACCGGCAGCAACGTCTACAACGCCAGCCTCGTGCGCGCGCTGGCCGGGCTCGGGCACGAGGTCCACCTCCTCTGTCAGGACCGCGAGGCCGAGTCGCTGCCCTTCGTGGACGCCGTCGGTGACTGGGAGGGAGGCGAGCTCGAGGTTCGCACCCTGCGCGAGCCCGTCCGCGTCACCGCCTACCGCCCCGACATCGGCGGCGTGCTCCCCCTCTACGTGGCCGATCGCTACGAGGGCTTCGACGCGCGCCCGTTCTCCGAGCTGTCCGAGACCGAGGTCGAGCACTACGTGGAGGCCAACGTCGCCGCGGTCCGCGACGTGGTCGGCCGCTCGAAGCCCGACGTCGCGCTGGCCAACCACGCAGTCATGGGGCCGGTGATCCTCGCCCGCGCCCTGGGCCAGGACATCCCCTACGCGGTCAAGGTCCACGGCAGTGCTCTCGAGTACACGATCCGGCCGCAGCCCGGGCGCTTCGGGCCCTACGCGAACGAGGGGATCGGCGCCGCGCACGGGGTACTGGTCGGCTCGCGCCACACCGCCGAGGCCCTGTGGGAGCTGGTCGACGCGCCGGGGCTGCAGGAGCGAACCCGCCTCGGACCGCCGGGCGTCGACGTCGAGAGCTTCCGGCCCCGCCCCCACGGCGAGGCGGCGGCGAGACTGGGAGCCCTCGCCGACCGGCTCGAGGGCGAGGCGACCGCCTCGTGGGGTGGCGAGGCCGGGGCCGCCGACGCGTTGCGCTCGCTCGAGCCCGACCGCCACCGGATCGTCAGCTACGTGGGCAAGCTGATCGTCTCCAAGGGCGTCGACCTGCTGCTCGCAGCCTGGCCGCTGGTCGCCCGCGGGGTGCCCGACGCCAGACTCGTCGTCGTGGGCTTCGGCGCCTATCGCGACGGCCTTCTGCGCCTGCTGTCCGCCCTTGGCGAGGGCGATCTCGACGAGGCACGCGCGGTGGCCGCGGCCGGACGCGAGCTGGAGGGTGGAGCTCGCGAGGAGCTCTCCTACCTCGCCGCCTTCCTCGACAGGCTCGAGGGGAGGGAGCGCGAGGCCTACCGCGAGAGCGCCCGCACCGCGGCGCCCGCGGTGCGCTTCACCGGGCGGCTCGACCACGACGACCTCGCCGACCTGCTGCCCGCCTGCGAGGCGCAAGTGGTGCCGAGCACTTTCCCCGAGGCCTTCGGCATGGTCGCCGCGGAGGCGGCCGCGTGCGGCGTACTGCCGCTCTCCGCCGCACACTCCGGCCTGGCCGAGGTCACCGCGGCACTGAGCGACGCCGTCGAAGCGGAGATCCGGCCGCTGCTCTCGTTCACCCGCGGCCCTGGAGCCGTCGAGGAGATCGCCGCGAAGCTGGTCGCCTGGCTCGATCTCGACCCAGCGGAGCGCGGCCGAGCCTCTGCCGCGCTCGCCGCGCTCGCTCACCAGCGCTTCGGCTGGGATGGGGTGGCCAACGGAGTGATCGCGGCCGCCGAAGGCCGGCTCGACGCGCTGACCGAGCCTGGCGCCCTGCCGACCGCGATCCGCCCCGCGAACGGGTAATCTCTGGCCCGCTTTGAGCCGGATCGCGACGAGGAACACCAGCTCTGCCCGCC
>Ga0136617_10000506_pt1 | contig 32693 bp, 20 predicted proteins | sample AntDrymUQ3222106_2_FD_129672 | JGI IMG/M metagenome (GOLD analysis project Ga0136617, IMG submission 129672) | Polar desert sand microbial communities from Dry Valleys, Antarctica - metaG UQ322 (21.06) | ecosystem: Environmental > Terrestrial > Soil > Desert | place: Antarctica: Dry Valley... | reverse complement strand
GCCGTATTTTTGAATCGCCGGTTCGGTCGGCAAATTACCGAAATAATTCGTTCCCGGCGAAAGCAGCGCGACCGACTTGATTGTCGAATCGTCCGCCGCGTGTAGCAAAGCCAGACTGCTGCCGTAGCTTGCGCCGACGATGCCGATACGCGATTTATCAACATTTTTCTGCTCGCTCAAAAATTTGACTGCCGCCGAGACATCTGATTTCATTCCGACAACATCTTCTGCCGCTTGTCCCGCCGAAACTTTCGAGCCGTCCGCCTTTTTCGTCGAATCGCCGAAGCCGCGCCCGTCAATCGCTAAAACCGCGATGCCGTTCGCTTGGAACTGCGCCGCCAAATCTTTGTATGAAGTGCGATTGCTGCCGAATTGATGCAGCATCAGCACGGCGGGCGAATTTTCTTTGCTTGTCCCGTAAAACGTGCCGACGATTTTCACGCCGTCCGGCGCGTCGAAACCGACGGTTTGCACGGCGGCTTTTTCGGAACTCTCCGGCGACGTTGCGGCAGAGTTCGCCGAATTTGCGGAATTTATAACGGCGGAATTTGTCGGCTTATTATTCGCCGTCGAATTTTGCGTTTGACAAGCCGCACCGAAAAGCAACACGGCTATCGTTAAAATGGAGAATTTACTAATCATATATTTGATTTTGAACGCGGAAAAATACATTCGGATTTTTCGCGTTTTTTCCTCGTTTGCTAATGGGAAAAATACTTGCCCGTTTAGCTCTATATTTTATTTACTTCCAGATAAGTTTTAATGGCTTTGTATTTATCCGGGTTTTCTAAAATCTCAAAAAGTTTTTCGTAATTTTTCAACCCTTTGACCCTATGCGTCAGCAGACGCGCGAGCCAGCCGGGATACATCGCTTCGCAGAGAGCCAAATCTTTGACACCCGTCTCGAAATGTTCGCGTCCGGCGTTGACCGTGCCGACCATCGCGCGGTTGCCCAGCACGAATTTTTGATTGATCGCGTCGGACGGAACGCCGTCTGTTTTTTTCTCGCCGCCCGTTACCGAAGCCAAAATCAGGATGCCGTTTTCGTTCAAACTCTGCATCGCGTCAAAGATAATCGGCGAAAATCCAGTGCATTCGAAAATCAAATCATACTCGCCGTATTTTTCGGTCGAAGCGATCACCCCGGTTTTCTCCGTCGAATCGTAAGTCGCGCCGATTGCCGCGCATAATTCGGCATTCAGATAACCTCTGCGCGGCAGGTTGCCGAAAGCGTGAACTTCAAAACCGCGTAACCTGAGAGCCATCACGGTCAGCAGACCGACGCTGCCTGCGCCGAGAACGGCGGCAGTTTTCGGCTGCCAGACGGAGAGGCGTTTTTGAACGTCTTCGGCTTGTTTCAAACCTTTTTCGATAATCGAAAGCGGTTCGAGCAGGACGGCGATGTCGGCGATTTTCGCGGGAATTTTAATGATAAAATCTTCGCTTTCGGCGTAAAATTCCGCCATATAACCGTGCAGACGCGAGATGCCGCGCTCGTAATACTTGTCGTCGGTCGTAAAATCTTGCTCGCCGATTTTGTCATAGACGCTTTTTCCGAGCGGACGGCGCACCGTGGCGACGACGTAATCGCCTTTTTTCAATTCTTTGACGTTCTCGCCCGTTTCGACGACGCGCCCGAAACTTTCGTGTCCGACGATTAAAAAATCAGAGCCTCTCGGCGCAACGCCGTATTCGCCGCCGCTCACATCGCGGTCAGTTCCGTCCACGCCGACGCGCAGAACTTTGACCAGCACACCGCGCCCGTCTTTGAATTCCGACAAATCGGGTTTATCAATCTCGATTAGATGCGCCGATTTCGCTTTTTTAGGAATGACCGCAACGGCTTTCATAATTTTTTATTTCGTTTTTATTTTTCAAATTAACGCCCTCGACATCGCCCTGAAAAAAATCGACGCGCTTTAAGAGTTTTCGCAAAACGAATGTTAGACCTTATTCGTTACTCGTAAAATCACGTGAACGCGGAAATTTATTCCGATGAATGTCCGCAAAATGTTTTTTGAAAATTTGAAAAAATGCCGCATGGAATAATTCGCGGCGGAAATGTCCCGATGATAACGGCGCAGGCTTGGGTGCAAGTCATCAAACCGGCTGGACGGGATTAGTCGCCAAACTTTCACAGCAAAACGGCGAATAACAACCGGAAATTTCCGGTTGAAAACGCGCATTCAGCGTATTTTCGTTCAACCCAAAATGATTTTGATATGATGTTCCGCTTCGTCGCCCGCGACGAGCGGAATTTCGTTTTTCGACAGACGTTCGCCGTTCAACCAAACTTCATTGACACCGCAACAGACGTTTTGCGGATTTTCGACTTTGATATTGTAAATCGTTTCGTCGCGCCGATATTTGATTTCAAATTCGCGCCAGTCGCGCGGAATGCACGGTTCGATTTTTAAGCGGTTGTCCGACAGTTGAAAGCCGAGAATTGATTCGATTGCCGCACGATACATCCAGCTTGCCGAGCCGGTATACCACGTCCAGCCGCCGCGCCCCGTGTGCGTTGATTCGGCGTAGACATCCGCTGCGATGACATACGGTTCGACTTTATATATGTGCAGTCCGGTTTCGTCGGAGGCGTGGTTAATCGGATTCAAAAGCGCGAAAAGTTCGCCCGCTTTGTCGCCGTCGCCGAGGTTTGCAAAAGCGATAACCGTCCAAATCGCGGCGTGTGTGTATTGCCCGCCGTTTTCGCGCATTCCGGGCGCGTAGCCTTTGATGTAGCCGGGTTCGAGATTGCCCGCGCCGAACGGCGGCGTGAACAGCAAAATCATTTTGTCGTCGCGTTTAATCAAGTATTCGTCAACCGAAGCCATCGCCCGCGCCGCTTTGTTTGGATTCGCCGCGCCGGAAATGACGCTCCACGATTGGGCAATGGAATCAATTTGACATTCCTCGTTTTCTTTTGAGCCGAGCGGCGTTCCGTCGTCAAAATATGCGCGGCGAAACCATTCGCCGTCCCAGGCGTTTTCGTCGAGTGCGGTTTTTAATTTTTCGGTGTGCGCGAGATATTTACGCTCGCGCTCCGTTTCATTTCTCGCGGCGCAAATCGGCGCGAAATCGTTGATGACGTTGACCAAAAACCAACCGACCCAGACGCTTTCGCCTTTGCCTTCGTCGCCGACGCTGCTCATTCCGTCGTTCCAGTCGCCCACACCCATCAGCGGCAAACAGTGCGCTCCGGTTTTCAAACTGCGGTCAATCGTGCGGGCGCAATGCTCGAAAACGCTCGCTTTTTCTTCGGAAACCATCGGCTGCAAATATGCGTCTTCGGCGTTTTCCGCGAGTAGCGGAGCTTCGATAAACGGCACGACTTCATCGAGAATCGAATCGTCGCCCGTCGCTCTGATGTAGAAACTGACGACGAACGGCAGCCACAAAAGATCGTCGGAAAAGCGCGTCCGAACGCCGCGTCCGGTCGGCGGATGCCACCAATGCTGAACGTCGCCTTCGACAAATTGATGTTTGGCGTGAAGCAGAATTTGAGCGCGGGCGATTTCCGGTTTGGCGTAAATCAAAGCCATCACGTCTTGCAGTTGATCGCGGAAACCGAACGCGCCGCCCGATTGATAAAACGCCGAACGCGCCCAAATTCGGCACACCAGAGATTGATATAAAAGCCAGCGATTGACGAGCAAATCAGTCGCTTCGTCCGGCGTTTTGATTTCAATGCGCGTCAAAGTTTCGTCCCAAAACGCTTTGACTTCATCGAGTGCGCGATAACATTCTTCGATGCTGCGAAATTTTTCGACGATTTCACGCGCCGCGTCGTCGGTTTCGGTTTCGCCGAGCAGAAAAACAATCGTCGTCGTTTCGTTCGGCTGTAATTCGAGATTCGTATGCGTCGCAAAACACGGGTCGAGTTTCGGATCGCACCGATTCAAAAGATTCGTTCTCGACAGCGCAAGCGGTTTTTCCAAATTTCCGTTTCTGCCCAAAAATTCGCGGCGGTCGCAGGTGTAGGAATCGAGTTTCGCATTCGTGGCGAGAAACGCCGAGCGATTCGCAAACTCGTTGTTGTAGCGATTGTAAGCGAATAAAATCTGATTGTTCGTGTCAATCGCCGACACGATTGACGGCGCACTCTTTTCACGCTGAACGCCCAAAACGAGTTCCGTGTAATTCCAGAGCGAAAGTTTTCTCGTCGCGCCCGATGCGTTTTCGATTCGCAGAATCGTGATTTTCACCGTCGCATCGAGTGGCGTGAACAGAATCGTGTCGTGTTTGATACCGTGTTCATTATGCAGAAACTGCGAATAGCCCTGACCGTGTTTGACGACGAATTCCTTTTGGGTCGAAACGGGCGACGGCAGCGGCGACCAGATTTTTCCGGTTTCATCGTCGCGCAGGTAAAACGCTTCGGAAGGCTGGTCGGAAACCGCGTCGTTCGTCCACGTCGTCAGACGGTTTTCGCGGCTGTTGACCGACCAGGTAAAGCCCGCGCCCGATTCGGAAATCTGAAAGCCGAAATCTTTTTCGTTGGCGATGACGTTGAGCCACGGCACGGGAGTTTTGCGCCCGTCTTTCAGATGAACGACGTATTCGCGTCCGTCTTCGGTAAAGCCGCCCGCGCCGTTGAAAAATTTGAGCGGCGGAATCCATAAAGATTCGTCGGCGTATTCAAACGGCGCGGATTGCGGAACGAGCCTTGCGGCAGATGTTTCCGGTTTAGCGGGCGTTTTCATTTGTTCGACAATCGAACCGCGTTCGGCATCGAGTGCGACGCGGGCAATCGCTTCAAAAAGTCTGGCATCTTCTTCGGGTAACATATTTTTCCGCAGAGCGAACACTCCGCCGGGTTTGCCGAGCCACTGCTGAAAACCGCCGGTGCGAATTGTCATACCGATTTCTTCCTGCACGTTTTGCGCGTAGCCTTCCGGGTGCAGATTGAGAATTACAAGATCGAATTTCAAGCCTTTCAAGCGCAGATATTCCTGCCCGCGCAACATCTGCCGGACAAAATTCAGGTCGTCCGTCGTTTTGATTTTGACGAGCAGAATCGGCAAATCGCCGCTCACGCCGTAAGCCCAAAGGTTCGACTGAAGGCGTGTGTTTTGGCGCACAACGTTGCTCGCGGCGCGAAAATCGGCAGACGAGTAAAGCAGTCTCGCGGCGACCGATTGAAAAGCAATCGCTTCTTCAGCTTTGATTTGCAGATGCCTTTGTTCGACCTTCGATTTCGTCCAAGCCATCGCCGATTCGCGCTCGAAAACTTGCGGGTTATTGTATTTATCGGCAAGCCGAACGGCTTCCTCGCGTGTCTGCGCGATGCCGGTCGAAAAACAAATGCTTGCTTTTCCTCGCGGCGGAATCCGCAGACGGTGACGCAGACTGAAAATCGGATCAATCACCGAGCCGACTGATTTTGACAGCGTTTGATTTTCCGTAATCGCCAACGGATTCGCCGTCGTTCGTCCGCGTCCCAAAAACTTTGCGCGGTCGGTTTCAAATTCGACCGCGCCGACTCGTTCGCCGTCAACAAGCGCGACGTGAAAGCCGAAAATTTCTTTATCTTTTTCCGCACGCGGGCGGCGACGCGCGATGATCGCTTCTTCGGATTCGACGTATTCAGTTTCGACAAACAAATTATTAAACGCCGGATGCGCCGCATCAGCCGCCGCCGTGTTGAGAACGATTTCGGCGTAGCTCGTCACGATTATTTCGCGCTGTTCGTCGGTTTTGTTAATTAAAATAATTTGCCGCATCTCGGCGTTGTCTTCGGAAGACACGATGATTTCCGTCTGCGTCGTGATGCCGAAATCGCGGCGGCGAAAAACGGCGCGGTCGTCGGTAAAAACGACTTCGTAATCGTCCGCCTTGCCGCCGATTGGCTGATACGCCGCCGACCAGAATTTTGAAGCGTCGCCTGCGTCGCTCAGATAAACGAAATTGCCCCAATTATCCAGTGTCGCGTCTTCGCGCCAGCGCGAAATCTGCGTGTTTTCCGCCAGCGAAAAACCGCCGCCGGCGTTCGTTATCATCACCGAATAATTACGGTTGGAAAGCATCTGAATTTGCGGAATCGTGGTGTGCGCGATTTTGAAAACGCGCCGTGCGGCGAGCGGCAATTTGCGGCGCAAATCAATGTCGGAAAATTCTTCGCGGCTCGTTTCGACAACCGGCGCGTTCTGCACGGCGCGTTCCTGCAAAAGCAGCTCGACCGTTTTGACCGCCGCGTCGCGGTGAAAGCGTTCCTGCATAATATTGTCGTGCAGCGTATTGTCAAGCGCGATAAAAATCATTCCCTGATGATGCGCCATATAATTTTTGACGACGGCGAAATTTTCGCCGGCGGGCAGTCGTTCGGGCGTAAAATCAATCGCTTCGTAAAAACCGAATTTGCCGAGCGCGGAATCGTTCGCCAGCCGCCGCAGATTTTTCGCCGCTTCTTCCGGCTCGATCATCGTTGCTAAAACGCTGGCATATGGCGCGACGACTAAATCCATATTCAGCCCGCGTTTCAAGCCCAAGCCGGGAACGCCGAACGGCGCGTATTGATAGTTAAGCTGGAAATCGCGGGCGTTATAAGCCGATTCGGAAACGCCCCACGGAACTCGCGCCAAATCGCCGTATTCGATTTGCCGTTCGATAATCGCCCGGCACGTTTGGTCGAGCAAAGTTCCCGGAACGCTTTTCATTACGAGTAGCGGCATCAGATATTCAAACATCGTTCCAGACCACGAAATGAGAGCGCGTCCGGCGGAGAGCATAGTTTCGCTGCGTCCCAATTTAAACCAGTGCGCGGGTGGCGCGTCGCCTTTGGCAATCGCCCAAAAACTCGCAAGGCGCGCTTCGGACGCGAGCAAATCATAAACCGATTGATCGAAACGATTGTCGGTTACATTAAAGCCGATGACGAACAGCCCTTGATTTTTTTTGATTAAAAACTTGAAATCCATCGCCCGCGCCAATTTTTCCGCCGTTCGCGCCTGCTCCCGAAATTGTTCGATTGTGTTTGCCGCATTTTCTGCCGCTTGACGCGCTTCGTTGATAAAATTCGCGTCGCACGGTATTTCGTTTCTTTCAATAACGACGGCAAGTTTTTCGCTCAAATCTGTCAGCGAACGAATATTTTTTGCGGCGGGAAAGATTGCCGATTCCGCCTCTGCTTTTGGCGCAAATTTCTGCCAGCCAAAAAAATTGTCCGCGTCTTTTCGCAAACTTTCGACTTGCTCGACAAACGAATCGAGCCACACCTGCAAATCCTGAATTTTATCTGACGAAATTCGCGCCGCGCCGATTGTTCGGCGTATCTTTTCAAGCGTGTCGAGTAGTTTCGACCAATTCGCCGCGCCCGCGTTCGCGCCTCTGACGCTTGCTAAAAATTTCCCGATAAATTCTTTTTCCGCCCCAAGCGCGAAGATTAAATTTTCGCCGTCCGCGCCGCTCGATTTTTCGGCGACGGCAAGCCGAACTTTAACTTCCGCCCAACCGTCCGCCAATCCCGCGCCGAAATTTTCCGCGAAAACGGGTGCGGTTATTTTTTCCAAAAGACTTTGCTTGAGCGCGATGAGATGCGCGGCGAGGTTGCCGCTGTCAACGGTCGAAACGTATTTCGGCTGGAGCGGCGCGAGCGTTTCGGTGTCATACCAATTCAAAAGATGCCCGCGAAATTTTTCTAGTTTTTCGACTGTTTCAAGAGTCTTTTCGGTGCGTGTCAGTAAATCGCTCAAACCCGAATAACCGAAATCGTGTCCGGCGACATTAGCAAGAAACAGCAGTCCGATATTTGTCGGCGAAGTGCGATGCGCGACACGCGGCGCGGGGTCTTCCTGAAAATTATCGGGCGGCAAAAAGTTGTCCGCCGCGCCGATAAATACCTGAAAAAATCGCCATGTCTGTCGGGCAATCGAGCGCAGTTCGTTTTTCGATTCACGGGCTAACGGCTCGATTTCCGGTGATTTTGATTGATTGAGATAAAACGCGAAAACCGGCGCGAGCAGCCATAAAATCAAAAGCGGCGCGGCGACCATCAAAGCCGCCGGACGAAACGCGGCGACGAGCGCGAGAATCGCTAGGCTCAAAATCAACGCCGAACCGAGCAGACGCAAACTCGCCCGAAAATCGCGCCCGCTCGCTCGTTCGATTTGCGCGGCGGTTGTCCATTCGAGCAGATTTTTGCGGGAAAAATAAACGCGCCAAACGGTTCGCACAATCGCCTCCGTCATCAACACGGCTTGGTGCGGCAGGAAAACCAGAGTCAGAAAAAACTGCAGTGAGTTCAGCACGATTTCGCCCGAAAAACTCTCCAGACGATTTTCCAGATTTACGCCGCGCGGATGCGACAAAAGCCCGTTCGAGACGTGCGCGTAGACCGGAAACGCCAGCACGAGCAACGACAAAAACGTGAGATAAATAAACGATGCGGACGCGAAAATCCACGCTATTGCGAGCAGCGCGACGATGCACGGCGCGAGCAGACTGCGACGCAGATTATCAAAAATTTTCCAGCGCGAAACGAACGATAAATCGCTTTTCATTTGCCCGCCGTTTGCGGTCGGAATTTTGCGGAAAAGCCACGGCAGGAGTTGCCAATCGCCGCGCACCCATCGGTGCAGACGTTTGGCGTGAGTTTCATAAACGGAAGGGAAGTCGTCGAAAAATTCGACATCGGACACGAGCGCGGCGCGGGCGAAAATGCTTTCAAACAAATCGTGGCTTAAAAGGCTTTCCGGCGGAACGCGGTTTTCCAAAGCCCGCTCGAAAGCGTCAACTGCATATAAGCCTTTGCCCGTGAAAATGCCCGCGCCGAAAAGGTCTTGATAAACGTCCGAAGCGGCGGTCGTGTATGGATCGAGTCCGCTAAAACCTGCCATAATACGGGCGAAAATCGTCTGCGCCGTGCTTTCGGCGGTGATGCTGATGCGCGGCTGTAAAATCGCGTAACCGCGCTCGATGCGGTTATTTTTTGAAAATTGCGGCTGATTGAGCGGATGCTCGATGATGCCGACGAGTTTCCGCGCCGCGCCGCGCCGCAGTTTCGTGTCGCCGTCAAGCGTGATGACGTATTTGATTTTCGCGGTTTCTTCGGGCGCAAGCGTGGACACAATAAACGAAGTATCTTCCGCGCCGCGCAAATAACGATTAAATTCTTCGAGCTTGCCGCGTTTTCGTTCCCACCCGAGCCATTTATTTTCGGTCTCGCTCCACAAACGGCGGCGGTGAAAAAGATGAAATTTATTTCCCGGTTTGCCGACTTTGCGATAGCGTTCGTTGAGCCGTTCGAGTCGGTTTTGGGCAAACTCTAAAATCGCCGGATCGTCCGCTTCGTGTTCCGTCGCCGCATCCTTAAAATCGCTCAGAATCGCAAAAATAAAATTTTTGTCCTCATTGCCGAGATAATGAACTTCGATGCGGTTGAGCATTTCGCGCACCGCGTCTTTATCGCCGAAAATCGTCGGAATAACGATTGCCGCCGGTGAATCAACGGGAACGCCCATCGAAAAATCCATCTTCGGCAAAATCGCCGGAGCGAGAATTTTCGCCGCGAGCCAGTTAACGACGCTCACGGCGAGCGTTATTCCGGGAACGAGCGCGAGAATCAAAACGGCGGGCAGAATCAGCCAGCCGCGATAATTTTGCGGAAATCCGAAAGACAGAATTGCCGCCGCCACAAAAGAAACGACGACTAAAAAGATTACGAAAAAATAAATTAAACTCGGACGTTTTTTGATTTGTCGTTCGGCAAATTCATTAAAACTCAGACGATAATCGAACACTTGTTCGAGCATTTCGCGTCCTTCGTCAAGTAAATAATAACCGACGTGCGAACGAATATTTTCGGCAGTCGAAGCGGCGGAAGAATCGGATTTTTCCCGCACGGCAGTGGCGGCGAGTTCGACGACGCGGCGGGCGATTTCGGTTTCGCTCGTTTCGATTCGGCTGGCGCGTGACTGGCGGGCGACGCGCTCGATTTTTTGGCGGTAACGGTCGCGCGTCGCAAAATCCATCCGGGCGTAAACGCCGCCGGGATCACCGGCGCGTAAAATTTCGTCAACCCGGTTGATGCGCTCAAAAAAATCGCTCCAGTCAAAGGCTTTGAGCCAGCGAAAACTGCTGATAATGTTGCCGATGGTCACGACCTCCCGCGCCGTTTCGTTTTGTTCGAGAGTGAACAACTCCTCGATGGTGTAATCGTTCGCGCTCAAATATTTGTCGAGCGCGTCAAGCAACGGCGCGACGGTTTCGCTCTGATTTCGCAGGCGGCGGACAAACTGCACGAGCCACGCGGCACTGACGCGGCGGCGTTTGCGGTTGAGAATTTTTTGCAGTCGGGTGAGGTGCGCGTAAACATCGTCGGGTTCGTTTTCCAGAATTTGGGCGGCGAATTCGTCGGCTTGCTGTCGTTCCTGTCGCGCCGCCGCGCTTGCCGCCGCGATACGCCGCAAATTTTCAATCAAAATTATTCGCAGGGCAATCGGCAACGCCCAGCTTTCGCCTATGGTCAAAACCGCTCCGGCGTTTTGGTAGGCGCGAATAAATTGGAGCAACGAACGACGGCTCAAAAATCCGCCCGTGTCGGCGACGAGCGTGTCGGCAAGCGCGAAAACACGCGGCTGAAAATTGATTGACTGCGAATCGGCAAGCAGCGGCAGACGACGGTAGAATTTGCGCGGCAATGCTTCGCGGATTTCACAAATTTGTTCGGCGATCAAATAATAATTATCAACCAGCCATTCTTCGACGGGCGCGAGCATCGTTCCGCGCTCCGCCGCACCGCTTACCTCGCGGTAAGTTTTTTTGATGAAGCGGGCGTTGTCCTCGAAACTTTTAAGAAGCTGTTCGTTCGGGCGTTTTTTGCCTTGTATTGACTGATGTTTGTGTCCGAGAGCGGCGGCTGATTCTTTAAGATAATGAAAGCCTTGCAGTTCTGATTTCGACGGTTCTTCCTGCTCGGAAAAAAAAATCGCGCTTCCCGGTTCGGCTTGCCGCTCGACCTTAACCGGATTTTTATCCATAAAATATAATTTTAAAATTTAACTTTGGACGAATGCGGAATGCCATTATCGCGCCTCCCGCAAAAATTTTTGGATTTTTAACGGTCGGGTATTCGTGCCGTTGCTTTTGAAATTTGTCGCGGCGGGCGGGCGATCCGGCAGATTGCGGACGGTCAGAATTTTTAATTTGATTTTTTTGCGGCACAGCGCGTTGGCAATCGGTTTACCCAAAAAAGCGAAGACGACGGCGACGAGCATACCGCCCGAAGCGAGCGAAAAAGGAAGAAAGTGAGCGAGGTTGAGCGGGGATTGTTCGGCGATTAACAAATAAGAGCCGCCGATCAACGCGAACGCGAAAAGATTGCCCGCGCCTTGATACAATGCGGCGCGTTTGCTCTGCGTTCCGAAGGGCATCATCACCCATTCGGCGAACAGAAAAATCAAACTGATCAAACAAATAATCGCGCCCGCCGCGAAAAAAGAAAACATTCCGAACTGAAAAAAATTAGTTTGTCCGTGCGCGAAAAAATACTCTTTGAAAAGTCCCGCAAATAAAAACAACAGCCCGATGTTAAACGTCTGAGCGAAAAAATTCGCTTCCCCTATTTTCTTAAACATAACCTGCCCCCTTGATAATTTACTTTTTCCGGCTGCCCGCTGATTTCGAGCCGCACACGTCGTTTTTTGAAGTATTTCTTATCGGTTATAAATGCCGGAAATACTTCAATTTATTCCCTCACGGAAATCACCATGCTTAAAATATACGCCCACCGCAAAAAAAAATCAATTCTGACTTGGAAAACAGGCTTCTAGCCGAGCCAACCGCCCGTAAAACCGGCTCTCTGCAATCCCGCAATAATATAGGGACAATTCCGCATCATTCGCCAGAAAAATCCGGTGCGGTAATTTTCTATCATCAGCACAATCGGACCCTGGTCGAGTCCGTAATAGCCTTGAGAAACCCAGCCGTTTTTGCCTTGATTGCCGCCGTCAAAAGTCGGGTTGAAGCTGCATTTGAAACCGTATTTGCTGGTCATATCCGGGTAAATTTCGTTGACGTGCGCGAGCGCGGGCAGAACGATTTCCGGCGTGAACGGTAAGGACGCGACCGCCGCCCACGGCGCGAGCGTGCCGTCGTCGGGACCGTTCGGAATTTGCCGCGCCAGATAATCGAAAAATTTGCGCTCGATGCCGTCAATTTTCGCCGTCTGATAGCCGGGTCCGTCGCTCGCCGTTACGCCCCAGCAGTTATCGCAGTAGCCTTTGAAATTTTTTGGATTGCGAATCGCGTATTCGCGCTGAACATATGTCGCGCGGCGGGTGTTTTCGTAATAATCAATGCCTTTGCCGCGCATATATTCGTCCTGAATGCCGCGAAAATCTATCCAGCAATGCGAAAGCTGATGAATAAACAGCGAACCGGCGTAGAGATGTTCGATGTCGTAGAGTTTTTTCCACTCGTAAGTTTTCGTCCACGCCATATAGCTTTTTTCCGGCACCGGAAACGTCGGCGACGCGAGAGCGAGAACGTAGAGCAAAAGGGCTTCGCTGTAACCTTCCCAACGATTGACGAGAAATCCCGTTTCCGGTTTCCAGCCCATTGAAACGGTCGCGCCGCCGTTCAACGCCCAACGCCAATCGGCGCGGAAGTAGAGAGCTTCGGCGAGCTGGCGAATCTCGTTTTCTTCGGGCGTATCTGCGGTAAAATACTCGGCGGCGGCGAGTGCGCCGGCGAGAAAATACGTCGTGTCAATCGTTGAAAGCTCATTGTCTCCGGCGCGTTTTCCGGTTTTCATATCGAGAAAATGATAGTAAAAACCTTTGTAGCCGGTTGCGTCCGGCTCTTTGCCTTGGGGACTTTCCCAAAAAAATCGAAGCGTCTTCAAAACTCGCTCGACGGCTTCGGCGCGTTTGATAAATTCGTTTTCAACCGCCACCGGATAACACGCGAGCGCGAGTCCGACGGCGGTGATCGAACACGCCGCATCTTGTTTTGTGCTGTCCGGCACAAGCCCGTTTTCCGTGTTGGTTTCCTTCAAAAAATACCCGAAAGTATCTTTTTGCAGTTTCTCAAGTCGCGCTTTGGTTAAAATTTCTTTGCTCATTTTTACTCCATAAAAAAATCGAATCCCGCGTTAGAATTCGACCGTAATCGCCGCGACCGAGTGCGGCGGCATATCAATTTCAAAATTTATCGTCGAGTCCTGAAACTCGCACGAAAGCGGCTCACGAATTAAGCGCGATGCTTCTTCTAATCGTTCGACCTGCGCGTGGCTCAAATAATCCGGCTTGCCCATTTCCGTCCAGACTTTCTTAGCATTGGCGCGAGTGTCGTCAATTCTCGTAATGTATGCGGCGGAACAATTCGGCGCGTTGGTTAATTTAATTCGTGCGGGTTCGGTTTCAATCCGGCTTTTCGGCAGAGCGTGATTGGTCAACAAGACAGTCGCCGAATTTTCCTTTTTGACAACCCACGCATCAACCGTGTGATGAATTCCGTCAACCAGCAATTTTTCCGTGCCGAGTTCGTGCAGCAGTTCGTAAGCGCGATAAGTCGGTTTCGGAATGCCGTGAATATTCTGCAAGCCGAAGCCGCCGTGAAAGGGAACGGACGGAAAATAGTTTTCCTCGAAAATATCCGAGAAAGTCCAAAAGCTGTAATTTTCGACCAAGCCGCTCGCTTCCAACACGGTTTTGGTAATAAACGCGGCGGCGTAAGATTCATCGTGTAGCTCGTCACGCGGATTCGACGAAGCGTTCCATTCGGTATAATAAATCGGCAAACCTTTGGCGCGGGCGAAAACATTCTGCATTTCCTCGCGCAGCATACTGCGCCGTCCGGCGGCAAGCTGTTCGACGGTATCGGTGCTGACTTCGCCGAAAGCGTCGGTCGGATAATGATGCGTCGAAACAAAATCAGCGGGCAGTTTATTTTTTCTGCAGAACTTGAGAAAATCTTCGACCCACGCATTTTTTGAAGTCGCCGGACCGCCGACTTGCAAACTCTCGTCAACTCTTTTAATCGCCTCGACCGTGTATTTATAAAGTTTGAAATAACCTTCCTTTTTTCCCGTCCAAAACTGCGGCTGATTCGGCTCGTTCCAAACTTCAAAAAACCACGTCCGAACTTCCTCGATGCCGTAACGCTCGACCCAGTGCCGCACGATTTTTTCGATAAAATCCGCCCATTGTTTGTAATCGCGCGGCGGCGTAACATTGCCCTGATAATGAAAAACCGTTTTGTTGCCCGAAGCCAGCGCACGCGGCATAAAACCGAGTTCGACGAATGGCTTCATTCCGATTGAGAGCAGAAAATCAAAAATCTGGTCGGCGTTGAAAAACGAATACAGCAGCGCGTCGTTCTGATTGACGAGCGTTCCCATATCGTCGGACAAAATGCCGTGAAAACGGACGTAGCGAAAGCCGAGTTCGTCGCGGCATCGTTTTAACTGCCGTTGCCAGTCGGCGCGCAAGGCGAGCGTCGCGTGTCCGCTCCCGACGCAGTGTTCCCAATAATGCGGCATCGGCATCGTTCGGCTTTCTAAATCGCAGTTGAATTGAATCATTTTATTTTAACTTTCCCCTTATTTTGACGCATTTTTGTTCGCGTAACTTTCGATCTTCCACACTCAACTAAAGGCGATTTTTCAACGCCTTTATTCCGGGAATCAATAATATCGCCGCCTGACGAAATTTCGCGCTGATGTTTGAAGCGATTCGCGCCAGCATCGGACTTAAACTCGCGCCCGCTTTCCGGTTGATTTCAGCGACGGGCAGCGGAATCGGCGTTTTATTATCTCCTCGAAGTCCCATCTGAATAATTTGCGCTAGATGCAGAGCCTCTTTGTCCGTCCCTTGCGAGATTTGCTCGCGGCAAGTTTCCCGTCCCCGTTTTTCACCGGCGATTTTTTCGTCTGAATCTGAATCAGCGGCGAATTTTTTTTGCGTGTTTCGATGTTCGTTGCCATAAATTTATTTACTTAACCTCGAATTTATAAAGCGTGTTTTCATCAAATTCGATGCCGTGTCCGAGCGCGTCGAACGGAATCGCGTAGCCGTCTTTGATTTGCAGATGCGTCTTCAAAATCGGGTTCATCTGCGGGATAAATTCGACAAACATACTGTTGGAAACCGTTGCCGCAATTGTGACGGAAAGTTCGGGTGAAACGTGTAGCGCGACACGCAAATTCGCTGCTTATGCCAAATGACAAACTTTTATCGCGTTTGAAATCCCGCCGATTCGCGTAGCGTCCGGCTGCAAAATGTTGAGCGCGTCTTCGCGGACGCAGTGATAAAAGTCAGCGATTGAATAAAGACTTCCGCCGCTGTTTCCGCTATTAAATTTCTCCTCACTGGTCGTTAAATTTTTTCGCCGATTGATTCAATCGCGCCGCCATTTGCCGGTTTAGCCGCGAACTGCCAAACGGCTTTCGTCCTGCAAAATGATTTGTCCTGCATATATGTCGGTTAAACCCGAATCTATTCCGCGCAGACGGGATTTTTGAAAAATTTATTTAGCGAAGAAAAACGGATTTCCGAAACTCGCAATCGAAAAACTTTTTTCATAATGCCGCCGGTTGAAATTTTTTCGGCGAATTTTGGAATAAAAATCCGGCGAGCGGTCATTTACCGATATAGGAATAACGGATTTCTTGACAGTCGGGAACAATTTGTTGATTGACGAATAAAACAAATCTGACGGAAAGTTCGAGGTTTTGCTCACAGCACAATACAAACGTACTGTTCACGTTGATTAAAAAAGTTCCGTAAAAAAGGCTCGCGTCGAAAAGGTAAAGACGCGGCTAAATCTTAAAGTTTGACAACCGAAACCACGCGGGCGGTTTCATAAATAGGGAGGAAAAAGTATGACCTTAAAAAGGATTTTTGTGAATAGAGTAAAATTAGTTTCAATATTAACAATTTTAGCCGTCACGATTTCGGTTTGGGTAAATCCGGTCGGCGCACAGTCCAAAAATAAGACGGGAAGCATTTATATCCAAACCAACGGAGTCGGCAACGAGATTATCCGGTATGCCCGCGAGAACAACGGCAAGTTGACCGAAGCGCAGCGAATTTCGACTGGCGGCGCAGGCTCCGGGACATTCAAACCGATCACCGGACAAGAAAGCGCACCGAACGCTTTTGAAGGTGTCGGCAGCATTATCATCACGCCCGACCGACAGTATTTATTTACCACCAACGGCGGCGACAACAGCGTGTCGAGTTTCAAAATCGGCGCGGATGGCGGATTGACTTTGGCAGATGTTCAGCCGACCGGACAACCCGTAAGCGGAAAAAGCGGAACGGCTAAATCACTCGCATATGCGCCGAACACGCAGACTTTGTATGTTTGTCATTCTTTCGGACCCGACCATATTCGGATGTTCTCGGTCAAGAACGGCAAATTAACGGCTAAAAAAGGTTCGCACACGGTCAATACGGGAAGCAAAACAGACCGCATCCCGACGCAGATAGTTTTAACGCCGGACGGCAGATATTTGATGGCGGACATTTTATTCGACAAACGACCGGGAATGAAACCCGACGGCACACCAGACCTTGCCGTGGCGAATATGACGGACAAAGACGGCTTGGTTATTTTTCCCGTTAATGCCGACGGCGGATTGGGCGAACCGAGATTTACCGACGGCGGCGGCGGTGCGCCTTTTGTCATCGCTTTCCTGAACGGCAGCAAAGACACATTTATCAACGGGCTTGCCGCCAGTAACGGGCTGGTCTTGGGACGGATTGACGCAAGCGGCAAGGTAACAAATTCGCCCGTCGTCAAAATAAACCAAAGCAAGGGGATGCCGTCGGAACTATGCTGGATTGCCATCACGCCCGACAATAAACAAATCTTCGCTACTATTTTCGGTTACAGCTATGTTTCGAGCTACAAAATCGAAAACGGCGCACTGCAAATCGCCAAAGACCCGGCGGCTCCGGCGGTCGCGGGCGACGGCAACTTCAAAGCGATTAATATGCAGGTTTCGAGCGGACCGAGCGACAATTGGATTAGCCCGGACGGAAAGTACTTCTATCAAATCTATCCGAACGCTGCCAAAATGATTGCTTACAAAATAAGCAAAGACGGCGGCTTAAAGGAAATTGACACGCAGAAAATTCCGTATAACAGTCCGCAGGGAATGGCTGGTTTCTGATTGAATCTTTGAAACGATTTTCAAGTGCGTTCTGTAAATCGGGCAGGGGATGAAAAATGTTTAAGTGGCAAAAAGATTCGTGGAGCGCGTGGGCAATGTTGCCGGTGCGCCTGATTATCGGCTTCGGCTTTATGGCGCACGGCTACGCGAAGTTGAGTAAAGGCGTGGATGGATTTGCAAATATACTTCAGAGAATAGGCGTTCCCGCGCCGGGTTTGACGGCGTGGGCGACGGCACTCGTCGAGTTTTTCGGCGGACTGGCGATATTGGCGGGCGCGTTTGTCCCAATTGTCAGCATTCCGCTGGTGATAGTTATGCTCGCGGCGATGTTCACGGTTCATCTGCCCTTCGGCTTTTCATCCGTCAAGCTGATTGCGATGACCGCCGACGGAGCGCAGTTCGGAACAATCGGCTACGAGGTGGATTTACTTTATATCGCTGGTTTGCTGACGCTCGTTTTGGGCGGCGCGAGTCCATTTTCAGTTGACGCGCTGCTTGCGCGGCGCAAAGAGCGCGTTGAAACACCAGAGTCTTCAAGGCGCGTGTCAGAAGGTTCGGCGGTAGCAGATGGTTGAACCCGGCGACAGATAAACCGTCCACTACCGCCGACGGTTCTGACAGGTTTCCATCATTTTTGGGATTTTGCCGTGCGGCTTTGCGTATTAAACGCTAAACCGGCGGCAATTATAAATAAACAAAAACAACCCGTGTGGACATCTTTCACGCGGCAATTATTGAACAAGGGAGAAAAATAATGAAGCAGAAAATAAGAGAAAATTCGATGACAAATTTCTGGCGACTGATGACAGTATTAGTCGCGGCAATTTTCGCACAAATGATGATTTTTGCGTTCAACGCGCCCGTATTCGCACAGAAATCCGGCGGCGCGGTATTCGCTATGACCAATGTAACCGCCGGCAATCGGATAGTGGTTTATAGCCGGGCGAACGACGGCACATTGACGAGAGTGGACAGTGTTCCGACAGGTGGTCTCGGTCAAGGAGTCGATACGGATACGCAGGGACCGCTCAGACTCAGCGACGACAATCGTTTTCTGTATGCGGTCAATCCCGGTAGCGACGATGTTACCGTGTTTGCCGTGGACGGGACGCATCTTAGTTTTGTCCAGAAAATATCTGCCGGCGACCAACCTTTGAGTTTGACGCTTTCCGGCAATCTGCTCTATGTTCTCAATGGTTCGGTTGCCGGCAACGGAATCAGAGGTTTCACAGTTGCATCGAATGGCACTTTGACACCGTTGCCGGATTCGTTTCGGGCGTTGAGTTCACCGATTGCCGTTCCCGGCATTGTGGAGTTCAGTCCTGACGGGCGTATCATTCTGGTAACGCATAAAACAACCAATACGTTGCTGTCTCCACAGAACGCGATAGACGCATTCACGGTTGGAACGGACGGCTACGCCAGCGCGATGCCGCTCAGAAATGCCTCGTTCGGACTTCGCCCGTTCAGTTTAGCCTTTCGCAACGACGGCAGATTGGTGGTAGTCGAATCTTTTAATGCCGCCCCCAATCTATCCGCCGCGTCTTCCTATCAATTAAATCCGAACGGCACTTTATCGGTTATCAGCGGTTCAGTTCCTAACCTTCAGACGGATGTTTGTTGGGTGGTGATTACCAACGACGGGCGTTACGCTTTCACGGCGAACTTTGGGAGCGGGACAATCTCCAGCTATGGCTTCGATGCCGCCGGTGTTCTCACTATCCTTCATCCCAGCGTCGCTTTTTTGGGAGCTATGAGCCAGCCTGTTGACTTGAGTCTCAGCGCAGACGGACGCTTTCTTTACTTGCTTCTCAGAGGCACGGGTGGAGTCGCCTCCTTTCGTATAGAAAGCAATGGCATCATTACACCTTTAGGCGTAGTTGTCGGCGGACTTCCGGTTGCCGACGGAGCATCCGGTCTGGCATCTTACTAAATTCAGCGATTAAAACCGCACACGGCAATAATAGTTAAAAATTGCCTGTGCTAAAAATTAACACCATATCTACGCGATTTTAGTTTAAGCCAGCATTCTAGGGTTGAAAACTAAAATCGCGTAGGATTCGCCGCTGGCGGTTTTCGGCGGCAGTCTGACAAGGAGGATACAAAAATGGTAACTAGAACGGAAACTATGGAACGCACAGATACGGACGGATTAGGCTACACGCTGGAAAACATCGGCGCGAAGGTCATCCGTTACGGATTAGTCATAATTTTACTGTCAGTCGGCGCGTTGAAATTTACCGCTTACGAGGCGGAAGGCATTCAGGGATTGGTCGCAAATTCGCCGCTGATGTCGTGGGCATACAGCGTTTTCACCGTGCGAAGTTATTCCGCGCTGCTCGGCGTGATTGAAATTACGCTCGGCATCTTGATTGCGACGCGCCCGTTTGCGCCGAAGATTTCGGCGATTGGCAGCATCGGCGCGATTTTTATGTTTCTCGTTACGTTGAGTTTTTTGCTGACGACACCGGGCGTGTGGCAAGCGGGCTACGGTTTTCCGTTTCCGTCGCCGATGCCGGGACAATTTCTTATCAAAGATATTATGCTGCTCGGCGCGGCAATCTGGACGGCGGGCGAAGCATTGCGAGCCGCGAATATAACTCGCGTGTCGGTGCGGGACGAGAGTTAAAAACATCCGATGAAGATTCCGAACAAAATTCGTGGAGCGCGTGGGCATTGTTGCCACTGCGCCTGATTATCGGCTTCGGTTTTATGGCGCACGGCTACGTGAAGTTGAGTAAAGGCGTGGATGGATTCGCCGATATTCTCCAAACAATCGGCGTTCCCGCGGCGGTTTTGGCGGCGTGGACGACGCGGCACTATTCAATGTCGAAAGCATGGCGCGAAAATCAGTCATCGCTTCGCTTGTTTTCCTGTACGCCGCAATTCTTCAGCGAACTTTTGCAAACGCAGCAATTTGATGAAGCGTTCTTCAACCGATAGGCGCAAACTCTGACGAAAAATCCACTAATTCAATTTCCACACACCTTCTTCTTTGACGAAATTATATTTATCAATGTCGTCGGTCGAGGGATTTTTCAATGTCAATGTCGCTTTATCGTCATTAATTTCTTCATCTCCCATCTCCGGCGATGCGGGACAACTTATCACGTCCAAATATTTTTTCAGCAATTCGTCAGTCGAGATATTCGACTGTTTCGCCGTTGCGTCCATACTCGCCAGTTTGCTTTTCGAGAGAGTTTTTTTGTACGCGGTGACATCTTTATTCTTGACTGCCGCGCACGCCGCTTGCAGCGAACTTTTCGGCGTGCTTGACGACATACCGCACGCGCCCATTACGAACGCCAAAATCAGTCCGGTGAAAATTAAAACAACATATCTATATAATTTCATAATCAATTCCCGCAGATGATATTCAATACATTGGAAACTAAATAAATCAGAGTTTTGACGTTTAGAGTAACGCCTTCAGGCGTGATCTGTGTTCGGGTATCACGCCTGAAGGCGCGTTACTCTGAACCTTAAGAAATTTAGTTTCCAATGTATTGAATCAGCATTTATGACTTTTCTAACCATCCTTGTTGCAGAGCGTAGCGCACAATGTCGACGCGACTGTGCAAATCGAGTTTCTCCATCAAGCGCGTCTTATACGTTTCGATAGTCTTCACGCTGATGTCGAGTTGCGCGGCAATCTCTTTGTTGCTGTAACCGAGTGCGATGCGTCGTAGAACTTCCTCCTCGCGCTCGCTCAAATCTCCAGCAGGATTGATGCCGGTATTCGACCGTCGCCCGATGTAACCGCCGACGACTCTGCCCGCTAATGACGGCTCTAAATAGATGCCGCCGGCGGCGACGATGCGAATCGCGTGAATCAAATCTTTCGCGGCGACACGCTTGAGAACATAGCCCGAAACTCCGGCTTGCAACAACTGCCGTAAGTAATTTTGATCTTCAAATCCAGTTAACGCGATAACTTTAATGTGCGGATATTCTTGCTTCAAACGCTTGGTGAGTTGTGCGCCGTTCAGGTCGGGCATCGAAATATCGGTCACGACGATGTCGGGTTGCAGTTTCTTGATTTGCTGCCACGCCGCGTACCCGCTGCTCGCTTCGCCGATTACTTCCATATCCGCTTGTTCTTGAATTAACATTTTCAGACCTTCGCGGACCATCTCGTGATCATCGGCGAGAAACACTCTTAAGACCTTGTTCATAATCATTCCCCCTGGCGACGGCGGCAAGCGGTAGCGGGATGCGAACAAAGACGGTTGTTCCGGCACCGGACGTTGATTCGATGTCCAACGTCCCCTTGACCACGGCGGCGCGCTCGTGCATTCCGACCACACCCAACCGACCTTCCGTCGTTGCCTTGTATGAAAGATATTCCGTATCGAAACCCTTTCCGTCGTCTTCCACCATAACCTGCACAATGTTCTGCTGACATTCGAGGACGACGCTAACATGTTTCGCCTGCGCGTGTTTAATAATGTTCGTCAGAGCCTCTTGAACAATGCGATAAATGGTCGTTTCAATATCCGGCGTGAGCGGCTGTTTGTCGAGATTGCAGCCATGGAAATCCACTACTATGTCGGTGCGTGCCGACCATTGCGTGAGGTAATTTCTGAGTGCGGCGTTAATTCCCAGCTCATCAAGGATAGCGGGACGCAGTTCCCATGCGAGATGATGGACTTCGCGCATCAATTCATCCGTGACTTGCAATAAGCGGAGGAGGCGCGTATGCGACGGCGGATGAGTTTGACAGATCTCGGTCAGCGAGTGGAGTCCTAAAATAAGCCCGGTCAGATACTGTCCCATCTTATCATGTAGTTCGCGCGCAATGCGACCACGTTCTTCTTCGTGCGCGCCGACTAAACGTTGAAGCAATTGCACACGCGACTCTTCCGCCGTTTGACGCATGACGATTTCGGCTTGCAGGACTCGGTTTGCCTCCGCCAGTTCCGCCGTGCGTATCAAGACTCTCGATTCCAGTTCAGCAGCAGCTCGCTTCAACGCTTCTTCGGCGCGTTTGCGGGCGACGAATTGACCGATCTGGCTGCCGATGGTTGACATAGTGTCGATTAAGTTCGCGTCAGGTTGACGGATATCCGTGCTGAAAAATTCCATCACGCCGAGAACTTCCTGACCAACCCGAATCGGAAAACCGAACGCGCCGTGCAGCCCTTCTTTAGCCGCGATTTGTGAACGCGGGAATCTATCATCATCGGCAATATCCGTGACCCACAAAGCCGAGTCGTTAGCCCAAACGTGACTTGGAAAACCCGTGTTGCGCCGGTAGCGCGCCTGACGACTGAGGACAGTGAATTCATCGGCGATTAACGTCGGGTCTTGCCAGATTTCAACGCAGTAAATTTCATCCGTATCGTTGTCAACAACCCACAGCGCGCCTAATTTCCAATCGAGGTTTTCGCACACGGCTTGCAGAATTCGCGGCGTCGCTTCTGCTAAGGTCGCAGTTTTCGCCAGCTCTTGGGTGACGATATTCTTCGCGGTTAATCGCATTTCAAGCAGTTTGCGGGCGGTGATGTCGGCGGCGACACCGGCGATTCGATAAACTTCACCGTCATTATTCTTAATCGGGAATGCACGATCTCTGATCCACCGTATTGAGCCGTCGGGGTGGACGATGCGATATTCTTCGTTGTAGTCGCCGCGCGATTGCTTGAGCGTTGTCGCATCGCGGATTCGTGCCACATCTTTTGGATGCACGGCATCGAGCCATGAACGGGGCTCAGCGTAAAGACTTTCAAGCGAGCGTCCCCAAACCTTTGCGTAGCCAGGGCTGATGTAGATCAACTCATTAGTTTCGGGTTTGCTCAACCAAAATACTTCATGGATGTTTTCCGCCAATTGCCGGAATCGCTCTTCACTCTCGCGCAACACATCGGCACTGCGACGGCGTTCCGCCACATTACGAATGACACCCGTGAAGTAATATTTGCCATCTTCGAGATACTCGCCAAAAGAAATTTCCACCGGAAACTCTTCACCGTTTTTGTGCCGACCCATTACCTCGACTAACTGCCATTTAAATTTCTTTTCGCCCGTTTCGGTAAAGCGACGCATTCCCGCATCGTGTAAATGTCGCAGGCGTTCCGGCATCAATATAGTCAGGTGTGCGCCGTTCAGTTCGGCGGCGGTATAGCCGAAGATTTCTTCCGTCGCGCGATTGGCAAAGAGAATCGTGCTTTTCGCATCAATCGTCACAATGGCATCGGATGCCATCTCAGCTACGATGCTATGATGTGCTTCACTCTCATGCAACTCTTCTCGGAAGTGTTTCACAATTTATGCTGACGAAAATTGTGGTGATAACATATAAATTTATCACCGCGTCGTGCGTCGGGCGCATATAAATTTGACAAAACAAAAATAAAGATTAATCCTCAAGATGCTATAGCACTATAATTTATTTGTCAAGGAAAAATAAAATTTATATCGTTGATGGGTAAAGTTTTCTATAATTTGGTAAAAAATCCCAATTAAATATTTGCTTTTAAGTGAAAATTTTGTTGCTAATTTCAAATGAGTTAGCATAATATAGACAAAACTATATTGTCCCGGCAAATTACGCCGACTCAATAGATGAAAAGTTCCAGCGGAAAATTACGCCTTATTAACGTGTCAGAATTAAAGTGATGATTAAATCTGCTAAAGTTAAAAAGGTATTTTCTTCCGTCGGTGCCGTTTTACTTAGTCCGGACGCTTCGCTCTGCTGCGGTGGCGTTGGAGTGGGAGTGGGATACGGCGGGCAAGTATTTGTTTCAATACAGGCGTAGCCGGCGTCATGCCCGTTTCCTGCCTGAACAGGGGTGATGGCGGCGGAAAATAACAGACAAAAGGTAATATAGAAAACTAAAAACAATTTTTTCATTTGGACTCCTATATGGCACTTATACAAAAAAGTACTCCAGAACAGTATAAAGCAACAGAAGAATTAACTGCAAAAATTTTTGCAGTTAAAGAACATTCCGAGAAAATTCAAAAAAACGCCGTTTTAGACTTATGTGAGGAAATTCACCAGTGCGAAACGCGCGGAGACTTGCAGCAAGCGATAAATCTACTGGCTCCTTATTGGACAGGATTCAACAGCCAAATCAATCTATCGTCCCTTGAAAAAATCGAAGTCGCAAATTTGCTATTACGAATCGGCTCGGTAATTTCGGCGGTAGGCAATGCCGAGCAAATTAATAACTCGCAAGAGAAATCTCGTGAGTTTTTGTCTCAGGCGGAAGGCATCTTTGATGATCTTGACTATTCGGAAGGCAAAGCACAGTGCCAAAATAAAATGGGCGTCACTTACTGGCGAAACGGGGATTTGGAAACGGCTCAGATTTATTTCCGCGAATCGCTGTTTTATGCTCGGTCGTATGAATCAAAAGCGATTGCCAACTTAAACCTTGCGATGATCGAATCGTTAAATTTCAGATACTCGGCGGCTCTTAAATTTTACGAAAAAGCTTATGGATTCATCGGAAAAATATCCGTATTTACCGAGGCTAAAATCCGTAACGGAATCGGGTTAGTTTATAAGGATATTGGTAAAAATCTTTCGCAAGCGGAACGTGAAACTTATTTCGATAAAGCGATTATTGAATTTGAAGGAGCTTTGGTCTGTTATGAAGCTGTTCAAAATAGTCGCTCTGCGATTCTAGCACGAAATAACATCGGCTTTCTTTATTATTCAATCGGATTATACGATGAAGCACTCCAAGTCCTTGAAATTGCGGAATCGCAAGCCCGACAGGTGCAGGACAAAAATCATTTGAGCATTGTCTCCGACACGCTCGCGCGCACATTTATCGCAAAAGAGGATTTCCAGCAGGCAGTAGAGATTGCCGCCGCTTCGGTTCGTTACCTCGAGTCTTTTGAAAACTCGAATCTTCTGGCAAACGCTTTGATGACATACGGAATTGCTCTAGCCCGCAATAGAGAAAGCGAAAAAGCGAAATCCGCATTTTATCAGTCGGAAGAAGTCGCCCGGTTTATTCAGGATTTCAAGCTGGCAGCCGCCGCCCGCCTTTTCGCTTTGCGCGAAATGTTTTTTGAATTCAGTCCGAAAGAAAGACTGTCTTCATATATCTACGCCGTCAAAAATCTTTCGGGAAGTCAAGAAAAAGATATTAGCGATGCGTTACGCGACGTTGCTGGAAAAATGGAACCCGAAATTGAATCGCCTGCGCCGAAAGTCGAAAGAGATCTGCCGCAGCAACCGTTTTCACTCGATGAGGAATTAAAAGCGATTTCCCGCCAATATATGGAAGCCGCCCTGCGTGAGACGCGCGGAAATCATTCGCACGCCGCTGCGCTGCTCAGTATGAGCCGCCAAACCTTTGTTGCCAGAGCAAAAAAGGATTTTTCGGATATTCTTCACTCATTCAGTCGAAAGGACAAATTAATCGAAAAAATCAAATCGTCTGATTCGCGTTTAATTTGTTGTGAAACCAGTGTAACGGATAAGGAATTCGTATTAACCGAAATTCAAGCTGACTACCGCGAAATCCGACGGGGTGATTTTCTGCGCGTCAAGCTAGGGTTACCTGAAATTAGTAGGCACATCATCATTGGCGGGCAAAATGATAATATGGTTAAAATCGGATTTTTTATAAAAAATGAACGGGGTTATTTTCTATTGGCAGCGGACGGCAGTAGGTTCGAACTAAACGATACAGGTAAAAATCGAATAATTGGTGAAGTTCAAGGCTTTTGTCGGCGTGCCGATTTTCAAAGATACCTTGCCGAACGAGACGAGGGAAGATATTATGAACTGATTTTTGAAACATTAAAACAATGAACATTAGTTGTTTCCGGCTTTATTTTGACAAAATATTCGGTTATTTTAATCTATGATGTTTACTATTTCTAAAGCTTCATTTGATTTTGCGCGAGAATAAAACGTCAATCTATTTTTAAGGGAGCAGACTTTTTAGTGGAAAAGAAAATTAACAAACGCCGACAGAAAAACTTTCAGGTTTTTTTGCAGGATGAAGAATGGAAAAGATTTCTAGAGATTTATCATTTAGCAAAATCCAGATTCAAGCATCCAGAAATTCCGTTTAAAAAATCCTTTGTCATCAGAAGACTTGTCGGGTTGGAGATGCCTGACGAGCTGGTCACGCAAAGCGATATTGATTATTTTCTTGGAGGCAAATCTGCTGTTGGAGAAGTCATCTGTTGGTTGCCGCCCACTCAAATTGGATTGACTGAAAACGACACGAAACCGGATGAAAAATTAGAGCCAAAAAAAACAGAAGATTCATTTCGCAACCGATAAGCAATTCCTCATTAGGATATGATTTACCTCATTGTAAAAATTCCTTAAAAATATTTCCAAAAACGGGCTTTTTGTTCTTTCATCCTCGAAAACCTTCTTCAAAAGAATTAAAATTCTACTTTCGCAAGCCAGTCGTTTAACGAACATTTTAACTGTATACCATTTGGGAGTTAAAGCAACTTGATTACATGGCTTGTCCGTGTCGTCATAGAAGGCAATTTCAACACTTTTGACCATTTGAAGATGCTCGAAGAGTTTATCTCACAAGAGTTCTGGCAGCCGGGCATTCCAATTCTTTCGGACGACAAACGTCTCAGTTTTGAGGGCGTTAATATTGATGTAATCAGACAAGCCAGTCTTAACCACCAGAAATACGAGCCGCAAATTGGGGACGGCAAAGTTTCCATTGTGATGAATTCGATAACGGACTTTGCCCGTGGACGACCGTTTTAACTTTTAACAGAAGATAACGTCTCTGCAATCCTGAGTAACTTGACCGTTTCATGCGATGCTGGGCGCATGTCACCGCACACTTCGCAAACTGCTTTCACGGACTTAACTTTCAGTATTGTCAGCACATCCGATGCCGTAAGTCTGTGCATATACCGCCAGTGCCGTCCGCAAAATTCTTCGCCCGCGATGCAGGCGCGACATCACGGTGCCAATCGGGACGTTTAATAATGCGGCGATTTCCTTGTATGAAAACTCTTCAACATCGGACAGGATGATAACTTCCTGAAACTTCAACGGCAAAATTTCGAGCGTCTGCAAGATACATTCATCGGTCAACCCTTGCGGCGTGGATTCTTCATACGCGAAAGTGTCAAACAAACAGTCGTCAAAATTATCAATCATCTTCATGCGTGCGGCAATGTGGCGACGCTTATGATTGAGGTAATACAAAATCTTGAGCAGCCATGCGCGACAATTTGTTCCCGCCGTGTAATGCGCGAATGATTTCAAAGCCTGCATGTAAGTTTCCTGAGTCAAATCTTCCGCCGTCGCGCGATCCTGCGACCACCACGCTGCATGTCGAAAAACGGTATCGAGATGCGGTATCGCTTCCCTTTCAAAAGTCGCCCAACGGGTGGCTTCGTCGCCGTCAGTCAAGGGCGCGGACGGTGGCGGTACGATTGTTGTTCGGGCTAATCCTTCGGGTGACATAATAACTTTCTTTTTTGCCGATTCGAGTTTGTAACTTCATCTGCGCGTATTGCGAATTTTTTCGAGTTTAACGAAACAGACCGCCGACATATCCGATTTCATATGTCATATATAATCCGAAACACAAACTGAATGCGCCCGCGAGTCCTTGCAGCACACGCGTGCCGGACGCGAAGCGGTTGGCGGTTAAATGAATGGGCAGACCGACGAGTGCGCTCATCAACATCATGCCGCCAATCGAACCGATGCCGAAGACACCGATATACGCCATGCCGACGAGCTGCGACTTGATTGTTGACAACACGAGCAGCATCAAAGCCGCGCTGCCCGCGAGTCCGTGAACGATGCCGACGAGAAGCGGACGTGCGCCGATTCGCAATCCGTGATGCGTGTCGGCGGCAACGATATCGGAGGCGGAATTTCTCGACGTGACATCGTGCAGATGCGGATGCAGATGCGCGAGTCCGAAATGCTGATGCTGATGCAAATGAAGTGTGCCGCCGCGCATCAATTTACGTAGCGCATTGATGCCGAGCGCAATCAACATCAACGCCACGCCGAACTCCAACGCCGATGCCAGATGCGCGCCGATTTCAACGCGCAGCACGATGACGACGATGCCTGCAACAAGCAACGAAATCGTGTGACCGATGCCCCACATGCCCCCGACCAAAGTCGAACTCAAGATACTTTTGCGCTCGCTCACGATGGTTGAAACCGCCGCCAGATGATCGGCTTCAACCGCATGTTTGAGTCCGAATAAAAATCCGAAAACAAGTACCGAAACGATTGAAACAGGTCCCGTCTGTAAATTCGGAGCGGGCAGCCACACATTGAAATCCACGCCGCTTTGTTTGAGCGATTCGACACAAATCAACGTGCCTGCACACGCAATAACGAACGAACTTAATATCGGCAAGATGCGCGTCAAACGATTGACCGCAGCATTGTCTCGCTTCAACAAACGCCCCGCATAAACAAACGCCAAGCCAACCGCCGTCAACGTCGCCGCCAAACCGACGCTGAACGCCATCACCAGCAATAATCCATAGCCGACGCGATGCAATGAAATCGCCGACAGCAACACGACCAACGCCGACGGACACGGCAACAACCCGCCCGAAATGCCGAGCGCGAGCAAACTGCGCCACGTTACGGGCGCACCATCTGCGCCCGGCGGCAGATGCGTATGTGCGACTCCGCCGCCGTGTGAATGCGGCAGCGACGGATCGGACGAATGTTGATGATCGAACGAATCGTGTTCGTGATTATGCGTGTGTTCGTGATTGTGCGTGTGTTCAGAATCGTGTTCGTGTTCGCCGTGTTGGTGTGTTGCACCGCCGACAGCTCCGCGCAGGCGACGCACGAAAAGACTCAAACCGATGCCGAGAACAATTGCGCCGGACGCAAAACTCAACACGGGAAAAAGTGTTTCGGGCAGAATGTATTGCGATGCGAATAGCGTAATCAAGCCGAGCGCGAAGATGCCCAGCGTGTGTGTAATCGTGACGGTCAGACCGAGAAATGCCGCGTGTTTCGCCGTGCCGCGCGACCCGACGAGATACGCGCCGACCACCGTTTTGCCGTGACCCGGCGACATCGCGTGCAAGCCGCCAAGCACCATGGCGAAGAGCAAGCCGAACAATGCGACGAGCGGCGTCAACGTCGGCACGGAAATCAATTCGGTCAAACGGTCGCGCGTTCGGTCAATCGTTGCAGTACCAAAAGGGACTTCTGACGATTTGCCCGAAGTCGTTGTCTGTTGCTCTGCATTCGCCGGTGCATCGCTTCCGTTGAGCGTTGTGGCGGATGTGTTTGTGTCTCGTGGGCGTAAAGCGACGGCATTGGCTGGCATCTCACCTTTCGTAAATGAAAATGCGGCGACGAATTCGTTGAGCGGGACGGCAGTTAAATTTTCGGGGTAGGCTTTGAGTTCGTCGGTGATGCCGTTGCTGTAAGCCGTGCTGTCAAAAACCGTGACGGCGGCGGACGGCGCAACGACGATTTCACGCCAGCCGAGGCGGTCGCGTTGATTCGTGTCTTCAAAACGCAAGCGTTGTACTTTCTGTGCGTCGAGGCGAACCGGCGCGGTTTCGTAATCGAATTCAAGCCGAAGCGTCTGCAAACCGCCCGAACCGGCGGGCAGACTAAGCTGTTGATTAGTTGTTTTGAGCGGCAAACGCACGCCGTCAACGGTCAGTAATAATCCGTTAGCATAAATGTCGGTGGCACGTTTCAAATATGCGTCTAGTTCTTCATTCGTCGGTGTGCCGTTGCCTTTCGCGTCGGCAGCTTGCAACTCCTGAAGCGCGGGAATCTCCGCCATGTCCACGACGTAGCGCACCGCGATGCGTTCGTCGCCGATTTGAAGGCGGGCGAAATGATTGATCGTGAAATTGCCGAGCGCGTGACCGAACGCCGCGCCCGCAAGTCCGTTGATGAACAGCGCGACGATGAACAATATGAACGCGATGCGACGGCGTTTCAATGCGATGTGCTGCGTTGTGGTATGATGTTTGACCTTCATAAAATTCCTTATGTGACTGCTTCAACTGATTCGCTCTTGAGCAGTGGCGCAGAAGCAGAGAGAAACAACAGATTGCACAGATGACACCGATCAGAACAAGAACATCAAGCCACCGCATACGGCTGTGCCTACTTCTTCTTTACTTATTCGTGGAATCCGTGTCATCTGTTGTTTATTCTCTTTATTCTTTTGGCTTTGAACCACTACCCGCTCTTAAAAACTATCGCCTGATGACAAACTCACTGAACATTTTGCGCGACGCTCACGGTTTGTCCGGCATCGTTTGCCGCTTTCAGAATGTTGGCGTAAATAGCGCGGCTCTCAATTGTCGGGCGCAATGCCATGTCGCGCGCGGCGAGTTCGGCGGCGCGTTGGAAATGATTTTCCGCGAGTTCGAGTGTCGCCAACGGGCGCAGATAACTTTCATTGCCACCGGCGACGGTTTGCTCGTAAAACTTGCGGGCTTCCGCGCGTAGCTGTGCGGCTTCATCTTTCGCGCCGCGTTTCTCGATCAGCGTCGCTAAACTCGTCTGCCATTTCGGATCGGCTTTTTTAGAAAGCAGCGTGCGATAGATTTTTTCCGCTTCGTCCGGGTGTCCCTGCCATTGTTCGAGATCGGCTAAGAATTCGAGCGCGAGCGGGTAATCGGGAACTTTATTCAACGCCCAATTGTATTGGCGGCGCGCTTCGTCGAGATTGCCGCGCTTGGCTTCAATTTCTCCGAGAATCGAGCGCGTCCAGGCAATTCCCCCCACACTGAGCGGTTTCGGATAATTCGCGTCGATTGACTTTTCTATTAACCGCGAAGCCTCAGCGAGATTGCCGCGAACTTCTTCCAAATGCGAAAGCCGCGCCCACGCGCTGGATAAACTCGGACTGGTTTCGACGAGATGTTGATAATGTTTTTCCGCCGTAGCGAGATCGCCCGATTCGAGCGCGCCGTCGCCCGCAATGCCGAGGAGTTCCACGTTGTCAGTCCACTTTTTCAACCCCTCTTCGGCGACTGTTCTGGCTTGCACGAAGCGGTGGCGCGACAACAGGAGGGAAGCGCGGAGGATCAAGATTCGCGCAGTTACAGTCTGTTCGAGCGACTCGGCGCGGTCGAGTTCTGTCCACGCGCGGTCGTAGTCGGCGGCATCGCCCGTGGTTTCGGCGCGGGTAATCAAAGCACCCGCGAGCAGACGGTGCGCCTCGGCATCTTCGCCGTGCTTGGCGATACTAGCTTCAGCAAATTGAACTTTTCTATCTTCGGGAGTGGCAACTTTGGCGGACTCAGACGTGCCGGAGGCTTTTGTGGAAACGATTGTCTTAATCCAGTTTTGCGTGGAATCGAAGTAGGCGAAGGCGACAAGTGCCAGCGCCAGCGCGAATAAGGTAAGTAGAATTTTCTTCTTCATCGGCTTCTCCTTTTGGTTTGGGTTGGGGAAGGGCTGCGTGTTTTGCACGACAGCCCTTCCCGTCTAATGGTTAAGTTGACAGGTTACTGCTGTTCCGGGAAGCCAACCGTACCGGGCTCACCCGCCGTGGGGTTGATGCCGAAGTATGGAAATGCCGCCGGAAGCTGCACTGACTCACCACTGATGGTCAGGTCAGGAAGTTCGAGCGGGTTCGACTTGATCCAGTCCGTGCCTTGAAGCACGTTGAAGATGCGTGCATCTTCGCACGTCTGAAGAAGAAGTGGCGTGATGACGATGACGACGTTGAGCTCGTTGCACTGGAGCGTGCGACGAGTGCCCTGCGCTCCGCTGCCAGGAACTAAGCCGACGATTCCCGGAAGAAGCAAAGTATCGGGGAATTTAACGTCGGTCAATTCGCGCGCCATACGGAGGTAAATGTCCGTCACGTCGTCGGTCGGACGACGACCATTCTGGACACCATAGCCGAGCAGTCCGAGAACGGGGTCGGTGTTGCTGCCGGCAGCTGCGCCTGGTCGGACAACGCCGCCTGTCAAGTCTATATTGAGACGCATCACGTCCGGGAAAATCAGACGACGCATCAGGGTCGGGTCGGTGTTGGTCTGGCGAGTCGAACCGTTCGGTCCGACTGTTTGAGGCAGCATCAAGGGCGTGCCGGTGACCGGTGTCGTGAAACCACCGGCGGTCAGCAGCAGAGCGCGTCCCGCGATGGTGTTGTTGTTGGAGAGAGGAGTGTTATTGACCGTCAAGCTGTCAGGAACGAGATCGCTCCAGTTGGCGATGTCGGTTTCCGGTCCTTGCCTGTTGAAACGATCCTTCAGGGAACCCGTGGTATTCGTCGTTCCAGCCGCGTACGGTGTCGTGTTCGCGGGCTTGCGGTTAAAGTTCCAGACCGTGTTGGCGAGTTGCTGTCCCATGCGCTCGAACTGAATAAAGTGGGGCGACGCGTTAAAGGTACCGTCAGCGAAGAAAGTCTCCGTCTTGGGGCGACTGACTGTTCCCCACACGCCGATGAGCGAGGGGTTGAACGGGCGACCCGGTTGGATTTCGTCGCGAATGCCGGAGCCGCGCAACATATCTTTCGGGATGCCGACTGCCACCGATGTCAGGTTGAAGCCGCCGAAGCCGTCAACGCCGCTGCTGCCGTCCGCGTGCAACGGACGTCCGCGAAGCGGACCGAAAGCCGTGCTCGTGAAACCACGGTAAACGTCTTGCGTG
>Ga0136617_10000504_pt1 | contig 32800 bp, 36 predicted proteins | sample AntDrymUQ3222106_2_FD_129672 | JGI IMG/M metagenome (GOLD analysis project Ga0136617, IMG submission 129672) | Polar desert sand microbial communities from Dry Valleys, Antarctica - metaG UQ322 (21.06) | ecosystem: Environmental > Terrestrial > Soil > Desert | place: Antarctica: Dry Valley... | reverse complement strand
CCCGCCGCAACCCCGAACGCCTCACCCGCCGCCTCGTCGCCCAGCTCGAGAACCTCGGTCACGCCGTCACACTTCAGGAGGCCAGCCCCGCATAGATCCGAACCGGGTTTTCGTTGCAGACCCTTGATCGGATTCGACCTCTTCCTGGATGGCGGCGCAGGCGCCCGCCACGCTGGCGCCATGTCCAGCTGGTCCGCCTTCGAGGCCGCCGCGCCCACGCTCGCCGCGCAGGTCCGCCGCCGCCTCGACGCGCATGTGCACAAGACGCTCGCCACCGTCCGGCGCGACGGGGCGCCGCGGATCTCCGGCATCGAGACCGACATCGCCGACGGCGAGCTGTGGATCGGGTCCATGTGGCGGGCGCGCAAGGCGCTCGACCTCCGGCGCGATCCGCGTTTTGCGCTGCACACAGGCTCGGACGACCCGCCCGGGTGGGACGGCGACGCCAAGCTGGCCGGCGTCGCCGAGGAGATCACCGACGAGGCGCGCAGGGCGGCGATCATCGCGGGCAAGGCTCCCCCGGGAACCAACCACCTGTTCCGGCTCGACCTGCGCGAGGTGTCCACCGTCGGGCTGAACGACGGGCGCGACGGGCTGGTGATCGAGCTCTGGACCGAGCGCGACGGCCTCGAGACGCTCCGGCGCACATGAGCGAGCGCCTGCTCGGCGTGGTCGAGCGGCTCGAGCTCGGGCCCGGCGACCGCGTGCTGGAGATCGGCTGCGGTCACGGCGTCGCCGCCACCTTCGTCTGCGAGCGCCTGGAGCACGGCCGCCTGACCGCCGTCGACCGCTCGCCGAAGATGATCGCCGCCGCCGCGAAGCGCAACGCGGCCCGCGTCGACGCCGGGCGCGCGGAGTTCCTCGTCGCCCAACTCGAGGAGCTCGAGCTGGGCGAGCGCCGCTTCGACGTCGTCTTCGCCGTGCGCGTCGGCCTCTTCCGCCGCGAGCCCGAGCGGGCGCGGGCGCTCGTCGCGCCGTGGCTCGCGCCCGGCGGCCGATTGGCGGTGGACTACGACCGGCCGCGCCGGTTGAGCACGCGGATGAGCCGGGAGAGCAGCCGCGTGGCGCCGCGCCGGTAGGGGAAGTGGTGCAGCTCGCGCGGGAGCGCGAAGCGGGTCACGAGCAGCGACTGCTGACGGCAGTACTTGCGGATGCCGCCGGGGCCGTGGCGCGCGCCGAGGCCGGAGGCCTTCCAGCCGCCCATCGGCAGCGCCAGCTCGACGTAGTTGAGCTGCGCGTCGTTGACGCACACCGCGCCGGCCTCGATCCGGCGCGCGAGCGCCACCCCGCGCGCGCGGTCGCGCGTCCACACCGAGGCGCTGAGGCCGTAGGGCGAGTCGTTGGCCAGCCGCAGCGCCTCCTCGGCGTCGGCCACTGCCATCACCGGCAGCGTCGGCCCGAACGTCTCCTCGGTCATGCACGCCATGGAGTGGTCGACGTCGGCCAGCACGGTCGGGGGGTAGAAGGCGCCCGCGCCGTCGGGCGCGCGCCCACCGGTGGTGACGCGCGCGCCGGCCGCGCGCGCCTGGTTGACGTGGCGGGCGACGATGTCGCGCTGGGGCGGGAAGGTCAGCGAGCCCACGTCGACGCTCCCAGGCCCGTCCGGCGGTCCCTGGCGCAGCGCGGCCACCTGCTCGGTCACCTTGGTCACGAAGGCGTCGTGGACCGGCCGCTCGACATAGACGCGCTCGATCGAGATGCATGTCTGCCCGGCGTTGTGCATTGCGCCGTACACCGCCGCCCGCGCCGCGCGGTCCACGTCGGCGTCGGCCAGCACGATCATCGGGTCCTTGCCCCCGAGCTCGAGCGAGACGGGGATCAGCCGCGCGCCGGCGCGCGCCGCGATGCCGCGGCCCACCTCGGTCGAGCCGGTGAACATGATCATGTCGGCAACCTCGACCAGTGCGGCGCCGGTGGCGCCGTCGCCGGTCGCGATCTCCAGCACGCCCTCGGGCAGCCCGCACTCGCGCAGCGCGCGGGCCAGCAGCAGCGAGGTGAGCGGGGTCACCTTCGAGGGCTTGAGCACGACGGCGTTGCCCGCCGCCAGCGCCGGCACGCAGTCGCCGAACGAGTTGACCAGCGGGTAGTTCCACGGGCCGATCACCCCGACCACGCCGATCGGCGCGTAGCGGACGACGAGTTGGCGCCCCGCCACGAAGGCGTTCGTCGGCCGCACCTTCTCGTCGGCCAGCCAGCGGGGCGCCCGCTTGGCCCAGAAGCCGAAGGCCGCCGCGCCGTAGGCGACCTCCACCACCAGGGCGTCCTCGTAGGCCTTGCCGGTCTCCGCGACGATCTGGCGCGCGACCTCGTCCTCGTGGTCGACGATCCAGCGCTGCATCCGGCGCAGCACGCGCCTGCGGCCCTCGAACCCCAGGTCCGCCCACCCGGGCTGGGCGGCGCGGGCCTTCTCCACCAGCGCGCCGACCTCGGCCTCCCCCAGCCGCGGGACGGTGCCGAGCGTCTCCCCGGTGGCGGGGTTCGCGACCGTGATCACGCGGTGAAGCTGAGCTTCTCGATCACCGCGGGCTCCCGCGGGCGGTCGCGGGCGTCGGTGGGCAGGCCCTCGAGCGCCTCCACCACCTCCATGCCGGTCCTCACCTGGCCGAACACGGTGTGCTTGCCGTCGAGCCAGGGCGCCTCGTCGCGGGTGACGATGAAGAACTGCGAGCCGTTGGTGTCGGGACCCGCGTTGGCCATGGCCAGGGCGCCGCGCACCACCTTGTGCTGGTTGAACTCGTCCTCGAACTGGTAGCCCGGGCCACCGGTGCCGGTGCCCTCCGGGCAGCCGCCCTGGATCATGAAGTCGCTGATGATGCGGTGGAAGGAGAGACCGTCGTAGAAGCCGTCACCCGCCAGCTTGCGCATGTTCTCCACCGTCTTGGGGGCGTCCTCCTCGAACATCTCGAAGACGATCTCGCCCTGGCTGGTGGTCATGGTCATCTCGGACATGTGGGTCATCCCCTCGCGAGTTCCAGGCGCAGCGTGTGGCCGCGCACGTCGGTGCCGTCGACGGAGTCCGCCACGCGCTCGGCCTGCTCGGCCGGCACCTCGAAGAGCGCGAAGCGCTCGAGCAGGCGCACGTTGCGGATCGCCTCGCCGTCCAGGCCGGTGGCGGCCACGGCGGAGATCAGGTCGGCCTCGGCCAGCCCGGCGGCGCGGCCGCCGGAGGCGATCAGCTTGCGGAACGCGCCGCCGTTGACCACGGCGCGCTCGGCGTCGTGGGGCTTGCGGTGCCGGCGCGGGCGCGCCTCGTGCACCGCGGCGGGCGCGACGTGCGCGCCCTCGGCCCAGGGGGCGATGCGGGTGTTGGCGTTCTGCTCGATCGCGCTCAGCTCGCGCGCCTGGCGCGGCTCGACGAAGGTGATCGCGCGTCCGGAGCGCCCGACCCGGCCCGTGCGGCCGATCCGATGCACGTACACGTCGGGCGAGGTCGGCACGTCGAAGTTGATCACGTGCGTGACGGTGGAGATGTCCAGCCCGCGGGCGGCCACGTCGGTGGCCACGAGGATCGGGACCTGGCCCGCCTTGAACGTGAGCATCACGCCGTCGCGTGAGCCCTGGCTCATGTCGCCGTGCAGCGCGCGCACGTTCATCCCGCGGTCGCGCAGCGTGCGGTAGAGCTGGTCGCAGCGGATCTTGGTGCGCACGAAGACGATCGCCTGCTCGGGCCGCTCGGCCCGGAGCACCCGGACCAGCGCCTCGTTCTTCTCGGCCTGGCGCGTCTCGAGGAAGAACTGCTCGACCGTGTCGATGGTCAGCGTCGCCGCCTTGACCTGGATCGTGACGGGGTCGTACAGGTGGCGCTCGGCCAGCCCGCGGATCTCGGCCGGGATCGTCGCGCTGAACAGCGCGGTCTGGCGCCCGTTCGGCGTGGCGGAGAGGATCTTCTCCACGTCCTCGAGGAAGCCGAGGTCGAGCATCTCGTCGGCCTCGTCGAGCACCACGTAGCGGCACGCGTGCAGCACCAGCGAGTGGCGCGAGATCAGGTCCAGCACGCGCCCGACCGTCCCGACCACGACCTGCGGCCCGGCCTTGAGCTGGGCCTGCTGGGTGCGGATCGGCGCCCCGCCGAACACGGCGACCGGGTCGATCCCCTTGTGGCGCCCGTAGGTGCGCAGCGCCTGGGTGACCTGGATGCACAGCTCGCGCGTGGGGGTGAGCACGAGCGCCTGCGTCTCGTGGTCGGCCGGGTCGACGAAGTCGAGCATCGGCAGGCCGAAGGCGGCGGTCTTGCCCGTGCCGGTCTGCGCCTGGCCGATCACGTCCCGGCCCTGGAGCAACTCGGGGATGGCCTGTGCCTGGATCGGGGAGGGCGACTCGTAGCCGACCTCGCGGAGCGTGGAGACGAGGGCGTCTGAGAGGCCGAGTTCGGCGAAGGTGGTCATCTGGGAGCCTGATCCTAGAACGGCCCGCGTGACAAGGGGAGCAGCCATCCCCGCGAGAGTGCGCCAAACCGAACCTCCGGCGTCTCCGGGCTCCGCTAGCGTGGCGGGCAATGTCAGACGACGCGATCTACGTCGAGGGGCTCACGAAGTCCTACGGCTCGGTGAAGGCGCTCTGCGGCGTCGACTTCGCCGCCCGCACGGGCACGGTGCTCGGCCTCCTCGGACCCAACGGCGCCGGCAAGACCACAGCCGTGCGCATCCTCGCCACCCTGCTCGAAGCCGACAGCGGCACGGTCCGCGTGGCGGGACTCGACGTCAAGCGCGACGCCGCCGCGCTGCGCGCGAAGATCGGCCTGGCGGGCCAGTACGCCGCGGTCGACGAGAACCTCACCGGCTTCGAGAACCTCGACATGGTCGGGCGGCTCTACCACCTCGGCGCCGCCGCCTCGCGCAAGCGCGCGGACGAGCTGCTCGAGCGCTTCGACCTCGTCGAGGCGGCCAAGCGGCCGGTCAAGACCTACTCGGGCGGCATGCGCCGGCGGCTCGACCTGGCCGCGGCGCTGGTGGCGCGACCGCCGGTGCTGTTCCTCGACGAGCCGACCACGGGCCTGGACCCGCGCGGCCGGCTGGGGATGTGGGAGACGATCGAGGGACGCGTGGCGCAGGGCAGCACCGTGCTGCTCACCACCCAGTACCTCGACGAGGCCGATCGCCTCGCCGACCGCATCGCGGTGATCGACCACGGCTCGGTCATCGCCGAGGGCACCTCCGACGAGCTCAAGGACCGCGTTGGCGGCGAGCGCCTCGAGGTGGTCCTGGAGGATCACGGCGAGGTCGAGACGGCGATCGCCGCGCTGGCCGAGATGGCCGACGAGCGCCCGGTGCCCGAGGACGGGACGGTCCGGGTGCAAGTGCGCAGGCGCAGCGGCGCGATCGCCGAGGCGGTGCGCCGGCTCGACGAGGCCGACGTCGGCGTGGACGACCTCACGCTGCGGCGGCCGACGCTCGACGACGTCTTCATCTCGCTCACGGGACGGGCCGCCGCCGAGGAGGAGGCCGAGGACGACGCCATGGCCCGGGAGGAGGCGCCGGCATGAGCGCGCTCTCCCTCGCCGTGTCGGACACCCTCGTGCTCGCGCGCCGCAACCTCATGCGGATCCCGCGCCAGCCGGACCTGCTGATCGCCTACACGATCCAGCCTGTGATGTTCGTGCTGCTGTTCGTCTACGTGTTCGGCGGCGCGATCAACACGCCCGGCTTCGACTACGTCGACTTCCTGATGCCGGGGATCATCGTGCAGTCGATCGCCTTCGGCGGCTTCGTCACCGCGCTCGGGCTGTCCGAGGACGTCGGCAAGGGACTGATCGACCGCTTCCGCTCGCTGCCGATGTCGCGCGCGGCCGTGCTGGCGGGGCGCACGTTCTCGGACGTGCTCCTCAACTGCCTGTCGCTGGCCGTGCTGCTGGCGGTCGGCTTCGCGGCCGGCTTCAGCTTCACCGACGCCAGCGTGGGCGAGGTGCTGCTGGGCATCTTCCTGCTGCTGCTGCTGGGCTACGCCTTCTCGTGGATCTTCGCGCTCGTCGGGCTGTTCTCGTCCACGCCGGAGACCGCGAACTCGATCGGCTTCACCTCGATCTTCCCGCTCACCTTCGCGTCGGCGATCTTCGTGCCCGCCGAGTCGATGCCCGACGGGCTGCGCCAGTTCGCCGAGGTCAACCCGTTCACGACGTGGACCGACGCGGTGCGGTCGCTGTGGATCGGGACACCCGCCAACACCGACGTCTGGATGTCGTTCATCTGGGTGGTCGTGCTGGTGGCGATCTTCGCGCCGCTGGCCGTCGGGCGCTACCGCAAGGTCTCGGCGCGGTAGGGCGCGAGCACGTCGCGCCCGAGGCGGGCGATCATCCGCGGCTCGCGCCACGCCGAGCGCAGCGCGTACGGCAGGTACGCGCTGCCGTAGGGGACGTAGAGTCGTAGCGCTACGCCCGCGTCGCGGGCGACCGCCTCGACCTCGCGCGCGGGCAGCCCGTAGAGCACTTGCAGCTCGAACGGCGTCCCGGCGCGCGCCAGGCACTCCGCCGCGCGCGCGGCGAGCGGCGCGTCGTGGGTGGCCACCGCCACGTGTGCGGCCCGTCCGGCGAGGAGGTCCACCAGCGCCATCAACCGCGCGCGGGCCTCGCGGCGGGGCGCCGGGCCCGCCCGCGCGTCGGCGAATTGGCCCTTGACCACGCGCACCCGCAACCCGGCGGCGATCGCGCGCTCCGCGTCGGCCGCGCTGCGCGCCCAGCGCGCCGGCAGGGTGACGCCGAGCGGCGGGCCGGCGCCGGCCGCGAGCGCCAGCACGGCCTCCTGCACGCCCACCTCGAGCGAGTCGCAGTGCAGGGCCACGCCGGCGCCGTGCGCCGCGGCCGCCAGCCGGGCGACGCGCTGGGACTCGAGCCCCAGCGCGGGCAGCTTCAGCGACAGCTCGGCTCCGGACCGGCCGGTGAGCGCGGCCAGCGCCTCGGCGGCCCGCCGCTCGACTTCTGCGGGCGTGTCGGAGCCCGCGTCCCAATAGCCGAACGTGGTGGCCAGTCCGCGCCGCTCGGCCGCGACGCGCGCGGCGAGCGCATCCTCCAGGCGCGGGCCGGGCACGTAGCGCCGCGCGGCGCGACGCGCGACGCGACGGATAAAGGGGTCAGACCCCTTTAGGTTTCTCACCGCCGCCGCGCAGCGTGGCTCGCGGCCAGCCGCGCGGCGTCCGCGGCGAGGGCGGCGATACCGCGGGCGCGCGGCGGGTAGACGGCGACGGTGACGCACGGGCGCACCCGCTCGGTCCACATCGCGGTCCAGGGCGCCTCCTGGCCGAGGAACTCGACCGAGCGCAGCCCGCGGCCGGCGGCCCAGCGGGTCGACTCCAGCAACAGCAGCATCCCGGGCGAGCAGCGCTTGAAGGTCTCGTCGTAGCCGATCTTGAGCAGCCACAGGCGCTCACGCCACTCGACCGCCAGTTGCATGGCGGCTGCCCGCCCGCCGATGCGCATCAGGCACAGCCGCAGCTCGCCGCGCGCCGCGGCGCCCCGCGCGTAGCCGCGGAAGAAGGCGAGCCGCCGCGCGTCGCTGCGCAGCGCCGATCCCTCCCGCGACTTCCAGCCGGCGGCCTCGACGTCGATCGCCACGGCCAGCAGCGGCTCGAGCTCCTCCGGGGCCGGGGAGCGGATCTCGTAGGCCACCTCCCCGATCCGCTCGGCGTGGCGGCGCGCCCGTCGCAGGTCCGAGCCGCGCCGCCCGCTGAGCATCCCCTCGGGCGCGGTCCAGCCGGGGCCCAGCTCGAGCGTCGGATGGCCGGGCGCGGCGCGGACCAGCACCCCGGCGTGGAGCCGGTTCGCCCGCCGCAGCGCGGCCACGCTCGGCGCGTCGCGCGGCAGCCGCCGGAGCAGCAGCGGCAGCTCGAGGCTCGTGAGCGCGGCCGTGAGGTCGGCGACCGCGTCGGCGCCGGCGTAGAGGAGGTCGCCGGGCTCTGAGAGCGCCGCCGCGCCGATCAGCTCGGCACGCGCCCGGCCGCGGGCCAGCGGCGCGACGGCGCGCGGGTGGTCGGGATCGCCGACCATGACGACCTCGAGGCGGTCCGCCGGATGCAGCGAGCGCGCCGCCGCGGACGCCCACGCCGCGGTCTGCATCGGCGTCGCGGCGTGGCGCTCGAGACGCTCCCAACCGGGCGCCAGCGCGTCGAGCTCATCGACGTCGTCGACGATGGTGATCCGCCGGCTGGGGCGCGGGCCGAAGCGGTGTCGAGATGCCGGCTCGCCGCGCGCCGCGCGGGCCGGCGAGGAAGTGGGGGGACCGTCCATGGGGGGAGTCCAACCGTACCCCAACCGAGTGTTGTTGCGCCAGCGCTACGCAGAGGGGTCGAGCAGCAGCTTGCCGGTCGTCCGCCGCGCCTGCAGGTCGGCGTGGGCGCGGCCGGCCTCGGACAGGCCGTAGGTCGCGCCGGTCACCACGCGCAGCTCGCCGTCTGCCGCGCGGCTGAAGAGCTCCTGCAGCGGCGTGTCGACCAGGTCGGCGGGGCGGCTGAGGCAGTGCGCGAGCCAGAAGCCGATCACGGCGCGGCTGCTGCGCAGCAGCGCCCCCTGCTCCAGCCGGCCCTGCTGGCCCGAGGCCATCCCGTAGGTGACCAGCCGTCCGAACGGCGCGAGCGCCTCGAGGCTCTGGTCGAAGGTGCGCCCGCCCGCCATCTCCAGCACCACGTCGACGGGCTCGCCGAGGTTGGCCTCGCGCAGGCCGGCGGCAAGGTCCTCGCGGGTCACGTCGACGGCCGCGTCGGCCCCCAGCTCCAGCGCGAGGGCGCGCTTCTCCGGCGTCGACGCCGTGGCGATCACGCGGCCGGCGCCCAGCAGCTTCCCGAGCTGGACTGCCAGCGAGCCCACGCCGCCGGCCGCGGCGTGGACCACCACCGTCTCGCCGCGCGCCAGGTGCGCCGAGGTGCGGAACAGGTGCCAGGCGGTGAGGCCCTGCAGCAGCAGGCCGACCGCGGTGGCGTCGTCGACGGCGTCGGGCACCGCGAAGGTGGTGGCGGCCGGCGCCGCGGCGTACTCGGCGTAGCCGCCGGTACCGATCAGCGCGGCCACGCGCTGGCCGGCGTGGAAGCCGTGCCCGTCGCGCTCCACCACGCCCGCCACCTCGGCGCCCGGGACCAGCGGCAGCTCGTAGCGGGCCAGGTAGGTGTTCTCCCGCGTGTGCGTGTCGGCGAAGTTGATCCCGGCCCGGGCGACCCGGACCAGCACGTGATGCTCGCCCGGGTCGGGCACCGGGACGTCCTCGCGCAGCTCCAGCACCTCGGGGCCGCCCCACTGGCCGATCCGGATCGCTCGCATCGCGGCGCCAGGCTATCCGGCGGCGGGCCGTACCCGGTACGTGCGCGAGCGCGCCACGGTGCGCCCCACGCTGTCGCGGGTGACGGCGACCGCCCGCACGCGGCTCGGGATCGCCTGCTCCCCGACGACCAAGCGGATCAGGCGGAGCGAGGAGCCCACAGGTACGTGGCGACGGGCGTCGTGGCCTCCGGCGGCAGGTGGACGCTCAGCAGGTCCCCGGGCAGCGGATCGAGCCGGAGCGTCACCCCGCCCGGCCCACCGAACCGGCTGTTGTCGCCCTGGTCGGCGATCACGTCGCCGTCGCGCTCGAGCAGCACGCGTACTCCGCTGCTCGCGTCCTCGTCCTCGCCGAGGCGAACCTCGATGCTCCCCCTCCCGAGGCCGCCATCGTCGATCCAGAGGTGGACCGTGGCCGAGGCGGCGGCGGGCGCCGTCAGAGCACCGCCGAGAACGAGGAGCAGGGCGACGACGGCGCGACGCGACGGACGGAGGGTGGGGAGCATCGGGGGGGCCTCTCAACCGGTGGACGGGACGGACGCCAGCCTACCCGCGACGGGACGGGACGCTAGGCTCGCGCCGCTCATGACCCTCACCGTGGTGGGATCCATCGCCTTCGACTCGGTCGAGACCCCCGCCGGCAGCCGCGACCGGCTCCTGGGCGGTGCGGCCGTGCACTTCTCGATCGCCTCGTCGCAGTTCGCGCCGACCCGCGTGGTCGGGCCGGTGGGCGACGACTTCGGGGAGGAGGAGTACGCCGTGCTGCGCGCGCGTGGCGTGATCGTCGACGACATCGAGCACGTGCCCGGCGGCAAGACCTTCTTCTGGGCCGGCCGCTACCACCGCGACATCACCCACCGCGACACGCTGCAGACCGATCTCAACGTGTTCGAGGACTTCCGGCCCAAGCTCTCGGACGCCTCGCGCGCGGCGGAGGTGCTGTTCCTGGCCAACATCCAGCCCGGACTGCAGCGCCAGGTGCGCGAGCAGTGCGAGGCGGCGCACTTCGTCGCGATGGACTCGATGAACCTGTGGATCGACATCGCCCATGCCGAGCTGCTCGCGACGATCCGCATGGTCGACTGCCTCGTGCTCAACGACGCCGAGCTCAAGCAGCTCACCGACGAGCCGAACCTGATCCGGGCGGCGCGCAAGGCGCTCGACCTGGGCCCGCGGGTGGTGATCGCCAAGCAGGGGGAGTACGGCTCGGCGATGATCACCGCCGACGGGTACTTCGGGCTCTCGGCCTACCCGACCACCGCCATCGTCGAGCCGACCGGCGCGGGCGACACCTTCGCGGGCGGCCTGATGGGCCACCTGGCGGCGCACGAGGGAGAGATCGACGACGACGCGCTGCGCCGGGCCATGGCCTTCGGGACGGCGTGCGCGTCGTTCAACGTGGAGGGCTTCGGCTCGGAGCGCCTGTACGCGCTCGAGCGCGCCGAGATCGATGGACGGGTGGCCGAGCTCGAGGCGATGACGCGCTTCTAGCGCGCCACCGCCCCGGAGAGGGGTTTCGCCTGCCAGGCGAGACGGCTCGTGCCTCGCCGCTCGCCTTCGGCGACGTTACGAGTCCTGGATGACGTTGAGCGAGCCGACGATCCTCAGGACCGCGTTCGCGCTGCGCGGCGCGTCCACGATCGCGGGCGCCGGCAGGTTCGCCTCGTCGCCCTGGCCACCGGAGTTGATGAACCGGATCCAGGCCGCGTGGCGGGCCTCCACGGAGTGGATCCCGAGCGCCGGCACCAGCAGTGCCTTCTGCAGGATGTTCGGGCCCTGGCCCGCGTAGGCGGAGACCCCGACGTCCTCGACCGCCTGCGCGGTGGCCTTGAACTTGTCCTGGTTGGTGACGGTGTCGCCGAAGTTGAAGGTCGGCGAGGCGATCCGCCGCCTGCCCAGCAGCGCCCGCAGCGCCTTGACGTGGGCGGCCTCGTGCGCGCCCGCGACCTGCGCGAACCTGAGCACGGCCGCGTCGGTGAGCGCACCCGATTGCAGGGCGGCGGCGTAGAACGCGGCCTCGAGGTACTCGAGCGTCAGGGCGTAGCGCCCGATCGCGATGTCGTTCTTCTTGGACTTCTTGCGCTTCGGAGTCTGGGCCGAAGCGGGCGAGACCAGCCCGTTGAAGAGCACGCCGCCGGCGACGAAGCCAGCGCCGGCCATGCCGGAGCGCTTGAGGAAGTCGCCGCGCGACACGCCGGCCGCCTCTGCGGTCTCGCGCAGCGCGCCGTCCTGGTCGAGCACTTCAAGGGAGATGTGGTCGTGCACTGAGTGATCCTCCGTCCGTCAGTGGGCGTTCGCCTCAGGGGTTCTCGCCAACGGGCCCCACAGATCACGCTCTGGCGCGTTCACGCTCGGCGCGGGCGCTGCGGCGCCAGGGCGCTGACCGGTGCGCTTGTGCCGCCTGGCGCGAGCGGTAGAGTGTCGCGGCCCATGGGCTGGACGATGCTCTACCTCTTCGTCGCCCTCAAGCTGCCGATCCTGGCGCTGGGCCTGCTCGTGTGGTGGGCCGTCAAGGCGGAGCCGGAGGCCTCCGACGAGCCGGGCGAGGACGGCGGCACCAAGCGCCGCCCGCATCCGCGCCGCCCGCTGCCGCACCACCCGCGCCGCCCCCGGCGCGGTCCCCACGGCGAGCCGGCGCCCGCGGCGCCCGCGCGCGTGCGCACCGCGCTCGCGCGCAGCCGTCAGCTCGAGCGCTAGCGTTCGAGCGTGCCCGCGCCCGTCTCCGTCCTCTCCGACGGCACCATCCGCCGGCTCGTCGCGGCCGGCCGCGTGGTGATCGACCCCTGGGACCCGGCGCTGATCCAGCCCGCCTCGGTCGACCTGCGCCTCGGCGACTCCTTCCGGGTCTTCCACAACCACCGTGCCGCGGCGATCGACCTGCGCGACCCGCCCACGAACCTCACCGAGGCGGTGGTCGCAGCCCCGGGCGAGGCCTTCGTGATCCACCCCGGCGAGTTCGTGCTGGGCCGCACGCTCGAGCACGTCGAGATCCCCGACGACATCGTGGCCCGCATCGAGGGCAAGAGCTCGCTCGGCCGCCTCGGCTTGATCGTGCACGCCACTGCCGGCTTCGTCGATCCCGGCTTCAAGGGCACGCTCACGCTCGAGATCGCCAACCTCACCCGCATCCCGATCAAGCTCTACGCCGGCCTAGCCATCGCGCAGCTCTCGTTCATGGCGCTCGACGCGCCCGCCGAGCGGCCCTACGGGTCGGCCGAGCTGGGCTCGCACTACCAGGGCCAGACCGCGGCCACCGAGTCGCGCTACGGCCGGGCCGTCCGGTAGCGTCCGCGGCCATGCTGAGCGTCATGGTCGCCCTCGCCGCCGAGACCGCCGAGGAGCACAGCTCCCCGACGTTGTTCTACGTCGTCGGCTCGCTCGCCGCGGCGTGGGCCGTCGTGCTGTTCGCGCTCGGCATGCGCTCGGAGACCTTCCCGGCCACGCGCGGCGCCCAGCGCGGCGTGATGGCGATCAGCGTGCTCCTGGTGGGGGCCGCCATGGCCGCCGCCGTGCTGTCCGGCTAGTGGGTCACCAGCGTCGCCGGACGTTCGCCCTTGCCATGATGCGGGCAACCACACGGGCGACCGGGATCGAGTAGGAGACGCGCATGGGCACCGAGGAGCAGAGCAGCAACGGCGGCGGCGTAGCCAGCGCGTCCGAGAGCCTGTCCATCACCGACAACCGGACGGGCAAGAGCTACGAGGTGCCGATCGAGGACGGCACGATCCGGGCGATCGCCCTGCGCGACATCAAGGTCGACGAGGACGACTTCGGCCTGATGACCTACGACCCGGCGTACATGAACACCGCGTCGTGCCGCTCGGCGGTCACCTTCCTCGACGGCGACGCCGGCGTGCTCGAGTACCGCGGCTATCCGATCGAGCAGCTCGCCGAGCAGTCCTCCTACCTGGAGGTCGCCTACCTGCTGATCCACGGCGAGCTCCCGACGCAGGGCGAGCTGGACGCCTGGACGCACGAGGTGACGATCCACACCTTCGTGCACGAGAACGTCCGCAACTTCATGCAGGGCTTCCGCTACGACGCCCACCCGATGGGGATGCTGCTGGCCTCGGTCGGCGCGCTCTCGACCTTCTACCCGGACGCGGCCAAGATCTCCGATCCCGAGATCCGCTACCAGCAGATCGTGCGGCTGGTGGCCAAGATGCCGACGCTGGCGGCCTTCTCGTTCCGCCACAACATGGGGCAGCCCTATGTCTATCCCGACAACGACCTGCGCTATCCCGGCAACTTCCTCTCGATGATGTACAAGATGACCGAGCTCAAGTACGAGCCGGACCCCCGGCTCGAGCGCGCGCTCGACATCCTCTTCATCCTCCACGCCGACCACGAGCAGAACTGCTCGACCTCGGCGGTGCGGGCGGTCGGCTCCTCCCAGGTCGACCCCTACTCGTCGGTGGCGGCCGGCGTGGCCGCGCTCTACGGCCCGCTCCACGGCGGCGCCAACGAGGCGGTGCTGCGGATGCTGCGCCGGATCGAGACGAAGGAGAACATCCCCGACTTCATCGCGGGCGTGAAGAACGGCGACGAGCGCCTGATGGGCTTCGGCCACCGGGTCTACAAGAACTACGACCCGCGCGCCCGCATCATCAAGTCCGCCGCCGACGACGTGTTCGAGGTGACCGGCACCAACCCGCTGCTCGACATCGCGCTCGAGCTCGAGAAGCACGCGCTCGAGGACGACTACTTCGTCGAGCGCAAGCTCTATCCCAACGTCGACTTCTACTCCGGCCTGATCTACGAGGCGCTCGGGCTGCCGATGGCGATGTTCACCGTGATGTTCGCCATCCCGCGCACGAGCGGCTGGATCGCCCAGTGGCTGGAGATGATCCAGGACTCCGAGCAGAAGATCGCCCGGCCGCGCCAGATCTACACGGGCGAGCGGACACGCGAGTACGTGCCGGTGAGCGACCGCTAGCGCGCGGGCGCCGCTTCCGGGCGGCCGGGCCGCGGCGCTCACCTTTCGTGCGGCGCGGTCGATGGATGGGGAGAAATGCGCGCCGGGCCCGATCCCCTGCCTGCCGCCGGTCCCCCGGGCCGGCCGGTCCGCATGCTCCTGGCCGACGCGGGGCCGGTCCGGCGGGCCGAGATCCTGGGTGGGCTCCAAGCCGCCGGCTGGTCGGTCCACGCCGAGCCGGCCGACGGACCCGACGCGCTGTCCGCCGCCCTGGCCCGCCGCGGCTGGGACGTCGTCGTGTACTGCGGCGAGGGCGCGGGTGCGAGCCCCGCGCGCAAGGCGCTGGCGCTGGCGCGGATGGCCGACCCGCAGCTGCCGTTCGTGGCCTCGGTCCCCTCGGTGCGCCCCGGCGACCTCTCCGCCTTCGTGCAGGGATTCGGCTCCGACGCCGTGCTGGCGCCCGACCCCGGCCGCATGGCCGACGTGCTCGCGCCGCTGCTCGAGCAGGCGGTCGCCGCGTTGCCCGACCCGCACGCCGCCCACCGCCTGCTGCTGGCCCAGCAGGAGATCACCGATCACGTGGCCGCGGGCCTCGAGCCCGACGACCTGTGCGAGCGGGTGCTGGAGACCCTGGGCCAGACGCTCGGATGGCGCTATGGCGCGGTCTGGCGGCCCGAGGGCGAGACGGGCATGCTGCGCTGCACGGCCGCCTGGCATGACCCGGCGGGCGGACTCTCCCTGGACGCCTTCGCCGACGTCTCGCGCCGCCTGCGGCTCGCCCCCGGACGCGGGCTGCCCGGGCGGGTGTGGGCCTTCCGGCGCCGCGCCTGGGCGGGCGACGTCACCGCCGACGGCAACCTGCCGCGCCACCAGCACGCGCTGCGGGCCGGGCTGACCAGCGCGGTGGCCTTCCCGATCGCCCTCGCCGATGACTGCGCCGGCGTGATCGAGTTCTTCTCCGCCGACATCGCCGAGCCGGACCCCCAGGTCGCGGCGATCTTCGCGACGGTCGGCGGACAGCTCGCGCAGTACCTCGAGCGCCGCCGGCTGCAGGCCGACGAGAGCCGGCGGGTCGAGTCGATGCTGCGGGCCGAGCGCGACCGCGCGCAGCGCTACCTCGACGCCGCGGGAACGATGCTGCTGGTGCTCGACCCCGAGGGCCGCATCCTGCTGGTCAACCGCAAGGGCTGCGCCGTGCTGGCGCGCGCGGAGGAGGAGCTGCTCGGCGCCGACTGGTTCGCGCTGGCCGTCCCCGAGGCTGAGCGCGAGGCACGGCGCCGCGGCCACGGGCGGCGCGTGCGCGGCGAGGCGCCCGACGACGAGCGCTACGAGAACGGCGTGCTCGGCCGCGGCGGCGCGGTGCGCACGATCGCCTGGTCGACCACGCTGCTGCGCGACGACGACGGCCGGGTGACCGGCACGCTGTCGTCGGGCGAGGACGTCACCGAGCAGCGCGAGGCCGAGCAGCAGGTGACCTACCTCGCCTACCACGACCCGCTCACCGGCCTGCCCAACCGCACGCTGCTCGAGGAGCATCTCGGGCTGGCCCTGGCGCGCTCGCGCCGCACGGGCGCGGGCGTCGCGCTGCTGATGCTCGGGCTGGACGACTTCAAGCTGGTCAACGACTCGCTCGGCCATGCCGCCGGCAACGAGCTGATCTGCCGCCTGGCCACCCGCCTGCAGGAGTGCACGCGCGCCACCGACCTGATGGCCCGGATGAGCGGCGACGTCTTCGGGCTGCTGCTCGCCGACGTCCACGACGACCCGGCCACCGTGGCCGAGCGCGTGGCCGCCCAGCTGGGCGCCGACCTGGCCGAGCCGTTCCGGGTGGCCGGCGCCGAGTTCCAGGTCTCGGCCTCGATCGGGATCGCCCTGTGCCCGCGCGACGCCCGCGACGCCGCCGGTCTGCTCGCCAACGCCGAGGCGGCCATGTACCGCGCCAAGGAGACCGCCCGTGGCGGCTGGGCGGTGTGGGAGCCGGCGGGCGCCGACCCGCTGGAGCGCCTGGCGATGGCGGCGCGCCTGCGACGGGCGCTCGCCGCGGGCGAGTTCCGCCTGCACTACCAGCCGATCTTCGTCGCCGAGGGCGGGATCGCCGGCGTCGAGGCCCTGCTGCGCTGGCACGATCCCGAGCGCGGCGCGCTGGTGCCGCCCGGCGAGTTCATCCCGGTCGCCGAGCAGACCGGCCTGATCGAGTCGATCGGCGACTGGGTGCTCGGCGCCGCCTGCGCCCAGCAGGTGGACTGGGCCGCGCAGGGGCTCGAGACGCAGATCTCCGTCAACGTGTCGCCGCGCCAGCTGCGCCGGCTCGACTTCCTCGACCGCGTCGCCGCCCACCTACAGGTCACCGGAGCCGACCCGGCCCGGCTGACCGTCGAGCTCACCGAGTCGGCGATGTCGGACGAGAAGGGCGCGGCTTGGCCGATCCTCCACGGCCTGCGCGACCTCGGCCTGCGTCTCGCGCTGGACGACTTCGGCGCGGGCTACTCCTCGCTCTCCCGACTGCGCGAGATGCCGATGGAGACGCTCAAGATCGACCGCGACTTCCTGCGCGAGGTGCCCGCGAGCCCCGAGGCGACCGCCATCGTGGGCGCCATCCTCGACCTGGCCCGGGCGCTCGGTCGCGTCGCGGTGGCCGAGGGCGTGGAGACCGAGGCGCAGCAGCGCTTCCTGATCGAGCAGCGCTGCCCACTGCTCCAGGGCTTCCTCCTGGGCCGCCCGATGCCGGCCGACGACGTGGCCGCGCTGCTGGCGGCCGACGCCGCGCCGGCGACTTGAGATCATCGACGGCGTGACCTGGCGCGTGACCGTGCGCAGCGGCCCGCGCGTGGAGAAGCGCTCCGCCGCGGACCTGGCCGAGGCGCTCGCGCTGCTCGAGCACGAGGCGCGCGCGCTGGCCGCCGGCCCCAGGCGCCGCGAGGTGCGCCTGCGCCACCGCGCGTTCACGCCCCAGCAGCAGGTGGCGAGCCGCGTCGAGCTGGACGGTCCCGGCGTGCGGGCGGGCGTCGACGTGCGCGGGGACGGCGCCACCGAGGCGTGGACCGGCCGCGTGCGACGGCGACTGGTCGAGCCCGCGGCCCGCGAGAGCCCCTACGAGGCGCTCGCGCGCGCGCTGGGTCAGAGCACCAGCGCCGAGCCGTAGCGGCGCAGCCAGGCGGCGTGCTCGCGCCAGTCGGGCACACGCGACTGCAGCAGCGCCCAAAAGCGGGGCGAGTGGTCCATCACGGCGAGGTGGCAGACCTCGTGCTCGACCACGTAGTCGAGCACCGGCGCCGGCGCCAGCAGCAGGCGCCAGTTGAACGACATCGTGCTGGTCGAGGAGCAGGAGGCCCAGCGCGTACGCTGGCCGCGGATCACCAGCCCGGCGTAGGGCGTGCCGGCGCGTGCGGCCGCGGCGTCGAGGCGCGGGGCGAGCTCGGCGCGGGCCGCGCGGCGGTAGAAGCGCTCCAGCGCCACGGCGGCGTCGCCGTCGGGGACGAGCAGGACGTCGCCGCGACGGTGCACGCGCGTGCGGCCCGGCTCGGGCACGAGGGTGAGCAGGGCGCCCAGGTAGGGCACGGTGCCGGGCGGGCGGGCCAGCGCCTCGGTGGCGCGGGCCAGCGCGCGCCGGCGTCGCGCGATCCACGGTGCCAGCTCCTGCACCGCGTCAGCCGCGGCGCGCTCGGGCGCCCGCGGAGGCAGCGTGACCAGCACGCTGCCGTCGCCGTCGACGGAGACCCGCACGCGGCGCGCACGCGGGGAGCGGCGGATGGTGTAGGCGGCGGCACGCATGACGCCCGCCATGATGGCGGGCGGTGCCGACGGGTCAGGCGAACGCCGGCATCACCCGCTCGGCCACGAGCTTCAGCTGGTCGTTGACGCCGGGGACGTCGTCCACCTTCTCGCCCGAGAAGAACTCCACGAGGTGGGCGTCGGAGAGCGCGAGGATCATGTGATTCACGCCGGCCGGCTCGATGTCGGCCTTGATCTTCTCCACGCACTCCTCGGGCGTGCCGGCGATCGAGAGCCGCTCCGCCAGCTCGGGCCGGAACCGCTCGATCGCGCCCGCGACGTCGCCGGCCGCCAACGCGTCGACCACAGGCTGGACCTCCTCCATGGCGATGTCGTGGCGGGCGAGCTGCTCCGGCGGCATGGAGGAGATGTAGAACGCGACCAGGATCCGCGCCGCGTGCTTGGCCGCCGCCGAGTCCTCGGCCACCACGGTGACGACCCATGCCCCGATGTCGAGCGCGTCGAAGTCGCGGCCCGCCTTGTCGGCGCCGGTGCGGACGTTCTCCACCACGTAGTCGTAGGCCTCGCGCGAGTACGACAGCGCGTGGTGCAGGCCGTCCGCCAGCTCGCCCGCGGCGATGAACGAGCGCGGGCCCTTCATCCCGCCCATCAGCAGCGGCAGCCGCTCCTGCACCGGTCGGGCGGCGGTGAACAGGCCGGAGTACTGGAAGAAGTCGCCCTGGAAGTCGATCTTGCCGTCGTCCAGGAAGACGCGCATGACGTGCAGCGCCTCCTTCAGGCGCGACAGCGGCTTGCGCGCCGCCCAGTCGATCCCGTACTGCTGCATCATCCCGAAGTTGCCGGTCGAGACGACCGCTTCGACGCGCCCGCCGGTCAGCTCGTCGAGCGTCGCGAGCTGCTGCGCGATCAGCGTCGGCTCGCGCAGGAACACGTGCGTGACGTTGGGGCCGAAGCGGATCCGCTCGGTCTTGTCCGCCGCGGCCGCGAACAGGATCGCCCAGTCCTTGTGCCAGGTCTCGTCGACTGAGTAGCAGGCGTGGAAGCCCAGCTCGTCCGCGGTGCGGATCATCCCGATCGAGTCCTGCAGCGGGTAGTCCGGCAGCATGCAGTAGCTGAAGCGCATCCTCAGGCGTCTCCCTCGTCGTCCAGCAGTTCCGCACCGGAGACCACGCGGGTCGCCCAGTGCCGGTGCATCCAGTCCAGGTGGTCGTGGCGGCTCGCCGCGATGCGCTGGGTGTCCCAGTTCGGGAAGCCCTGCTGGCGGACGTGCTCGGTCATCAGCTCCGGGTCGACCTCGAAGATGTGCTCGAAGCGCATGATCGCCACGTCGGACATCCGCTGCGGCGGCGGCGGCGTCCTCTGGTCGCCGGCACGGAAGGGCGTCACTTGCGGTTCTCCTCGAACGCGCCGTCGAGGCCGTACTTGCCCGGGTTCATCACGTTGAGCGGGTCGAGGGTGCGCTTGATCGCCTTCATCACGTCGTAGCCGCCCCCCAGCTCGTCGGGCACCAGGTCGACCTCGCCCTCGCGGCAGGCGCCGTGGCAGGCGCTGATCGAGCCGCCGTGCGCCACCGCGACCGCGGCGATGTCGCGCTTGCCCGCGATCCACAGCGCCCAGCTCTCGTCGTCGAGCTCCTGCTCCCAGATGCCGACGTCGATCTCGGTGAGGTAGTCCACGCCGGTGCGGGCGCTCGTGTAGGCGAACATCCCCCAGTCGTCGAAGACGTCGGAGCGCTCGCGCAGCCGCGCCACGATGGCGTGCCACTCCTCGCGGACGGCGGGCAGCGCCGTCCAGTTGATCGCCGCGTCCTCGCAGTGCCAGCTCATCGGCACCACCTGGCCCGCCTTCGTGCGCCCGTGCAGCGGCGTCGCGTAGCGGTCGTGGCGCGCGGCCCAGTCGCCCTGGGAGATCTCGTCACCGAGATAGCGCGCGCCGTTCTCCTTCGCGATCCGCATGAGTCGCCGGCCGCCCGCACGCACCTCGTCCTCGTTGCCGTAGAGCACGGCGCAGACGAGCGCGCGGACGCTCTCGGGCTGCGGGATGTAGGCCTCGTCGTCGCGGCGCAGGTAGGCGACCTTGTGCTCGTCGAAGAGCACGGCACCGGCGAACGTCGCGCAGTCCGCCCACACCAGCTCGCGCATGGCGCGGTGGGCGCTGCCGTAGTCCGCGAAGGCCCAGAACGGGGAGAGCTCCGCCTCCGGCTTGGGGTAGAGCTTGAGCGTCGCCTCGGTGGCGACGCCGAGCGTGCCCTGATGGCCCATGAAGAGCGGCTTGAGCGTGTAGCCGGTCGAGCTCTTGGAGACCTTGGCGCCGCCGCCGTCGCCGAAGCGGACGACCTCGCCGGTCGGCAGCACGTGGACGAAGCTCAGGACGAGGTCGCGCGTATGGCCGTAGCGCGAGCCGATCAGCGACCAGCCGCTCGTCCCGATCCGGCCGCCGACCAGCGAGCACGGGTAGGAGGCCGGGTCGTCGGGATAGATCAGCCCGTGCCGGGCGAGCTGCTCGTTGAGCTTGAGCATGTTGACCCCGGCGCCGACCGTGCAGGTGCGGTTCTCGAGATCGAGCTCGTGGATGCGATCCAGGCGCTTGAGGTCGAGCAGGATGCCGTGGCGAAGCGGCACCGCGCCGTCGGTCAGGCCGGTGCCGCCCGAGCGCGGGACGACCGGGATGCGGAAGCGGTTGGCGATCCGCACCACCTCGGCGACCTCCTCGGTGTCCCTCGGGAGCACGACCGCGTCGGGCAGATGGTCGGCCCAGCGGTGCACGGGGAAGGGGGCTGGCACGCGGGCGCGGTGCATCCGCGCCGGCTTGGCCGTGATGAGGTGCTCAGGGCCGAGCAGCTGGGCCAGCGCCTCGAGCGCGCCGTCGTCGAGCGCTCCGGGGGTCGCGACGGCGCTCATCCCGCCTCGCGGCTCCCGCCGACCTCGATGCCCAGCGACTCGGCCAGCAGCTCGTGGATGTCGACCACGTCGATCGCGCGGCTCGCTCCCGCTTCCGACAGCGGCCGCTCCGACCACGGGCAGGCGCTGACCAGCGTGTCGACCTCCAGCTCGGCCGCGTGGGCCAGGCGCCGGTCGGAGATCTTCGCCGTCAGCTCGGGCTTCTCCACCGGCAGGCCCGCACCCCCGCCGGAGCAGTACGACCACTGCGTGACGCGGTCGACATCGCGGAAGTCCAGTCCGGGGATCGCGCGCAGGATCTCACGCGGCTCCCGCCAGATCCCCTGGCGCTTGTTCAGGCGGCACGGATCGTGGTAGGTGATCGTGCGCTCGATCGGCACGCTCGGAGTCAGGCGTCCCTCCCGGATCAGCTCCGAGAACAGCTCCACCGCGAGCACGACCTCGATGTCGTCGTACTCCTCCCCGAAGTAGCGCGGGTAGTCCTCGGTGAAGGTGATGTAGTCGTGCGGGTCGAGCGCGATCACGCGCTTGACGCCGGCGGCCCGCCAGTCGTCGAGGTTGTGGCGCGCGAAGCGCTGGGCCTGCTCGACGTAGCCCATCTCGGCGGCGGGACCGCCGCAGCACCACTGCTCGCGCATGAGGCCGAACTCGATCTTCGCCCGCTGCAGGATCTGAGCCACCGCGCGCGGGACGGAGGTGCGGTAGAAGGCCGCCTCGCAATCGACGAAGAGGACCGTCTCGCCGCCCGTCGGGAGGTTCAGGCCGGCGGCCCAATCCGCGACGTGCGCTTGGTCGACCGGCGTGCCTCCCGTCACCGGCTCGTGGCGGCGCTCGTCGGTCGACTGGTTCCAGCGCAGGTAGCCCGGCTGGTGGATGCCCTCGTCGACGGCCAGCGCGCGCATCGCCTTGACCAGGTCCACGGTGCGCGTGCGGAAGCGGTAGAAGTCGCCGGTGAACAGCGTGTTCGGGCAGCGCAGCTCGCACGCGCCGCACTGGGTGCAGTTGACGTAGTCGGCGGCGACGTCCGCGACGGACAACTCGCCCTGCTCCATCGCCACGACGTTGGCGTGGAACGCGGTCGGGGTCCAGGACTCGTTGCGCTCGACCTGCATCACCGGACACACCTCGCGGCAGAACTTGTGGCCGGAGCTGAAGCAGTTGTACGCGGCGTTGCGCCACTCCTGCACGAACTCGTCGCTCATCGCCTCCGGAACCTAAGAGCCCCGCGCGCGCGGGTCAAGGCGCGGTGCCGCTCAGAGGACGCGCAGCGCGGCCGGCGAGGTGTTGCGGGCGACGATCGCGCCGCCCAGGTCGCGCGCCTCGCGCAGGTAGCGCACCGCGTCCTCGGAGACCCCGGAAGCCCTCCAGGATCACCGGGATGCCGGGCGGGCAGACCTCGACCTCCTCGGCCGCCACGCGGCCCACGGCGGCGTCCACCACTAGGGGGCGGCCACGGCTGCGTCATCATGGCGGGTCATGCCGGTCTCCCGGGTGCCGTTGCCGCGTGGCGTGACGCCGCCCTTCGCCGTCTTCGTCAACGGCGTGCGCCAGCAGGAGGGGCGCGACTACCGGGTGGTCGACGCCACGCTGCTGTTCGAGCGCGACCTCGCCGGCGAGGGCAAGCTCGGCTTCTGGCGCTGGTTCTGGGGGGCGTGGGGGATCGGGACCTACCGCCGCGACGACCAGGTCGACGTGACCTGGGAGTCCGGCGCCCGCCCGCGGGCCGCGCAGAAGCTGGACATCGAGCGCAGCGAAACCTAAAGGGGTCTGACCCCTTCAGGTGGTGCGCCTCAGGCGGGCACGGCGTCGCGCCACGGGGTCATCAGCCGCAGGGCGCTGAGGATGGCCCGCGTGGCCGCGGAGCGGTTGAGCGTGTAGAAGTGGATGCCCGGCGCGCCGTTGGCCAGCAGGTCGGCGCACTGCAGCGTCGCGTAGGCCACGCCCAGCTCGGTCACCGCGCCCGGCTGGTCGCCGCGGACCTCCAGCTCGAAGCGCAGCCGGCCGGGGATCTTTGCCCCGCACATCTGCGTCACCCGCTGGATCTGGGACGCGTTGGTGATCGGCCAGATGCCGGGGATGATCGGCACGTCGATGCCGGCCTCGCGCGCGCGGGCGACGAAGTCGTAGTAGGCCTGGTTGTCGAAGAACAGCTGGGTGATGAGGAAGCGCGCGCCCGCGACGACCTTCTCCCTGAGGTAGCGCAGGTCGGCGTCGGCGTCCGCGGCGTGCAGCTGGACCTCGGGGAAGGCGGCCGCGCCGATCGCGAAGTCGTACTCGGCGCGGATCAGCTCGATCAGCTCGCGCGAGTAGCGCAGCCCGCCCTCGGTGGCGGTCCACTCGTCCTGGCCGGCCGGCGGGTCGCCGCGCAGGGCCAGCACGTTCTCCACGCCCGCGTCGCGCATCCGGTCGAGCGTTCCGCGCAGCTCGGTGGTGGTGGCGCCCACGCAGGTGAAGTGCGCCATCGCCTCCATCCCGTAGTCGCGCTTGAGGTGCGAGACGATGTCCACCGTCTTGCGCCGCTCGGTGTCCGAGCCGCCCGCGCCGTAGGTGACCGAGACGAAGGTGGGGTGCAACCGGGCCAGCTCGGCGAGCGCCCGGCCGAGGTTGCGCTCGCCCTCGTCGGTCTTGGGGGGGAAGAACTCGAAGGAGAAGGACGGCTGGTCCGCCGACGCGATCCGCTCGTCGATCCGCATCGGCAGGAGTCTAGTGGTCCGGCCCGTGACGGTCGGCCCGAAAGGGCGTGCGGCGGCGGCGCCAGGCGAGGACGCAGACCCGCAGGAATACCCCTGGTATTTCAAGGGTTGAGGACGCCGCCTGGCGGTGATCGACGTGCGTCATTTCGGGTCGACCGTTGCGGGCCGGGCCACTTGGGCGGCGGCGCGCCAGAGCTCGGGCTCGTCGCCGCCGTCGCGGACCAGGAGGCCGCCGGCCTCCAGGTGCTCGAGGTAGCAGAGCGTCTTGGTCAGCAACCAGGCGGTCGTCTCGGGGATCAGCTTGTCGCCGAAGACGTCTCCGAGCAGGTCGAAGGCGGTGGCCTGGCCGCGCCGGGCCAGTGCGTCGCGGATCGCCCCCAGGCGCTGCGCGACCAGCGCGCGGTTGCCCGTCACGTGGCCGCGCAGGTCGGTGAAGGGGCGGGCGTGGCCGGCGAGGGTGAGGCGCACCTCCAGCGCCTCGACCCGGTCGAGCGAGGCGAGGAACTCGCCCACCGGATCGGGAGTCCAGCCGTGGTCGAAGTAGAGCGAGATGCGGCCGAGCACGTGGTCGCCGGAGATCAGCAGCCGGCGCTCGGGCTGGTAGAGGACCACGTGCGAGGGCGCGTGGCCGGGCGTCTCGAGCACGCGCCAGGGGCCCAGGTCGGTCTCCACCTCCACGCCCTCGACCAGATCGCGCGCCGGCTCGAGCGGGCCGGCCATGCCGGACTCGTGCCGGCGCTCGGCCCACCGGCGCAGCGGCGCCTCGGGCACGCCGCTCTGGCGCGCGACCTCGATCCGCCGGCCCAGCGCCGCCTCCGGGTCCTCCAGCGCGTCCGTCAGGTGCGCGTGGCGCGGATGGATCCACAGCGCGCAGCCGGTGCGCGCCTGCACGCTGGCCGCCTGCCCGCAGTGGTCGATGTGGGCGTGGGTGCAGACCAGCAGCCGGACCCGCTCCAACGCCAGCCCGACCTGGTCGAGCGCGCGCTCCAGGTTCGCCATCGAGCCGGGAGCGTCCATCCCGCAGTCGACCAGCACGATCCCGTCACCCGCGGCGAGCGCCCACGCGTTGCAGTGCGGGACCCCCGGGAGGTCGAGCGGCAGGCGCAGGCGCCAGGCGCCGGGAACGACGCGCTCGCCCCGGCCCACCTCCGTCCGCCGCGTCGGTTTCCGCACCGGGCGGACGCTAACGTGCCGAGCATGGCCGACGACGCCCGGCGGGTGGCGCGCGCGTACCTCGACGCCTTCCGGCGCCGCGACCCGGAGGCGATGGCCTCCTGCTGGGCGCCGGCCGGCGTCGACACGCTCGTCGGGCAGGCCGAGCTGCTGGGTCCCGATGCGGTGCGCGCGTTCTTCGGCGAGCTGTTCGCCGCCATCCCCGACCTGGTGCTGGCGGTCGACGACGTCGTCGTGGAGGGAGAGAAGGCGGCCGTGCGCTGGCACGCGGCCGGAACGTTCGCGGGCACCCCCTACCAGGGCATCGAGGCCACCGGGCAGCGTGTAGCGCTGGCCGGCACCGATCTGCTCGAGGTGCGCGACGGGCTGCTGCACGGCAACTTCGCCTTCGCCGACGGGCTCGGCTTCGCGCGCCAGATCGGGATGCTGCCCACGCCCGGCACGCCCGCCGAGGCCCGCACCCTGCGCGCCTTCAACGCCGCAACGCGGGCGACCCGGCGACTGGCCGGCGCCCCGCCCGAGCCGGTCGCCGACGGCGTCTGGCGCGTGCGCGGCGGCGTGCCGCGCGCGATGAACGTCTACCTCGTGGAGGAGCAGGGCGGCGGCGTCTGCGTCTTCGACGCCGGCGTGAGCGGCATGGCGCGCGCCGTCGCGGCCGCCGCGGTGGCGCTCGGCGGCATCCAGCGCGTGGTGCTCGGCCACGGTCACGTCGACCACCGCGGCACGGCGGGCCGGCTCGGCGCGCCGGTCTTCTGCCACGCCGACGCGCGCGCCGAGGTGGAAGGCGACGGCGGCGCGTCCTACGTCGACTTGACCCGTCTGCGGGCCTACGCGCGGCCCGTGTACCGCCGGCTGCTGGCCGCGTGGGACGGCGGGCCGGTGCCCGTCGCGGCCACGCTGGCCGCCGGCGAGGAGGTGGGCGGCTTCCGCGTGGTCGAGGCGGCGGGCCACGCGCCGGGGATGATTGCGCTGTTTCGCGAGCGCGACGGCGTCGCCCTGACCTCCGACGCGTTCTACACGCTCGACGTGGAGACCGGCCGGCACTGCCCGCCCCGCCTGCCTCCGCCCGCCTTCACCCTGGACGAGGAGCGCGCGCGCACCGCCTTGGCCGGCGTCGCCGCGCTGGAGCCGTCGGCGGCGTGGCCGGGGCACGCCGGGCCGGTGACGGGCGACGTGCGCGCGCAGCTCGAGCGCGCGCTCGGCTGATGGGCCGGCGCAGCCGCCGCCGCGGCGGCCCGGCGCCGCTGGACGCGCCCGAAGCCGAGTACCGCGGCCCGGATGGCGACCGGCTGGTCCTGCGCGGCGTGATGTCGCCGGCCACGCGGCGGGAGCACGCGGCCTTGGGCGGCGGCGCCCGCGCCGCGGCGAACCGCGAGGACGCGTGGCAGCGCGGCGTCGAGTTCCTCTTCGAGCGCCTCGCGGTGCGCTGGGAGATCGCCGGCGCCGCGCCGCTGACGCGCCAGAAGGAGCTGCTGGGCCGCTTCCGCTTCGCGTCGGCCGACGAGCGCCGCTGGATCCGCGAGGCGCTGCGCGAGCACGTGGCCGAGCACTTCCCCGACGTCGACGCGCCATGACCGCCGGCCCGGACCCGGCGGCGTTCGCGCGGCTGCTGTGCGGCTACTGCCTCGACGTACAGGCCGGCCAGCAGGTGCTGGTGCGCTCCACGACGCTGGCCGCGCCGCTGCTGCTGGCCCTCCAGGACGAGCTGCTCGCCCGCGGCGCCTGGCCGCTGCTGCGGCCCGCGCTGCCCGGGCAGGACGAGCGCTGGTGGGCGGCCGCCCAGGACACCCACCTCGACGGCTTCGCGCCCGCCGAGCGCGCCGAGGCCGAGCAGGCCGATGCGCGGCTGGTCATCCAGGCGCCCGAGAACGCCACGGCGCTCGCCGGCGTGGCGCCGGAGCGCATGGCCCGCGCGGCGCGCGCCCGGGCCGAGCTGCGCGAGCTCGGGATGCAGCGCCGCTGGTGCGCGACGCTCTGGCCGACGCCCGCCGGCGCGCAGGCCGCAAGCATGGGCACGGCCGACTTCGCGGCGCTGGTGGAGCGGGCCATGTTCCTCGACCAGCCCGACCCCGAGGCGGCCTGGGGCGCGCTGCGCGACCGGCAGGCCGCGCTGATCGAGCGGCTGGCGGGCGCCGATGAGCTGCGCATCGAGGCCGAGGGCACCGACCTGCGCCTGCGCGTCGGCGGGCGCACCTGGGTCAACTGGACGGCAGGCGCAACATGCCCTCGGGCGAGGTCTTCACCGGTCCGCACGAGGACTCGGCCGAGGGCCGCATCCGCTTCGGCGTGCCGTCCTCCCCGCGCGGCGTCGAGGTGGCCGGCGTCGAGCTCGAGTTCCGCGCCGGCGCCGTGGTGGCGGCGAAGGCCGAGCGCGGCGACGCCTACCTGCAGGCCACGCTGGACACCGACGCGGGGGCGCGGCGGCTGGGCGAGCTGGGCATCGGCACGAACTTCGGGATCGACCGCCCGGTCGGGGCGATCCTCTTCGACGAGAAGATCGGCGGGACGGTCCACCTCGCGGTCGGGCGCTCCTATCCCGAGACGGGCGGGACGAACGAGAGTGCGGTGCACTGGGACCTGATCTGCGACCTGCGCGCCGGCGGGCGGCTGAGCGCGGACGGCGAGACGCTCCTCGAGGACGGCACGTTCCGCTGAGTCAGGTCACCGCGCGCAGCGCGAGCAGAGGCCGGAGAGGACCACCTCGGCCGTCTCCGCGGCGTGCCCCGCGCGCGCGGCGCCGTCCAGCACCGCCGTGACGTCGGCCGTAGCCGGCACGTCGACCACGCGCCCGCAGCGGCGGCAATGCAGGTGCGCGTGGCCGTCGAGGACGGGATCGAACCGCGCGGGCCCGCCGCCCGCGGCGATCCGCCGCACCAGCCCGAGCTGCTCGAACAGCTCGAGCGTCGCGTAGACGGTCGGCAGGGCGAGCGCGGGCAGGCGCTCGTGGACGGCCCGCAGCAGCTCGTCGGCCGTCGCGTGGCGCCCGCGCTCGTGCAGCGCGCGCAGGAGCACGAGCCGCTGCGTGGTCGCGCGCTGCCCGCGAGCGCGCAGGGCGTCGGTGAGCTCGGCATCCGTCGTCACGCCCTTCATCTTAGGGGCACCTTATTACAAGTGACTTGTTAGAGTGCCCACTGGTGTCTGAACGCGACCTCGTCCTCCGTGTCGTCCAGCCCGGGCTCATCGGCCTGATCGACGGCACCATCTCAACGCTGGCGCCGATCTTCGCCGCCGCGTACCTGTCCGGCTCGCGCACGGCGCTGCTCGTCGGCCTAGCCACCGCGCTCGGCGCCGCGATCAGCATGGGCCTGTCGGAGGCCCTCTCGGACGACGGTGAGCTGACCGGGCGCGGCAGCGGCGCGAGCCGGGGTGCGATCACCGGCTTCGCCACGTTCCTGGGCGGCACCTTCCACACGCTGCCGTTCCTCATCGACGAGACGAGCGCGGCCTTGGCGCTCGCCTACGCGGTCGTCGCGGTGGAGCTCGTCGCCATCGCGCTGATCCGCCGTCGCTACATGCGCGTCTCGCTCGCGCGCTCGCTCGTGCAGGTCACGCTCGGCGGGATCGTGGTCTCCCTCGTGGGCGTCGTGCTCGGCAACGCGTAGCGCCGGTCATATACTCGCGCCCCGCCGCCGCCGCGCGCTGACGCCCCCGCCTGTGTCCTCCCTCCCCGCCCCCTTCCGCTGCGACGTCGACGTCCCCGCCAACGGCGGGCCCACGCGGGTGACGCCGGTCGGGGAGCTCGACCTGGCCACCGCCCCGACCGTGGAGGCGACCGTGGCCGAGCAGCGCGCACTGGGCGCCGAGCACTTCGTGCTCGACCTGCGCGAGGTCACGTTCATGGACTCCTCGGGCCTGCGGCTGGTGCTCGCCCTGCACGAGGCCGATCCCGAGCTGGTCCTGATCGCGGGCCCGCCGGCCGTCCAGCGGGTGTTCGACGCCACCGGCGTGACCGACCGCCTGCGCTGGATCGCACCCGGCTGAGCGGCCCCCGGCACCGTGCGCCGCACCAAGATCGTCGCGACCATCGGGCCGGCCTCCCGCGACCCCGAGGTGCTCGTCCGGATGATCGAGGCCGGGATGGACGTCGCCCGGCTGAACTTCTCGCACGGCAACGCCGAGGAGCACGCCGAGACCGCCGGGCGCGTGCGCGCCGCCGCGGACCGCGCCGGGCGCTCGGTGGCCATCCTCCAGGACCTGCCGGGCCCGAAGCTGCGAATCGGGCGGCTGGTGGACGGGATCGCCGAGCTCAAGCCCGGCGACGATCTCACCTTCGTCTGCGGGAACCACGACGAGGAGGGCGACGCCCGGCGCATGTACATCACGTGGGCCGGGCTGGCCGACACGGTCGAGCGCGACGAGATCATGTACCTGGCCGACGGCGCCGTCCGCATGCGGGTCACCGCCACCCGTCCCGGCGAAGGCGAGATCGACGCCCACGTGGAGGTCGGCGGCGCCGTCGCCTCGCGCCAGGGCCTCAACATCCCGGGCGAGACCGCGGCGCTGCCGTCGGTGCCCGAGGAGGACTTCCGCCACCTCGAGGCCGGCGAGAAGATCGGCGTCGACCTGGTGGCGCTCTCCTTCGTCCGCCGCGCGGCCGACATCGAGCAGGTGCGCAAGCGCACGCGGCTGCCGCTGATCGCCAAGATCGAGAAGCCGCAGGCGGTCCAGCGCGCGGAGGAGATCGTGCGCGCGGCCGACTGCGTGATGGTGGCCCGCGGCGACCTCGGGATCGAGATGCGGATCGAGGAGGTGCCGATCGTCCAGAAGCAGATCATCTCGCTGGCCGGCGCCCTCGCCCGCCCGGTGATCACGGCGACGCAGATGCTCGACTCGATGGTCTCCTCCTCCCGCCCCACGCGAGCCGAGGTGGCCGACGTGGCCAACGCGATCCTCGACGGCACCGACGCGGTGATGCTCTCCCAGGAGAGCGCGGTGGGGCAGTACCCGGTCGGCGCGGTGGAGACGATGGCCGCGGTCGCCGAGCGGACGGAGATGACCGCGCCCTACCGCGACTGGAACGAGCACCGGGTGCGCCGCGACCGGCGTGATCCGGCCTACACGCTGGCCTACACGGCGTGCCGCGCCGCCCACGAGCTGGGCCTGGCCGCCCTCGTCTGCCCCACCCTGTCGGGCCGCTCGGCGCGGCTGATCTCGGCGCACCGCCCGACCGTGCCGATCTACGCGCTCTCCCCCGGCCGCGAGACCGTGCGCCGCTGCGGGCTGATGTGGGGCGTGCTGGCTGCCTCGATGCCGCGCCTCGAGGTGACCGAGGAGCTGATCCGCGCCGCCGCCGAGCGCGTGGTGGAGCTCGGCTGGGTCAAGCGCGGCGAACGGGTCGGGATCACCGCGGGCCTGCCGTCGGGCACGCCGGGGACGACGAGCCTGCTGCAGATCCAGACCGTCTGAACCTAAAGGGGTCAGACCCCTTTAGGTTGCTCAGTCGCGCTGGACCTGCGAGCCGGGGACGATGTCGTCGGCGCCGTCGGGCCAGCGCACCCAGGCCTTGTGGCCGCCGTCGTAGTCGTCGCCGAGCAGCACCAGCGTCGCGGGCTGGCCCATCGCCGTGCACTGCTCGTCGCCCTCCGGATCCAGGCCGCGCCACACGCGCACGAAGGCGTTGGTCTCGAGCTCCTCGGCCACGGTGCTGGGGTCCGTGTGACCGGGACGGATCACGGTCTCGCCCGGAAGCGCCAGCAGGACGTCCATGATCGAGTGCTTGAGGTCGGCGTAGCTGGTGTGCCCGGGCGCGCGCACCCCGCCGACGGAGTTGCGGAACAGCGTGTCGCCCGTGAACACCTCATCGCCGCCGACCAGCAGCGAGAGCATCCCGCGCGTGTGCCCTGGCGTGTGGATGGCCTGCACGGTGAGCGCGCCGATCTCCAGCTCGTCGCCGGGCTCCAGCGTTCCGGTGGCGCCGTCGACCAGCTCGCGCTCGTCGGGGTGGATCAGGACCGCGGCGTCCGCGAAGCGGCGCGTCACGGCCCCGAGCTCGGCGACGTGGTCATGGTGGTGGTGGGTGAGCAGGACGTGCGTGACGGTCACGTCCCGCGCCTCGGCGGCCTCCAGCAGCGGCCGCACCGGCCCGCCGGCGTCGACGAGGAAGCCGTCCGCGCCCGCGCCGCTCGCCACGAGGTAGGTGTTCGACAGCCAGTCGGGGTGCATCGAGCGCTCGACGATCATGGAGCGGGACCCTAGATGAGTTGTGCCACGGGGTACGGTCGTGTCGCAGGCCAGCGAGCGGCTGGGGCGGCCGAGGATGTCTTTGGCGGTCCAGAAGATCGACTCGATGCGGTGGCGGATCGGGGCCAGGTGCAGGCCGCGGCCGCGCTCGTCGGTGCGGCGCGGGCGCAGGATTTGAGCGCCGAGGTCGGTCACTAGTCGGCGGCGGCGGTGAGTGCGTCAGGCAAGCTGTGACTGCCCCCTTCCATCGGGTCCTGGCGGCCGACGGTGGCCTGCGCGGCTTCTCCGCGCCGGGTGGGACGGCGACGAAGCGCCGGATGCTCGCGATCGAGGGCGCGGGCGTCCCGACGCTCTTCGACTCAGCATCGGAGTCATCGCGCCTCCAGTCGGCGCGCGCAGGCTCGAGGAAGAAGCCGGCCTGGTGTTCGTGCTCAAGGAAGCCGGCGCCGAGGCGATCAATCCGAACGTGAGTCTGAACCCGACCTGGCTCTGCCCCACCGCGAACCACCGCGACCGGTTCCTCGACATGCAGAGCCGTCTCCGGCCGGCTCGAATCGCGACCATGGCGGCGGTTGCGCCGCTTGCGGCGGCGATGTCGCCCAAGGTCGGCTGGCCGCTGCTGCCGGCGGTCGCGGGGATGATCGCGGCGGTGCTGCTCGGCGGCGCTCGGCTCAACCGCCGAGCGCGGCCTGAGCTGTGGGTGTTCGCCTCGGCGGTGTTGAGCAGCCAGCTCGTCATCGCGTTCGCCGCGGCGCTCGGCGGCGGCCCGCGAACCATGCTCCCCTGCATGCTGGCCCTGCCGGTGCTCATGGTGGGCACGCGGTTCAGCAATCGCGGATTGATCGTCGGCGCGCCGCTGAGCGCGGTCCTCGTGCTCACCGTCACGCTCGGGGTCGATCCGGGCTACGTGCTCGACAATCCCGAGTCGGCCGTGATCCCGTTCGCGCTGGTGCTTTGGACGGCGATGTACATCAGCGCGCTCGTCGCTTCCGACGTCCGCCACCGCGCCGACAGCACGCTCGACCAGCTGACGGGCCTGCTAAACCGCCGTGCGCTGGAGCCGCGGTTCCTTGAGGTGGCCGGCCAGGCCGCGCTCACCGGGCAGCCCGTCAGCGTGATGGTGGCCGACATCGACCGGTTCAAGCGCATCAACGACGCGCACGGGCACGTCGTCGGTGACGCGGTACTGCGCGATGTCGCGTACGCCCTGCGCAAGAGCCTGCGGACGTTCGAGCTGCTCTACCGCCTCGGCGGGGAGGAGTTCCTGCTGCTGCTTCCAGGCGCCTCCGAGCAGGACGCCGCGGCGATCGCGGAGTCGCTGCGCGCCGCTGTCGAGTCGCTCTGCCCGGCGGGTTTGTCGGTGACCTGCTCCTTCGGCGTCGCAACGGCGTGCGCCGGAGAAATCCGGTTCCGCGGGCTGATGGAGGGCGCCGACAGCGCGCTTTACGCCGCCAAGCGCCATGGTCGCAACCGCGTGGAGCAACACAGCAGCCAGGCGGTTGCCGCCGTCGCCTGAGCGATTCCGCGTGGTGCCCGCTGGCTAGCCTCGATTCGCCGGCAAGCTCGTCGAGGGGCTCGGTGAGGGAGTGGCGGCGCCGTTTCGGTGAGTGAGCGCGGGTTGCCGACGGCGGTGAGCGTTGGGCGGAGGCGCCGGCCGGTGCACTCGCGGCGTTCGGGGTGCGCTGCGAGCAGCGCTGAGTGCCGGCGCGGACCGGAGGTGTTGGCGCGGGGTCGTGGAGGGCCGGGCGGTCAGGCGGGCAGCGCGGCGAGGCGCTTGAATGCCTTCGCGATGGCGGCGGCCCAGGGCCAGTCGGCGGGTAGGTGCAGCGTGAGCTGGCGGGCGTGGCGGGTGAGCTTGCCGGCGACGTGCAGCAGCCGGTAGCGCAGTCGCTTGGGCTCGGAGACGCGGTGCTCGCCGTCGAAGAGCAGCAGCTGGGTCCAGACGGTCAGATCGTGCGCGCAAAGCGCGGCT
>Ga0136617_10000502_pt1 | contig 32804 bp, 37 predicted proteins | sample AntDrymUQ3222106_2_FD_129672 | JGI IMG/M metagenome (GOLD analysis project Ga0136617, IMG submission 129672) | Polar desert sand microbial communities from Dry Valleys, Antarctica - metaG UQ322 (21.06) | ecosystem: Environmental > Terrestrial > Soil > Desert | place: Antarctica: Dry Valley... | reverse complement strand
GGTCCTCCACGAGATTCGTATGCGGCTCTGGCCGCGCGGTCATCGACAAACCGCGACGCTAACCCGCGACAGATACGAACGCCGAGGGCCAGCCCACAACCTCGGCGTCCATGCTGACTAGGAGGCGGGTCCCCTTCTATCCTGCGGCTTACATGGCCTCGGAGCGACACGTGACGGTCGGCGGGGTGCAGGTCGGCGGAGGCGCGCCGGTCGCCGTCCAGACGATGACCAAGACCGAGACCGCGAACCTCGCGGCCACGATGGCGCAGATCCACACCGTGGCCGAGGCCGGCGCGGACATCGTGCGCGTCGCCGTGCCGCGCGACAAAGACATCGAGGCGCTCAAGACGATCGTGGTCGAGTCGCCGATCCCGATCATCGCCGACATCCACTTCAACCACACGCTGGCGCTCAAGGCGATCGACGCCGGGGCGCACTGCATCCGGCTCAACCCGGGCAACATCGGCGGGCTCGAGAAGGTCGCCGAGGTCGCCGACCGGGCGAAGGCCGCCGGGACGCCGATACGCATCGGGGTCAACTCCGGCTCCCTGCCCAAGCACCTGCATGCGCTCGAGCGCGAGAACGCCGTCGAGGCGCTGGTGACCGCCGGGACCGAGTTCGTGGCGCTGATGGAGCGCCTGGACTTCCGCGACTTCAAGGTCTCGATCAAGTCGACCAACGTCCCGAACACGATCGCCGCCAACCGCCTGCTGTCCGAGCGCATCCCGTACCCGCTCCACCTCGGGATCACCGAGGCGGGCACGAAGTGGTCGGGCTCGCTGAAGTCCGCGGTCGGTCTGGGCACGCTGCTCGCCGACGGCATCGGCGACACGATCCGGATCTCTCTGTCGACCTTCCACGCCGAGGAGGAGGTCAAGGTCGCCTGGGAGATCCTGAAGGCGCTGAAGTTGCGCGAGCGCGGCCCGGTCCTGATCGCCTGCCCGACCTGCGGCCGCCTGCAGTTCGACATGGACACGGTCGTCGCCGACATCGAGCGCCGCCTCGAGGCCTACGCGGACCCGGTCGAGGTCGCGGTGCTCGGCTGCGCCGTCAACGGCATCGGCGAGGCGTCGCACGCCGACTTCGGGATCACGGGCGCCAAGAACGAGGGGCTGATCTTCTCGCGCGGCAAGGCGCTGAAGAAGGTGCCGACCGAGCAGCTCGTCGACGAGCTGTTCAAGGAGATCGACAAGTACACGACGACGAAGAAGATCGAGGTCGACGCGGTCGAGCAGGCCGCAGGCGCCCAGTGGCTGCAGCGCATCGAGGAGGAGAACGCCGGCGAGCTGACGCCCGAGCGCCTCGCCAAGCTCGAGGCCGAGCACCAGCGCGCCGAGGCCGACGAGATGGACGAGGCGCTGCTGCGCCTCGACGAGTCGGACTCCCCGACGGACGGCCGCCGCTTCACCCGCGCCTGAGGGGGGCGAACTCCCGACGAAAGTCACCTCACCCGCGGTATGCGCGGTCGAGACGACATTCGTGCCGCCGTCCGGCTCGCGGCGGCGGCACAACACGGCAACGTCACATACCCACAGCTCCTCAATGCAGGGTTTTCGCCGGACCAGATCGAGCGCCGCATCGAGGCCGGCTGGTTGATTCGGCGGCACACCGGCGTGTTCGCCGTCGGCCACGTGCCGGCCGCTCGCGAGTCGGCCTGGCATGCCGCCGTGCTCGCGCTCGGCGAGAGCGCGGTCCTGAGCTACGCGTCCGCGGCGGCGTTCTGGCGGATGGTGCGGGGAACGGCGATCATTGAGGTGACGGTCCCGACCACTGCTGGGCGCGTGAAGCGCGACGGGATCGTGGTGCATCGCCAGCCGCTTCCGCCCGAGCACGTGACGACCCACAACGGGATCCCGGTCACAAACCCGATCCGGACCCTGCTCGACATCGCCGCAGTCGCTCCCCTCAATGCGCTGTTCAAGGCCTTCGAGCACGCCCAGGTCCACCTCCGGATGCCGCCGGCGCCGCTGGCGGCCGAAGTGATCGCGAGGCCTCGCGCGCGGGGCAACGGGAAGCTGCGCAAGGTGCTCACGGGAGCCGTCGACCCCGCTGAGGTGCGCTCGGTGCTGGAGCTGCGCTTCCTCCGCATGTGCGCCGCCCATGGCCTCCCGCGCCCGCAGGTCAACGTCCGCATGGGGCCGTGGACGCCGGACTTCTACTGGCCGGAATGGGGGCTGATCGTCGAGACCGACAGCGTCGCGTTCCACAGCACGGCGTGGGCCAGGCTACGTGACGCGGAGAAGGACGTCGCGATGCGCGCGCTCGGCCTGAACGTGCTCCGGCTCATGTGGGCGGAAGTGATCGGCCGCCCCGCCGAAACCGCCCGCCGCATCCACGAATGTCGTCTCGACCGCGCATACCCCGGTCGAGGTGACATTCGTGGGGTTTGACACGGTTATGAGTGAGTGCTTACATACGTGATAAGTTAGTGCTCACTCACAACGGAGGCCGACGTGCCGAAGCGCAGCAGCATCACCCTCGCGATCGCCTCGGTCGCGATCTTCATGGTCACGCTCGACAACCTCGTCGTCACGACGGCGCTGCCGAGCATCCGCCGCGATCTCGGCGCCTCGCTCGAGGACCTCGAGTGGACCGTCAACGCCTACACGCTCGCGTTCGCCGTCTTCCTGCTCACCGGCGCGGCGCTCGGCGATCGCTTTGGCCGCCGGCGCATGTTCCTGTTCGGGATCGGCCTGTTCACCGCGGCGTCGGCGGCGGCTGCGCTCGCTCCCTCGACCGACGCGCTGATCGCGGCGCGGGCGATCCAGGGCCTCGGCGGCGCGATCGTCGCCCCGCTCACGCTGACGCTCCTCTCCGAGGCGTTCCCGGCCGACAAGCGCGGCCTCGCGCTCGGGATCTGGTCCGGCATCGGCGGCCTCGCCGTCGCAATGGGCCCGCTGGCGGGCGGCGCCATCATCGAGACCATCTCGTGGCAGTGGATCTTCTGGGTCAATGTGCCCGTCGGCCTCGCCCTGCTGCCGATCGCGCGCCGCGGCCTGGTGGAGAGCCACGGTCCGGCGGGCCGGCTCGACCTGGCCGGCGTCGCGCTCGCCACCACCGGCCTGCTGGGCATCGTCTACGCGACCGTGCGCGGCAACGCGCTCGGATGCGGCAGCACGACGGTGGTCGGCGCCTACGCCGCCGGCGCGGCCTTCCTGGTCCTGTTCGGCCTGTGGGAGCGCCGCGCCACGGCGCCGATGCTGCCGTTGCGCTTCTTCCGCTCGCGCGCCTTCGCCGCCACCTCCGGCGTCTCGCTCGCGATGTCGTTCGGCATCTTCGGATCGATCTTCCTGCTCGCCCAGTACTTCCAGACCGTCAAGGGCTACGGGCCGCTCGAGGCCGGGCTGCGGACGCTGCCGTGGACGGGCATGCCGATGCTCGTGGCGCCGATCGCCGGCGCGCTGTCCGACCGCATCGGCTCGCGCTCGCTGATGGCGGCCGGGCTCGCGTTGCAAGCGGTCGCGATCGTGTGGCTGGCCGCGGTCACGACGACCGACGTCGCCTACTCGGCGCTCGTCCCCGCCTTCGTCCTCGGCGGCACCGGCATGGCGCTGGTGTTCTCGCCCGTCGCCAATGCGGTCCTCGGCGCCGTCAAGCCCCACGAGGCGGGCCAGGCCTCCGGCGCCAACAACGCGATCCGCGAGCTCGGCGGCGTCCTCGGCGTCGCGGTGCTCGCCGCAGTGTTCAGCGCGACCGGTGGCTACGAATCCGGCGAGGCATTCGTCGACGGGCTCCGGTCGGCGCTGTGGGTCGGCGCGGCGGTGCTGGCTGCGGGCGCCGTGGCGGCGCTGTTCGTACCGGGGCGGGGGCGTGGCTCGGTGGTGGCGGTGCCGGAGGCGGTTCCGGTGCCCGTGGCCGCTTGAGCTGCGCATTGAGGGTGAGCACCGGGGGGAGCGGCGGGTTCAACCGGCATAACGTTCCTCTCGGCACCCTTCACGGAGCGTCGGGGAACGTTGTACCGGTAGGAGCGGCAGAACGTTCCCCGTCGTGCTCGAGGACCGGTCGAGAGGAACGAAATGCCGTCTCTCCGCTGACACCGGAACCCTTTCCTCAATGAGCAGTTGCCGTTCCTACAGCTCCCGCTGGAAGTGATACGCCCCGATCCGCAACCCGTGCCGGAAGTAGAACCGGTGCGCGTCCTGCCGATCCTCGCCGACGCCCGAATCGAGGTGGAACTGGGTGCAGCCGGCGCGCCGCGCCTCCGCCTCCAGCCAGGCGAACAGCCGGTCGGCGTGGCCCTGCCCTCGGTGGACCTCGGCGGTGACGAGGTCGTCGACATACAGGTGCTTCTCCCAGGCGAGGTACTCGTTGACGCGGAAGCCAGCCACGGCGGCCGCGTCGTCGTCGCCGGCGGCGAAGACGGCGGCGAGCCGGTAGCCCGCCGGCCGCTGTCGCTCGTCGATCTGCCGCACGAGCGCCTCGGCGCTGCCCAGCGCCGGCCGCAGCTCGAGCAGCGTGCGCGCGGCCAGGGAGGTCTCGCCGGGTCCGAGCTCGCGAACGGTCACGCGCGCAAACTAGTGGGCCCTCCCGCAACATTCCACTCGAAATCGGCGCCCGCCGATCACCGCCAGGCTGCGTCCTCGACCACTCGACATACCAGGGGTATGCCTTCGGGTCTGCGTCCTTGCCTGGCGGCGCCGGCGGCCGGTCTTTCGGAGTGCAATGTCACGAGAACACCCACTAGCGCCGCTGCGCGAGGCAGGCGTAGTGCACGGTGAAGAGCCGCTCGGCGGCCCGGGGGGAGACGCGCCAGAGCGCGCGCCGCAGGCCCGTCTTGAGGGCCGCTCGCGCCCGCGCGGTCCGAGACGCCGCGAAGAACGCGTGGTGGGCGTGGGGGAGGGGGTCGCTCAGCTCGGCGGCGACCTGGAGGCCCGCGCCCGACACGAGCGCGTGCACCGCCGCGCGGTCGAGGAACTGGACGTGGCCGATGCGCGCGGCCTCCGCGCGCTTCGCCGGCCGGCCGGCCGAGCGGTTGGCCTCCAGCGGTACCTCGACCAGCACGGCCGGCGCCACGCGCGCGGCCTCGCGCAGCAGCGGCGCGGGGTCCTGGACGTGCTCGACCACGTGCGAGAGCACCGCGAGGTCGTAGGCGCCGTCGGGCGCCGGGACGTGCTCGCCGTCGTAGGCCTCGATCCGCCGCGCGCCCGCGATCGACCGGTCGCTCGCGAGCGCGGCGGCGGTCGGGGAGAGCTCGAAGCCGTCGAGGGTGGGTGCGAGGCCGCGGGCGCCGAGCTCGGCGAGCAGCGCGCCGTCACCGCAGCCGATCTCGACCAGCGTGGCCGGCCGCACCCCGGCGCGAGCGCACAACGCGACCGCGTGGTCCGCCTTCGAGCGCGCGCCGAGCGCCCGCCACCGTCCCATCCGATCCGCCTCGGTGCGGTCCGCGAGGGAATAGCCCGCCGTGTAGAAGCCGCGAGGGTCGGCCGCAGCATCGGCCGGCGGCGTGCTCGCGGAGGGGTCCGGCCCGCCGCTCATCGCGGTGCGACCTGCGCCTCGCGCGACGTCAGTCCGCCCGCCTGCAGGCGCCACACCCCGGCGCGCTTCGGCACCCGCGTGAGGAAGTGGCCCTTGCGCGAGCGCACGGTCAGCGTGGTGACGGTGGTGAAGGGCCCGCCGCTGGGCGCGCGGTTCTGGATCTGGACGACCTGCGGCGTCGAGTCGGCCGCCGCGCGCACCTGCCCGTAGACCCGCAGGCGCGAGCCGCGGCCGCTGACCCAGATCGGCAGCCGATAGGCCTCGTAGGAAGGCTTCGCGCTGCCGTCGACGAAGCGCAGGCCGGACTGGAAGCTCGACAGCGACGCCTCGTCGACGAGCTTGTACTGCGCCACCGCGCGCACCCGTCGGTCGCGGTAGGCGATCCAGTCGGACTGGTTGATGTAGCCCGCCTGCAACGCCGCGCGGACGCCGAAGATCCGGTCCGGCGGGTTCGTCTGGAAGCCGAACTCCGTGTAGAAGACCGGCAGGCGACGCGGGATGCGGCGGGCGCGCGCCGCCTGGTCGAGCACGCGGCGCAGCCGCGAGGGAGAGGAGATCGTGATCTCGCCCGCGGTCTGCGGCGGCTCGGCGGGCGGCCGCGAGCCGCCGCGCTGGTAGGGATGGTGCGCGAAGCCCTTGACCGCGAAGCGCTTGAACCTCCGGCAGCCGTGGGCGCGCCCCTCGGCGCCGCGCAGGCGGCGCCCGCTCGGGTTGAGGCAGAACAGCTTGCGCAGGAACTCGACCGGCGGCATCGGCCGCCGCGCGAGCGAGCCGCTCGTGCGCCCGATCGGCGCCGTCTCGCCGAGCAGGACCTGGTCGCGCCCATGGCCGGTGGAGCGGAGGCCCCTGATCCCTGCGGTCGCGAGCGCCCGGTAGACGACCGCCGCCGTCGCGACGAGGCGGCGCTTGCGGCGCTCGTACTGCGGCGTCAGCCAGGCCGGCTGGTTGGGCTCGTTGAGCAGCGACCAGCGGCTCACCCGCGGCAACACGCCGCCGCCCTGGTTCTCGTCGGCGTAGGAGCCGGAGTAGCGCCGCCCGAGCGCGGTCACGAACGCGCGGTAGGCCGACGGGCTCGGCTTGCAGGTCGTCTTGTTGCCCTGCCTGCAGCGCGACGCCCACGCGGGGCTCGGCGTCGAGGGGGAGAGGATCAGGCCGAGCCCGCGGATGCCCGTGCCGCGCACGAGGTCGTCGTAGGGATCCCAGAGGGTCGCCGGGTAGGCCTTCGGGTCGGCGGCCTTGAAGCCCCTCGGCCGCTTGACCCCTCGCGGCGCGAGCCGGCTCCAGAGCACGAGCGAGCGCACGCTGTCGGCGCCCAGGCGCTGGACGTCGTCGAGCGCCGCGTTGGCGGTCGCGGGGCCGAGGTCGAGCAGCTGGTGCTCGTCCTCGAAGATCGATTCCTGGTCGAGCGAGGCGGCCGCGGGCGCGGCGACGATCAGGCAGAGAGCGCCGGCTACCAGCACGAGCGGGAGCGTTCTCATGACTCCGGAGCGAACGCCGGACCGCAGCGGAAGTTGCGATCCGGCGCCCGTGACGCGGTAGCTAGGCGACGGCGTCGTAGCGCTCGGCGACCTTGCCCCAGTCGACGACGTTCCACCACGCCTCGATGTAGTCGGGGCGCTTCTGCTGGTACTTCAGGTAGTAGGCGTGCTCCCATACGTCGACGCCCAGCAGCGGCGTCTGGCCCTGCGAGACCGGGCTGTCCTGGTTGGCGGAGCCGACGACCGCGAGGCCGGAGCCGTCGTGCACGAGCCACGCCCAGCCGGAGCCGAACTGGCCGACGCCGGTCTCCTTGACCTTGGTCTTGAAGTCGTCGAAGGAGCCGAACGCGGAGTCGATCGCCTCGGCCAGCGCGCCCTCGGGCTCGCCGCCGCCGTCCGGGCTCATGCTCTCCCAGAACAGGCTGTGGTTGTAGTGGCCGCCGCCGTTGTTGCGGACGGGGCCCTGCTTGTCCGACGGCAGCGAGTCGAGGTCCGCCAGGACCTCCTCGATCGGCTTGCCGTCGTGGTCGGTGCCTTCGAGCGCGGCGTTCGCCTTGTCGACGTAGGCCTGATGGTGCTTATCGTGGTGCACCTTCATCGTCGCCTCGTCGATATGCGGCTCGAGCGCGTCATAGTCGTAGGGCAGCGGCGGGACCTCGTAGGCCATTGCGGACTCCTCCTCAGGTTCTACAGCGAGCCTGCAAGATAGCTTTCTCAGCACGTGACCCGCCTTTCGAGCTATCTGCTACCCACCGAGAAGCAGGCCCCCGCCGACGCGGAGGCGCTGTCGCACAAGCTGATGGTGCGCGCCGGCCTCATCCGCCAGCTCGGCGCAGGCCTGTGGACCTACCTGCCCGCGGGCTGGCGCGTGCACGAGAACGCGGCGCAGGTCGTGCGCGAGGAGATGAACCGCGTCGGCTGCCAGGAGCTGCTGATGCCGGTGCTCAACCCGGCCGACCTGTGGCAGCGCAGCGGCCGCTACGAGATCGACGAGGTCTTCAAGCTGCAGGACCGCCGGGGGGCCGAGATGGTGCTCGCGATGACGCACGAGGAGGTCGTGACCTTCCACGTCTCGAACCTCGTGCGCTCCTATCGCCAGCTGCCCTTCAGCCTCTACCACTTCCAGACCAAGGAGCGCGACGAGCCGCGGCCGCGCGCCGGGCTGCTGCGCACGCGCGAGTTCATCATGAAGGACGCGTACACCTTCGACCGCGACCGCGCCGGCCTCGACGAGCACTACGAGCACTTCCGCGGCGCCTACGACCGCATCTTCGACCGGGTCGGGCTCGAGTGGTACCGGGTGGAGTCGGACGTCGGGATGATGGGCGGGTTCGGGGCGCACGAGTACATGGCGCCCTGCCCCGCCGGCGAGAACGACGTCGCGCTGGCGCCCGGCTACGCGGCCAACGTCGAGGTGGCGAGCGCCGAGCCCGCGCCCGTCGAGCTGCCCGCGCCGCTCGACGCGCCCGAGGAGGTCCCGACCCCCGGCCTGACGACGATCGCCGAGGTGGCGGGCAAGCTCGGGCTGCCCGAGGGCGCGCTGCTGAAGGCCTTCCCAGTGATCGTGGATGGCCGCGGTCTCGTATTGGTCGTCGTGCGCGGCGACCACCGGATCAACGACATCAAGCTCACCAACGCGCTCGGGGCGACCTTCCGGCCCGCGAGCGAGGACGAGTTCGCCCAGCGCATCGGGCCCGCGGGCTCGATGGGCCCCGTCGGCGCCGACGTGCCGATCCTGCTCGACGATGATGTGGCGCCCGGACCGTATGTCACCGGCGCCAACCGCGACGGCTTCCACCTGCGCGGGGTCGAGCCGGGGCGCGACTTCCCCTTCAAGCGCGGCGACGTCCGGCGCGTCGAGCCCGGGGACACCGTCGACGGCCACCCGATCCGCATCGAGCCCGCGATCGAGGTCGGCAACATCTTCAAGCTCGGTACGCGCTTCTCCGAGCCGCTGGGCGCGACCTACCTCGACGAGTCCGGCTCCGAGCAGCTGATCTGGATGGGCTCCTACGGTATCGGCCCGGCGCGCATCTGCGCCGCCGCCGTCGAGCAGTTCGCCGACGAGCAGGGGATCTCGTGGCCGCGGTGGCTCGCCCCCTTCGACGTCCACCTCGTGGGCCTCGGCCGCGAGGGCACGAAGGAGCGTGCGCTCGCCGAGCGGCTCTACGAGGAGCTGCGCGAGGCCGGGCTCGACGTCCTCTACGACGATCGCGAGGACGTCGGGCCGGGCGGCAAGTTCGCCGACGCCGAGCTGCTGGGCGCGCCGCTGCGCCTGACCGTCGGCAAGCGCTCGCTGGCCTCGGGCGAGATCGAGGCGCAGGTCCGGCGCGGGCAGGAGAGCCGCGCGCTCCCGCTCGAGGGCGCCGCCCAGGCGGCGGTGGACCTATGGCGGACCCTGGCCTGACGCCCAGCAGCGGGGCCGACCGCGCCCGCGAGCAGATGCAGGACGCCGCCGAGCGCGCGCGGCTCACCTTCCGGCGGCTGTCGGGCCTCGACCGCTCCGGGCCGCCGCCGCCCGAGACCCTCGCCGGCCAGCCGCTGCGGCCGTGGACGATCCCGAATGCGATCGGGTACGTGCGGCTCGCGCTGCTGCCCGTCTTCCTCGTCCTGGCCTTTCGCTCCGACGACGGCACCGATACGTGGCCGCTCGTGATCTTCGCCCTGATCGGGTTCTCGGACTACCTCGACGGCATCGCCGCGCGCGTCACCGGCCAGTACTCGCGGATGGGCACGCTCCTCGACCCGCTCGTCGACCGGCTGCTGGTGATCTCCGGGGTGATCGTGTGCTGGCACTTCGAGCTGCTGCCGCACTGGGCGCTGGCGGTGCTGGTGGCGCGCGAGCTCTTCATGATGTGCTTCGTCCGGTGGGGCATGAAGCGGGGTCTGAACGCCAAGGTCAACTGGCTCGGCCGCGCCGGGGTGTGGCCGGTCATGTCGGCGCTTTTCTTCGCGATGGCGGGCGTCGAATGGCTCGCGCCGGCGTGCCTGTACGTCGGCCTGGTGCTCGTCCTCGGGGCGACCTACCTGTATCTGCGCGAGGCGAGCGGAATGAGCAGAGCGGCACCCTCGACCTGAGCTTGAACCGCTAAGGTGGTGCAGGTCGTTACCGACGCGAGGAGAGGAACGCACCGATGATGGACACCTTCCCCGATCTGGGGTCGCTCTCGGACCAGGAGCTGAAGGATCTGATCCAGCAGCTCACGGACGAGGAGCAGGAGGTGTCCTACCGGCGCCGCATCCTGCACGGCAAGATCGACATCCTGCGTGCGGAGCTGGTCAACCGGCTGCGCAAGAAGCACGAGGGTGGTGAGGAGGTCATCTCGGGCGCCGACGTCCAGCGCCTGACCGACATCCTCGCCGGTCGCCACGGCGCCGACGACGACAACTAGGCTCCCGCCCGGAGCCTGACCGTGGCCCGCCACTGCCCGGAGTGCGGCTTCGTCGTCGCTGAGGGGGCGAACTACTGCCCGAAGTGCGGCGCCTTCCAGGGCGCCCCTGAGCCCCAGCAGGAAGACGCCACGACCGCGACCTACGTGATCGACGACCAGACGGGCGAGCTCAAGCCCGTCGACGTCGGCGACGTCGCGGCACAGAGCGGCGCGCTGGTCATCCGCTCCGGCGGTGGCCGGGTCGGGCAGTCGTTCCCGCTCGCCGGCGAGAAGATGACGATCGGGCGCTCGCCCGAGACCGACGTGTTCCTCGACGACGTCACGGTCTCCCGCGAGCACGCGACGCTCGTGCGGCGCGGCGGCGACTGGTACCTCGACGACTCAGGCTCGCTCAACGGCACCTACGTGAACCGGCAGCGCGTCGACTCGCATCGCCTCGAAGACGGCGACGAGTTGCAGATCGGCAAGTTCAAGCTCACCTTCTTCGCCCGCTGACATGGCCGTGACGAGCGATCCGGACGGCGCCGAGCCGCTCGCGGGAGCGGGCGACGAAGCCGGGGCCCCGCCCGAGCCGGTCGCGCGCGCGAAGTCGCTGACCATCGGGGCGGTGTGCAAGGCGCTGTCCCAGGAGTTCCCCGACATCTCGATCTCGAAGATCCGCTACCTCGAGGACCAGAAGCTGCTGGCGCCGCGGCGCACCCCCGGCGGCTACCGGCTCTACTCCGGCAACGACGTGTCGCGCCTGCGCACGATCCTGCGCCTGCAGCGCGACGAGTTCCTGCCGCTGCGCGTGATCCGCCAGGAGCTTGCGACCGGGCGTAGCACCGACGCCGAGGTCGCGTCCCCGCAGGCGGGCTCGGACGCGCGGCCGGGCGCGGCGCTGCGGCGCCTGACATTCTCGCTGCGCGACAAGGGCGCGCTCTACTCGCTCGAGGACGTGGTGGAGGAGACGGGGGCCGAGCGGCGCCTCGTCGCCGAGCTCGAGGACTTCGGCATCGTCGCCGGCGAGATGCGCGGCACCGTCCGCTACTACGACGAGACCGAGCGGGAGATCATCCGCGCCGTCACCGAGCTGTCGCGCTACGGCGTGGCGGGGCGCAACCTGCGCGTGTTCAAGACCTCGGCCGAGCGCGAGTCGGGCCTGCTGCAGCAGATCCTCGCCCCGTCCCTGCGCTCTCGCAATCCCGAGCGGCGCAAGGAGGCGGTCGAGGCGCTCGAGAACCTGGCCGCGGTCGCGTCGCACCTCAAGCACCTGCTGCTCGTACGCGATCTCCGCCGCATCGCCAAGTGACCGAGCCGGACCTGCGGGGCCTGATCCGCGACATCCCGGACTTCCCGACCGCCGGGATCCAGTTCAAGGACATCACGCCGCTGCTGCTCGACCACGAGGCGATGGGCTTCGCGGTGCGCGAGCTCGCCGGCTGGGCGCGCCCGCGCGACGTCGACTACGTCGTCGCGGCCGAGGCGCGCGGGTTCATCCTCGGCGCGGCGCTCGCGCTCGAGCTCGAGGCCGGCTTCGTCCCTGCCCGCAAGCCCGGCAAGCTGCCGGCCGACACGATCTCGGCCGAGTACATCCTCGAATACGGCGTCGACGCACTCGAGATGCACGCCGACGCGCTTGCCGACGGTGCGCGCGTGCTGATCCACGACGACCTGCTGGCCACGGGCGGCACTGCGCGCGCGCTCGCCGAGCTGGTCGGGGAGCTGGGCGGCAACGTGGTCGGCTTCGCGTTCCTCGTCGAGCTCAGCTTCCTCGAGGGCCGGCGCCGGCTCGAGGGCTTCGACGTCCGCGCGCTCGTCGGCTACGACGACTAGTGGCCTAGTGGACGTGCACCGCTCGCGCACGGTCGCCGCGCCGGTCGACGACGTCTGGAGGATCGTGCGCGATCCCTATCACCTGCCGCGCTGGTGGCCGCGCACACAGCGCGTCGAGGGTGTGAGCTCCGACGGCTGGACCTCGGTGCTCGTCACGGACACCGGGCGCTCGGTGCGGGCCGACTATCGGGTCGAGCTGACGCAGGCAGGTCAGCGGCGGCGATGGTCGCAGGAGGTCGCGGGGACCGCGTTCGAGAAGCTCTTCCGCGAGGTGGTCTACGAGATCGCGCTCGTGCCTGCCCAGGCCGGCAGCACCGCCGTCGGCCTGCAGGTCCACCAGCGGCCGGTCGGGTGGGCGCGCTTCGGCGGGATGATGCTGCGGCGGGCGGCGCGCAAGCAGCTCGACGACGCGCTCGAGGGGCTCGCCGGGCTGCTGGAGGCCGAGGCGTGAGCCGCGAGGGCGTGTTCTGGGGCTGGGGGGAGGCCGGTGCCGGGCCGTCGCTCCCAGATAATTCCGCGGGCTTCCTGCGCTCCGCGCTGGGTGTGGAGGGGGCCGTGGTCTCGCGGCCGGTGGCGCTGTCGGAGGTGCGGCTTCGGCCGCCGGAGCTGGCGGGCGGCGTGCGCGAGCGGCTGGCCGCGATCGTGGGGGCGGCCCACGTGCGCGACGACGCGGCGGCACGCGCGGGGCGCTGCCGCGGGAAGTCCTACGTCGACCTCCTGCGCCAGCGTGCGGGCGACTGCGAGGACGCTCCCGACGCCGTGGTGGCGCCGGGCGACGCGCGCGAGGCCCAGCAGGTCATCTACACCTGCAGCGAGGAGGGCGTCGCGGTCGTGCCCTACGGCGGCGGCACGAGCGTCGTCGGCGGGCTCGAGCCGCTGCGCGGCCGCTTCGGCGCGCTGATCTCGCTCGATCTCGGGCGGTTGGAGGGATTGCTGTCCTTCGACGAGCGCTCGCACACCGCCTGGCTGGGCGGCGGCACGCGGCTGCCGGAGGCCGATCACGCGCTGGCCCAGCGCGGCTACACGCTCGCCCACACGCCCCAGAGCTACGAGTGGGCGACGGTCGGCGGCTGCGTCGCCACGCGCTCGGCGGGCCAGTCCTCGACCGGTCACGGGCGGATCGAGGACAACGTCGTCGCGCTGCGCTGCGCGACGCCGGCGGGTGAGCTGGCGACGCTCGCGGTGCCCGCCACCGCGGCCGGGCCGTCGCTGAAGCAGCTCGTCATCGGCTCCGAGGGCACGCTTGGCGCGATCACGAGCGTCGGCCTGCAGGTCTTCCCGCGGCCGGCCGCCCAGCGCTACGAGGGCTGGTTCGTGCGCTCGTTCGCGGAGGGCGCCGACGTGCTGCGGCGGCTGGTCCAGGCCGGGATCGAGCCCGACGTCGCCCGGCTCTCCGACGAAGCCGAGACGGCGATGGGCCGCGCGCTCGGCGGCGCGGGCGGGCTCAAGGGCCACGCGGGCCGCGCGCTGCTGCGGGCGCGCGGCTACGCGAGCGGCTGCCTGGTGATCTGCGGCTGGGAGGACGACGCGGCCGCGATCTCGCGTCGCCGCGCCCCCGCGGCGCGCGTGCTGCGGCGCGCGGGCGCGATGCCGGTGGGCGAGGGGCCGGGGCGAGGCTGGCTCGCCTCCCGCTACGCCGGCCCGCACCTGCGCGACGACCTGCTCGACCGCGGCGTGCTCGTCGAGACGCTCGAGACGGCGACGAGCTGGTCGCACCTGGAGGCGCTGAAGACCGCGGTGAGGCGGGCGCTCGAGGGCGCGCTGGCCGCCCCGCTCGTGCTCTGCCACGTCTCCCACCTCTACCCCACCGGCGCCTCGCTGTACTTCACGGCGCTCGCGGCACAGGACGCCGGCGATCCGCTCGGCCAATGGCAGGCGGCGAAGCGCGCGGCGACCGACGCGATCGTCGCGACCGGCGGCACGATCTCCCACCACCACGCCGTCGGCGCCGACCACGCGCCCTGGCTGCGGGCGGAGCTCGGTCCGCTCGGGCACGACGTCCTGCGGGTGGTGAAGGAGCGCTGCGACCCGGCCGGGGTGATGAACCCGGGGAAGCTGCTCGGCTAGGCGCGGGGCACGTCGCCGCGCACGACCACGGTCCCGGGTCGCTTGCGGCCGGAACCCTTCTGCTGCGTGACCAGGACCTGGCGGTAGGACCCGATGTCCCGCGTGAAGGTCGTGTCGTTCGCGCGGGGCCCCTGGGCCTGGAGCACCCCGTCCTTGCCGACGTCCGGGACGTCGCCGATCCACTTGGCCCGGGTGCCGGGCCCTGAGAGCCAGAGCGCGTACTTCGTGCCCTTCGGCGTCGGCGGCGTGCCCTGCACCTGAAGCGCGAAGACGAGCTGCTGCTGGCCCTGCAGGTAGAGCGCGAGCACGCCCTCGGCCTTGGCGGCGGCGCCGACGCCCGTGAGCTCGATCTGGCCCACCGGGTTGGGCTCCGCGGCGGTGGCGGTGGGTGTGGCCGTCGCGTTGCCGGCCGTCTCCGTGCCGTCGTTGCCGTCGTCGCCGTTGATGACGAACAGCAGCAGCACAACGACGACGATCGCGAGCACGGCGAGCCCGATCAGCACCGCCCCGCCGACCCGCGAGGAGGCCGCCGCCGCGGCGCCGGGGCCTGGCTCCCCGATCGTCGGGCCGGCGCCCGAGCGGGCGCGCGGTGTGTCCCGGAGCGGCCGCGGGCGTGGCGGGGGTGGGTCCTCGGCGTCGACCTTGGGAGCGGTCGGGGAGGCAACGGGCGCGGCCGCCACCGGAGCGTCCTGCGCGGCCTCCCCCTTCGCCGCCGCCTGCGCCGGCAGCTCCGGCACGGTCGCTCCGCCGACCTCGACGAGCTGCGCGCGCACCGTCTCGGCCCACGCCCGGGCGCCGTTGGAGCTGCGCAGCATCCGCCGCGTCGCCTGGCGCGGCTTGCCGTTCTGCTGGCCGAGCAGGAAGTCGGCGACCCGGGCGCGCTTGTCGGCCGGCAGCTCGACCTCGGGAGCGAGCGCGGAAAGGCCGGCGTGGGCGCGTGCCCGGACCGCGTCCTCCGAGATGCTCAGCAGGTCGGCGATCTGCCCGTAGGAGCGCTTTCGCTGGAGGACGAGCTGGACGACCGCGCGCTGGTCGGGGGGGAGGGCGTCAAGCGGCATGGCGGGGTTCTGAGGGTAGTGTGACGGCCATGTCCAAGGCGCAGTTCCCCCTGCAGGTGACGGGCTTCGACGCCCTCTACGGGCTCGAGATCCTGTCGCTCGGCGAAGAGGAGGCCAGCGCGCGCGTGGTGGTCCGGGACGAGGTCAAGCAGCCGGCCGGGCTCGTCCACGGCGGGGTCTACGCCTCGATCGCCGAGGCCCTGGCCTCGATCGCCACCTGGAAGGTCGTCAGCAAGGAGGGGATGTCCGCCCAGGGGCTCACCAACCAGACGAGCTTCCTCCGCCCGATCGTGCAGGGCACGATCCACGCGACCGCCCGCTGCCGCCACCGCGGGCGTACGACCTGGGTATGGGAGGTCGACATCACCGACGATGAGGGCCGCGCGTGCGCGCTGGTCCGGATGACCATCGCGGTGCGTCAGCCGTAGCCGTTCCGGGGAACACGTTTACTGGGAGCCACTCGAGCAACAAGGAGCAGCAATGGCAGAGCAGACCAAGGCAGAGCGCGAAGCGGCAGGCCACAAGGGCGCCGCGACGCGGTTCGAGAACGAGGCACACTCGAACGCGGACGAGGCCAAGAAGGCCGCCGCCGAGGCGCTCGAGGCGCTCGCGACGGCAGCCAAGGCGACCGCCAAGGCGGCCACCGAGGGCGGCAAGGCCGTCGCGCAGCGGGCGAAGGCCCGCAAGGCCGAGAGCTAGCCGCGGTAGCGGTTCGTGATCGGCATCCGCCGGTCACGCCCGAACGCCCGTGGAGTGATCTTGATGCCGGGCGGGGCCTGGCGCCGCTTGTACTCCGCCCGGTCGACGAGCGCCAGCACGCGCTCGATCGCCTCCGTGGGCAGCCCCATCAGCTCGAGCTGCTCACGGTCGGCGTCCTCCTCGACGTAGGCCTCGAGGATCGCGTCGAGCGTGTCGTAGTCGGGCAGCGAGTCCGTGTCCGCCTGCCCCTCGCGCAGCTCGGCGCTCGGCGGCCGCGTCACGATCGTCTCCGGCACCGGGCTCTCCGGGTCGCGCTCGCCGCGGAAGGCGACGAGCCGGTAGACGAGCGTCTTCGGCACGTCCTGGATGACCGCGAAGCCGCCCGCGGAGTCGCCGTAGAGCGTCGAGTAGCCGACCGAGTTCTCGGACTTGTTGCCGGTCGTGAGGACGAGCCAGCCGAACTTGTTGGAGAGCGCCATCAGGAGGTTGCCGCGGATCCGCGCCTGCAGGTTCTCCTCCGTGATGTCCGGCTCGCGACCCTCGAAGGCCGAGGTGAGCAGCTCGTCGTAGGACTCCATCGCCGTCCCGATCGGGATCTCGAGCAGCTCCACCCCGAGGTTGGCGGCGAGCGTCCCGGCGTCGCCGCGCGTGCCCTCCGAGGAGAAGCGGGAGGGCATAGTCACGCACGTCACGCGCTCGGCGCCCAGCGCGTCGACGGCGACGAGGGCGACGAGCGACGAGTCGATCCCGCCCGAGAGCCCCAACACGACGTGCTCGAAGCCGTTCTTCTCCACGTAGTCGCGGGTGCCGAGCACCAGCGCCGCGTAGACCTCGGCCTCGGGCTCGAGCGGCGCGCTGACCTCGCCGCCGAGCTCCGTGATCGCGCGCCGCTGCGGCCGTTGGACGCGGCCGAGGTGGCGCACCTCGGGCAGCGCGCGGCGCACCGGCGGGCGCAGCCGCGTGTCCCGCAGCCGCGCGGTGGCGGCGGCCTGCAGGTCGACGTTCGCCAGCACGAGCCCCTCGGCGAACTGCGGCCCGCGCGCCAGCACCTGACCCTCGTGGTCGACGACGAGCGAGTGGCCGTCGAAGACGAGCTCGTCCTGGCCGCCGACGAGATTGCAGAAGGCCACGACGCAGAGATTGTCGCGAGCGCGCTGGACGATCATCTGCTCGCGCTCGACGCCCTTGTTGCGGTGGTAGGGCGAGGCCGACAGGTTGACGATCAGGGACGCGCCCGCCAGCGCCTCGTCGGACTCGGGCGGTCCGGGGCTCCAGATGTCCTCGCAGATCGTGAGGCCGATCCGTGCGTCGCCGAAGTCGATCACCGCGCCGCTCTCGCCCGCCTGGAAGTAGCGCTGCTCGTCGAAGACGCCGTAGTTGGGCAGCAGGTTCTTGCGGTAGATCGCGGCGACCTTGCCATCGGCGAGCACCGCGAGCGCGTTGTAGACGTCCTCCGTGCGCTCGGGGAAGCCGACCAGCGCCACGATGCCCTGCGTCTCGGCGGCGAGCTGCTCGAGCGCCTCGCCGGCCCGGCGCAGGAAGTGCTCCTTGAGCAGCAGGTCCTCGGGCGGATAGCCGGTCAGCGCGAGCTCGGGGAACAGCACGAGCTCCGCGCCCGCCTCGCGCGCGGCCTCGGTGCGCTCGCGGATCATCTGCGCGTTGCCGTCGATGTCGCCGACGCGGGCGTCGATCTGGGCGAGCGCGAGGCGCACGGGGGTGAGGCGGCCGGCCATGCGCCCTGATGTTGTCAGGAGGGGCAGGGCTCCGGCGCGCCCGCGCCCAGCCACGCCTCGGTGAACTCGCCCAGCTGCGGGTCCTGCGGCGTCTCGACGGTGAGGCGCCGGCCCCAGGCGCGCGCCTCGTAGCCGCCGCTCACCTGGGCCGCGGCGAGGATCACCGCCTGGCCCGCGGCCCCGATCTCGGCGTCGAACGGGCCGCCGGTGACGTCTCGCTGGAGCTGCCGCAGCGCGACCGGCGGCCGCCCGGAGTACAGGATCACGACGTTGCCCTGCGCGAGCGCGGTCTGGATCTGCGCTTCGCTCAGCTTCCGCCGGTCGCGCGTCACGCGCGCCGGACGCGCGGGGCAGGCGTCATCGACCTGCTCACCGGGGCCCGTCGGCCCGCTCACGCCCGCGTCGTCGCGCGACTGCAGCAGCAGCAGCGCGCCGCCCACCGCCGCGAGCCCGATCACGACGACCAGCAGCCAGCCAAGGACCGTCCGCACTTAGCGGGCGGTCGCCTGGTCGCGCGGGGAGCGGCCGTTGCCGTGCGGGACGCCGGCCGCCGCCGCGAGCTCGTCGATCGCGTCGCGCAGCGCGGCCGTCAGGTCGTCGAGGTCGGGCAGCGCGTCGTAGTCGCTGAGCAGCCCGAAGTTGATCGTCCCGTCGTAGGACATGATCGCGATCCCCAGCGCCGTGTTGGTCACGAGCGGGACCTGCGGATAGATGCGCAGCAGCCGGCGCCCGAGCATGAAGAGCGGGAACTGCGGGCCCGGCACGTTCGTCACCACGACGTTGAACATCCGTTGCGCGGACTGCAGGCGCGACGCCTGCGAGAGCACGGTCGGGGGCGCGAAGCCCGCCAGCTGGGTGATCAGCTCCGCGCCGACGGCCTGGCCGGACTCCTTGAGCCCCTTCATCGCCTCGTGGACGATCTGGAAGCGCTCGATCGCGTCGGCGGCGTGCACCGGCAGCGGCGCGTACATCGCGGTCACGCGGTTGCCGAGCGCGCCTCGCTCCGCCTCCGCGCGCACGGACATCGGGACCATCGCCTTGAGCTCGATCCCGTCGACCTCGTGCCCGTTGGCCAGCATGTGGCTGCGCAACGCGCCCGCCACCACGCTGAGCACGATGTCGTTGACCGTGCCGCCGAGCGCGGTCTTGATCGCCTTGAACTGCGCGAGGTCGCCGTCGACCCACGCGAAGCGGCGGTGTGGGCCGATCTGCACGTTGTAGGGGCTGGAGGGGGCGCCCTGCAGCCCGGCTGCGAGCACCGCGCTGAGCCCGGCGACCGCCTTGCCGACCTGCCCGGCGGCGCGCTCCGGGTGCGACAGCGCGCCGGTCGCGGCGCGCGCGGCGCCCAGCGGCGCGGCGGCGAGCTCGGCGAGCGCGTCGGCGACGAGCGTCGCCGAGGTCGGTGACGGACGCGGGAACCAGGCGGGCGGCGGCTCCGGCGCGGGGGCGGGCTGCTCCTCGAGGTCGAACAAGACGGTCGCGATGTCGACCCCGGACACGCCGTCGACGAGGCAGTGATGCGTCTTGGTGATCAGCGCGAAGCGACCGCCCTCGACTCGCTGCACGAGCCAGATCTCCCACAGCGGCTTCGTGCGGTCCAGGCGCTGGGCGAGCACGCGGCCGGTGAGGTTGCGCAGTTGCTCGAGGCTGGCCGGCTCGGGCAGCGCGGTGTGGCGCACGTGGTAGCCGGGGTTGAAGTGGGGGTCGTCGACCCATACCGGGCGCGCTTGCGTGAGCGGCGGGAACGCGAGCTTCTGGCGGTAGCGCGGGACGAGGTGCAGGCGCGTCTCGAGCTGCGGCACGAAGTCGTCGTAGCCGGGCGCCTCGCCCTCGAAGAGCATGCAGGAGCCGACGTGCATGTGGGCGCCCGCGTCCTCGAGCGCGAGGAAGGAGGTGTCGAGGCCGCTGAGGCGATCTGGATTGGACATCGCGGCGATTGTCCACCATTTGACCGCCGAGGCGAAGATTCAACACAGAACACCCGAAACCTTCAACAACGTGTACAATGTCGGCATGGCGATGAACCTGACCGATCCACAGACCTTCCAGGAGGTCTTCGAAACGCACGAGCGGGGCGTCCACGCCGCCGCGATGCGCATCCTCGGCAACCCGGCGCAGTCCCACGACGTCGTCCAGGATGTGTTCCTGCGCGTCTGGCGGCGTCCAGGCTCGTTCGACCCCGGACGGGGCGAGATCGGGACCTACCTGCGCATGATGGGGCGCTCGCGGGCGCTCGACCTGTGGCGCGAGGGGCAGGCCTCCGGCCGCGCGTCGGACCGGCTGAAGGTCGTGGTGAGCGGGGCCGAGGCGCGCGTGGACGAGACGCCGGTCGCCGCGCTCGAGCGCGACGACGCCCGCGAGCGGGTGCGCGCGGCGCTGCGCAACCTCCCCGAGCCCCAGCGCGAGGCGCTCGTGCTCGCCTACTGGGGCGGACTCACCGCGGACGAGATCGCCCGCCGCGAGCACGTGCCGCTGGGCACGGCGAAGAGCCGCATCCGGCTCGGCATGCAGAAGCTGCGCCAGGAGTGCCCTGCGCCGGCGCTCGACGCCGCGTGATCCACGTTCGCTAGACTCGAACGTCCGTTCGACCGCCGAGCCGGCAGGGCACGAAGCCCGCCGGGTGGGGGACACGTAGTTAGAGCCGCGGCCCGATGGCCGGCGGTCGTCACCCACAGGCGCCTGGTCGGACGACAGACAACCGAAGGAGGACCTCGTCTTGAGGCCCAAGCTCGATTGGCGTGCCGTGCTGTCCGGTGGCGCGCTCTGTTTCGCATCTCTCTGCGCGGTCGCGATGCCCGACGCTGCGCGCGCACAAGACACCCAGGGCACCCCACCCACCGCCACGGCCTCGAAGGTCGGGGTCAGCGACCGCCGTCTCAACGTGCGGGCGGGCCGGCGCGCCGTCGTGCGCGGCCGGATCCAGCCCGCCGGTTCGACGGTCGCGCTGCAGGTCCGGCGCAACGGGCGCTGGGTCACGCTCGATCGTGACCGCACGGATGCGCAGGGGCGGTACGTCCTGCGCAACCGCATGGGCCGCCCGATGAGCGTGCGCGCCCGCGTGGCTGTGAGCCGCGGCCCGGGGGGCGAGCGCGGGCTGGGGCGATTGAACGTCTACCGCCACACGCTCGCGTCGTGGTACGGCCCCGGGCTCTACGGGCACCGGCTGGGCTGCGGCGGCCGGCTGGGCACGTCCCAGCTCGGCGTCGCGCACAAGTCGCTGCCGTGCGGGACGCGGGTCACCCTGCGCCACCGCGGCCGCGTCGTGCGCGTGCCGGTGATCGACCGCGGGCCGTACGTCGGCGCGCGCGAGTACGACCTCACCGCCGCGACGGCCCGGCGCCTGAAGTTCGAGGGCCACGGCTCGATCCTCAGCACTCGCTGAGGGTCCGATCCGCGGCGTAGCCTGCCCCGCATGCAGCGGTGTGTGGCGCATCTCGATATGGACGCCTTCTATGTCGGCGTCGAGCTGATGCGCCGCCCCGACCTGCGGGGCAGGCCCGTCGTGGTCGCGGGCTCCGGTCCGCGGGCGGTGGTCACCACCGCGTCCTACGAGGCGCGCCGCTACGGCGTGTTTTCCGCCATCCCGGCTGCGCGGGCGCGCCGGCTGTGCCCCGAGGCGGTCTTCCTGCCGCCCGACTTCGAGGCCTACATCGCGATGTCCAAGCGCGTGATGAGCCGCGTCCGCGCCCAGGTCGACACCGTCGAGGTCGCCGGCCTGGATGAGGCCTACCTCGACCTCTCCGGCATCTTCTCGCCGCGTGCGGCGATGCGCCGCCTGATCTCCGAGATCAAGGCCGACACCGGCCTCGGCTGCTCGGTCGGCATCGGCCCCAACCGGCTGGTGGCGAAGGTCGCCTCCGACGCCGAGAAGCCCGAGGGCTTCGTCATGCTCACGCGCGAGCTGGCGTGCAAGCGCTTCGCCGGCGCCGCCCCGCGGCTCCTGCCCGGGATCGGCGCCAAGACGGCGGAGCGGCTCGAGGCGCTCGGGATCGAGACGATCGCGCAGCTCGCCGAGACGCCGCCCGAGACCCTGGCCAAGCGCTTCGGCGGCCGGCTCGGGCCCTACCTGCGCGCGCGCGCCCGCTTCGAGGACGACACGCCTGTCTCATCCGAGCGCATCGCGGTCTCCGAGTCGCGCGAGACGACCTTCCCGACCGACATCGCCGACCGCGCCGAGCAGGCCGCCGTCCTGCGGCGGCTCGCGGGCACGCTCTGCGAGGGGCTCGCCAAGCACGAGCGCCGCGGCCGCACGATCGCCATCAAGGTGCGCCTCGACGACTTCACGACGGTCACCCGCGCCCGCACGCTCCCGGCGCCCACGAACGACCCGGCCGTGGTGGCCGACACCGCCTGCGCGCTGCTCGACGAGTACGCGCCGCCCCGGCCCGTGCGCCTGCTCGGGGTGCGGGTGGCCGCGTTCATGGAGCCGCCTCCCGCCGACAGCGGCGAGGATGAGCCTCAGCTCACGCTGTCGGTCTAGCGCGCCGGAACAGCCAGGCCGATGCGACGAAGAGCGCGATGAAGAACCCGTTCAGCCCGAGGATCTCCCGTACGGAACTGGCTGGCGCCTCCTGCTTTCCGGCGAGCAATGCGATCACGGCGAGCAGCGCCTGGACGAGCGCCATCGCGAGCAACGCGCGTGTCATTCCCTGTGGCTCGAAGCGCGCGCGGATGGCGCCGATGATCCCGACGGCGAGCACTCCGCCGTAGAGCAGGTCGGCCGGATCGCCCGTCGCCCCGTTGACGCCAAGGGCGGCCACCCCGACGACGAGGATGACGGCCGCTGCGAGCGCGACACCGACGGCGGCTCGGTAGGGGAGATTGCCCGACTTGCTCATTGCCAGCGGATACAGCAGGCCCGTCCCGGCCAGGAGAACGCCGGCGAAGACGAAGTCGAATACGCCCCAGGCGACCGTATCGGCGAACTGGATCGCCACCAGGGGCACCAACAGGATGCACGCGGCCGCGAGCACGACGAGGGTCGAGCGTCCGGCGCGACGGCCGCGCCACGCGGCGTCGGCGCCGAGGCCACGGCCCATCCGGGACGCGAGGCCGGCGGCGATGCGCCGGTCGCTGGTCCCGTGGGTCCGCTCGTGCGCGATGTGATCGTGGAGGTCGGCGTCGATCTCCTCGATCCGCCGCTGGGCGACCGAGGCGGGCAGCTTGCGCGTGTAGAGCCGCACCCACCGTGCCACGAGCCGGGCCATGCGCTCCGGGGTCATGCGGGCTCCGTGGCGAAGCGGGGGAGACGTCCCTTGGTCTGCTCGGCACGAGCCTGCTCGGCGACCTTGGCCCCCTGCGGCGTGAGCTCGTACAGCCGCCGGCGCGGTCGTCCTTCAGCGGCGCCTGCGTCTTCCCACCGGGACGCGAGCAGACCGAACTCCTCGAGCCGGCCCAGGGCCTTGTAGAGGGTGCCGTGGCCTGTCAGGGACCGCGAGCCGGTCTGCTCGCGCATGGTCTGCGCGAGACCGAACCCGTGGAAGCCGGCGGGGAGCGACAGGGCCGCCTCGAGGATCTCGGTCTCGAGCGGCAGGAGGGTTCCAGGCTTACGGCGTGACATGGCCGTGACAATAGGAAGATATCTTCCTATTGTCAGGCAGCGAGCGGGCCTAGGACCAATTACCCCTGGTATCGGGACCGCCGCGGGTGCACCATGTCTGCATGACCGACACCCGCAGCCCCAGCCAGATCATCACCGACGAGGCCACCTCGTGGCCCGGGGTCGAGGCCGGCATCGGCACCCGCGGCGAGTACGGCTTCACGCTCGGCAAGCGCCAGCTCGGGCATCTCCACGGCGACCGGGTCGCGCACTTCGGCTTCCCCAAGCCCGTGTGGGAGGAGCTCTACGCGGCGGAGCGCATCACCTATCACCCGGTCTTCCCGGACAAGAAGGGCTGGGCGTCGCGCCGGATCGAGAGCGACGAGGACGTGCGCGACGTGATCGCCATGCTGCGCCTCAACTACGACCGCGCGGCGGCGAAGCACGGCCTGCCCGTCGCGTCCTAGCGACGTAGGCGCTCGCGATCCCCAGCAGCGCGACCGTCGCGAAGGCGAGCAGCACGGAGGTGCCGAAGCCGTCGAGCGCGCCGTCGGTCAGGACGGCGTGGCCGAAGCCGAGCCCGACCACGAGCACGGCCAGGAACCCGTGCAGGATGCGCCAGCTCGGCCCGGACATCGGCAGCCGCGCCCGCGCGACGCCGAGCGCGACGACCGCGATCAGCGCGAACGTCGCGAGCGCGGCCATGCGGCCGCGCGTCGGGCCGTCGAGCGAGAGCGCGAACCGTGTGTCTTTCGGGCTCTCGACGAACAGCCCGCCGAGGTGGACGAGCACAAGCACGAGCGCGGTTGCGCCAAGCACGCGGTGCCAGCGCAGGCGCCCGCTGCCCGCCAGCAGCGGCTGGACGGCCAGGGCGGAGACGGCGAGCGCGGCCGCCGCCGTCGAGACGATCAGCGCCGCCGACGCCGAGGCGAGGTGGGCGTCCGTGAGCGCGAGCAGCAGCGGCAGCAGCACGAGCGCGACCGCCGGCGCCACGAGCAGCCGCCGCCGCGGCACGCTCACCGGCGCAGCGTGAGGTTGACCACCGCGCGCTTGTCGTCGAGGTCGACGACGCGGCGGATGAACACCTCGCGGTAGTCCCCGTCGTCGTAGCCCACGTGGATGTTGGGCTCCCCGAACTGCGGCACGGTGGGATCGGTCTCGATCCGGTAGCGCCCGCCGCCGTCCGTGCGCACGCTCGCCCGGTTGTCCTGCTCGCCGCCGGTCTCCGTGGCGAGCCAGACCTGCACGCGGACGTCCTCGAGCGGCGCGCAGTCGTCCGCGGCGCGCACCCGGCCGGTGATCAGGAACCCGCTGCCGAGCGCCTCGGCGGCGGGGGCGTCCGGGATGTAGTTGTTGGTGCCGCCGGGATTGCTGCGGGTGGCCTTGCAGCTCCGCCCGGCCGCCTCGGCTTCGGCTCCGGCCGCGGGCTCCGGCGGGGCGCCACGGCCGCTGTCGCCGACGTTGGCCGCATCCGTGCCCGAGCTCTGGCTCGTCAGCAGGGCGACGGCCACGCCGGCGGTGATCACGACGAGGACCAGCGCCAGCAGCCACGGCCGTCCCGGTCGATCGCTCATGGCTAGTACAGGGCGGAGGCCAGTTTGCGTCGCGACTCGCGCGCCAGCGGGTGCTCGGCCCCGAGGGCGTCGAGCACGCCGACGACGGCGCGCCGCAGGTCGTTGCGGCGGTCGCTGTCATCCGTGGCGGCGATCGCCGCGATCAGGGCGTCGAGCCCGCGCTGCTGATCGCCGGCGTCGAGGGCGGCAAAGGCATCGGCGAGCTCAGGCTCCGCTTCGAGCCGGATGCGGGCCGCCAGGCCCTCGGCGGCGTAGGAGCCGGTGATGTTGCCGAGCAGCTCCAGCGCGGCAGCCGACTCGCCGCGCTGGTGCAGCAGCCGGGCGAGGGGGAGAGCAGCGTCGGTGCGGTTGGGCTCGAGCTCGAGCGCACGCCGGAGGTCATCCTCGCCACCCGTGGCGACGAGCCCGTCGGCCTCCGAGGGCAGCAGCCCGTCGAGGAAGCGCGCGACCTGCGCGGGCGGCTGCGCGCCGACGAACTCGTCGACGACCTTGCCGTCGCGGAACGCCTTGACCGCCGGGATGCCCTGGATCTGGAACGCGTTGGCGATCTGCTGGTTCGCGTCCGTATCGAGCTTGGCGAGATCGAGGTGCGGCTCGCGCTCGCGGATCTCCTTCTCGAGCACCGGCGTGAGCTGGCGGCAGGGGCCGCACCATGCGGCCCAGAAGTCGACGACGACGGGCACGTCGTGGGAGCGCTGCACGACGTCGCGCTCGAAGGTGGCCTCGGTGACGTCGGTGATCATGCTCTAAAGGGTAGAACTCCCGGCGTCGTGACAGAGCTGAGCGTCGAATCGGGCGGGGTCACCCTCGCCGGCGAGGAGGCGGGGGAGGGCATCCCCGTCGTGCTGCTGCACGGGCTCACCGCCACGCGCCGCTACGTCGTGATGGGCTCGACCGCGCTCGAGCGCGACGGCCACCGCGTGATCACCTACGACGCGCGCGGGCACGGCGCGTCGACGCCGGCGCCCGACGCGGACGCCTATGACTACGACGACCTCGTCAGCGACCTGCAGGCGGTGCTCGACGACCGCGGCCTCGACCGCGCGGTCCTGGCCGGGGCCTCGATGGGCGCGCACACGGCGGTGCGGTTGGCGCTCGACGCTCCCGAGCGCGTCGCTGCCCTCGTGATCGCCACGCCGGCCTTCGACCCCGACGCCCCGGCAGAGGAGGGGCTCGAGCGCTGGGACGCGCTGTCGGAGGGCCTGCGCTCGGGCGGCGTCGACGGCTTCGTCGAGGCTTACGGCGAGCCGCCGGTCGGCGAGCAGTGGCGCGGGACGATCGAGAAGGTCCTGCGCCAGCGCCTGTCCGCGCACGAGCACCCCGACGCCGTTGCGGACGCGCTGCGCGCGGTCCCGCGCTCGCGCCCGTTCCAGAGCTGGGACGAGCTCGCCTCGATCGAGATCCCCGCGGTCGTGGTGGCGAGCCGCGACGACGCGGATCCCGGCCATCCCTACGCGATCGGCGAGGCCTACGCGGAGCGGATCGCGGGCGCCGAGCTGCGCTCCGAGGAGCCCGGCAGCTCGCCGCTCGCCTGGCAGGGCAGCCAGCTCTCGAAGGTCATCGCGGAGCTAGCGGCGCGAGTCGCGCCATGATCAGCAGCGCCGACTCCACGACCAGATCGCGGTCGTAGGAGGTGGCGAGCTCGTAGGTCCCGTCGTCGCATTCGCGGGCGACGAAGCAGGCGGCGAGCCCGGGGCCGAGCGCCACGACGGTCCAGGTGCCGCGCAGCGTGTCGTCCGCCGTCAGCGGGCCGGTGCGGATGCCGGCCTCGGCCATCTCGGCCGGAGCCGCGAGCGCGCCGACGAAGGCGAGCCTGCCCGCCAGCTCGCGCAGCTCGGCCGCCTCCGCCGGGCTGAGGTGGTCCTCGTGCGGATAGGAGGCGAGCACCACCGCGGTTTCTCCGAGCGCGCCCGCCTGGCGCTGGATCAGCCCGGCGGTGGCCCCGGCCAGGTCTCGCGAGCCGCGGGCCGGGCGCTTCCAGTTCGTCACGCGCAGGAAGGGGCTGTCACCGCCGGCATCGCCGCCCGAGGAGGTCAGGCGCAGAGCGCGGCCCGGCTCGGGCATGGTCGCGGGCAGCGGCCCGGGCTCGCCGAGCAGGAAGCCCTGCCCGAGCTGCGCGCCGAACGCGCGCGCCGCCGCCATCTGCTCTTCGGAGTCGATGCCCTCGACGAGCACGACCGCCTGGCGGCGCTCGCTCTCCGCCCCGACCGCGCCGACGATCCGCGCGACGTCCTCGGGTGAGCGCGGCCGGAGGCGGCGCAGGTCGAGCTTGATCACGTCGGGGTAGAGCAGCGACATCAGCGCCAGCGAGCGCGAGTCCGCGCCGACGTTCTGGAGCGCGACTCCCCAGCCCAGGGTCCGGAACCGGGTGAGCGCGCGCAGCAGCACGTCCGGGCGCGAGACGAGCGCCTGCTCGGTGATCTCGATCACGATCGTGTGACGGACCGGTGCGACGATCTCCGGCGCGTCGCCGAGCGTGTCAGCCGCCGCGTTGAGGAAGAGCGTGAACGGCCCGGCGCCGTCGCGCTCGAAGCCGCGCACGGCCGCCGCGCGGCAGGCCGCGTCGAACACCGCCACGACGTCGGCGGCGTGTGCGGCGGCGAACAGCTCCGCGGGTGTGGACAGCGCCGAGGCCGGGCCGCCGCGGATCAGCGCCTCGTAGCCGACGACGCGGCCGTCGCGCAGGTCGACGACCGGCTGGTAGACCGGGCGCAGGTCGGACAGCCCGAGGCGAGCGAGCGTGGCGCTCGCCTCCGCAGTGATCTCTGGCTCGCCGTCGCGCATCCGCCGGGCCGAGCATACGGCGGGGCCCGGTCAGCCGCAGAGGCGCTGCGCGGTGCGGACGAGCGCGTGCGTGACCGTCACGGTGTCGTCGACGCTCACCCACTCCTCGACCGCGTGGGCGCCCTCTCCGCGCGCGCCGAACATCACGGTCGGGATGCCGGCGGCGGCGATGAAGGCGGCGTCGGCCCAGTAGGGCGCGCCGGCGAGCGCCGGCGCGGAGCCCAGCACCTCCGCGGCCGCGTGGCGGACGGTGTGGACGATCTCCGCGCCGAGCGGCACTTCGAACGGCTCGCGCACCAGCAGGGTCCGCTGCGCGACCTCGAGGCCGGGGTCGGCGGCGCGGCCGGCTGCGATCAGCGACTCGACCTCGGCCTCGATGTCCTCGATCGTCTCGCCGGGGAGCGTGCGGCGTTCGAGGCCGAGCACGCAGCGCCCTGGATAGCTCGACATCTCGGCGCCGCCCTCGATCAGCGAAGCGTGGACCGAGCCGCGGCCCAGCAGCGGGTGCGTGTGCTCCCGGAGCGCGTCGTCGAGCGCGCCGAGCGCGGTCAGGATCGGTCCGGTCTTGACGATCGCGTCCATGCCGAGCAGCGGCCGCGAGCCGTGCGCGGCCCGTCCGGTGACCTCGATCTCGGCCCACACGAAGCCCTTGTGGGCGACGATCAGCTCGAGCTCGGTCGGCTCCGTCACGATCGCCGCGTCGGCTCCGACCGCGGCCAGCACCTCCTGCACGCCGAGGCTCGCGTGCTCCTCGTCCGCCACTGCGGCGACCACGACGTCTCCGCTCAGGCCCGCGGCGACGGCCTCGCGGCAGGCCAGCAGCGCCGAGGCGAGCCCGGCCTTCATGTCATAGGCGCCGCGACCGTGCAGCCGGTCGCCCTCCAGGCGCGGCGTGTGCGGAGCGTCCATGCCCGCGACCCCGACCGTGTCCGTGTGCGCGCACAGCAGCAGCGTGCGCCCGCCTCCGGCCCCGCGGGCGCGGACGACGACGCTCGGGCGCCCCGGCGTCGCTTCGAGCACGTCGGCCTCCAATCCGGCCGCGTGCGCCCACTCGACCACGAACCCCGCGATCTCCGCCTCCCCGGCGCCCCCCCGCACCAGCGAGGGGTTGACGGAGTCGATGGCGACCAGGCGGGAGGTGAGCTCGCTGACGTCGGCGTGCAGGCTCAAGCAATCCTCCAGGGCAGTCGATAATCACGGATGCGCCGCGATCAGGATGGCTTCACGCTCATCGAGCTCCTCGTCGTCATCCTGATCATCGGGATTCTCGCCGCCATCGCCATTCCCGCGTTCCTCGGCCAGCGCGCCAGGAGCCACGACACCGCCGCCAAGACCTTCGTCCGAAATGCGGCGACCACGATGGAGACGCACTACACCGCGGGCCAGACGTACGTGGGCGGTACCGCGTTGGTCCTCCAGGCCCTCGAGCCGTCGCTCGCGAACGCCAACGGCATGACGCTCGCGGCGCCGAGCGCCCCCACCGCGGAGGGCTACGCCCTCAGGGTCACGTCGAAGACCCTCAACACCTTCACGATCACGAGGGTGGCGACCGGCGCCACCAGGGGCCGCATCAACCGCACCTGCACCCGCACCGGGTCCACCAAGGGCGGCTGCAAGCTCGGCGGGACCTGGTAGGAGGCGTAGGCTCGCCGCCGTCGATGGCGGGCTACTCCGGAACACCACTGCCGCGCAAGCTCGGCATCAAGCCCGGGCACCGCGTGCTGCTGCTCGGGGCGCCCGACGGGCTTGCGCTCGGAGAGCTGCCCGAGGGCGTGAAGGTGGTCACGCGGGCGAGCGGCGTGGCGGACGTGATCGTCGCCTTCCACCGGCGCCGGGCTGGGCTCGCGAAGCGCATGCCCGCCCTGCGCGAGCGCATGGACCCCGCCGCCGGCCTGTGGATCGCGTGGCCCAAGCGCGCCTCGAAGGTCGAGACGGACCTCACCGAGGACGTCGTGCGCGGGCTCGCGCTCGCCAACCGGCTGGTCGACAACAAGGTCTGCGCGATCGACGAGACCTGGAGCGGCCTGCGGCTCGTGATCCGGCTCAAGGATCGCTAGGCGCCTCGCACTTCGAACTGCGCATCGAAGGGAAGGTTCAGGGCCGCGGCGGTTCGCGAGACCGCGAGACCGGAGTTGAGCCCGTAATAGGGGCTCAATCCAGGTTTCGTCCGTGCCGCGGCACTTCGCACCCTTTCCTCAATGCGCACTTGAAGTTCGGGCCCTGGCCTAGAGCGCGCGGACGCGCAGGCGCCGCGTGGCGCCCGGGACGCTCACGCTGACCCGATGCAAGCCGGCGCGGCGCAGCTTGACGCGTGTGAGGTACCGGCCGCGGCGGATGACGATGCGCTTGCGCTGCACACGCACCCAACGTCGGCCGACGAGCCGCTCGATGCGGACTTCGACGCGGCCGCCGGCCGGCTTCGGCGAGACCGTTCCCGAGATCGCGATCGCGCGGCCGTGGCGGATGCGGCGGGACGACAGGCCGAGCCGCAGCGTGGGGAGGACGCGGATCGCCACCGGGGAGGAGGCGAGCGGCTGGCGCGCGCCGTCGCCGGGGAAGGCCGCCCGGATCAGCCCGCTGACGGTGAGCGGCACGCTGGCCGTCCAGGTCCCGTCGGGTGCGCAGACCGTCGCGGCGATGCGCGAGAAGGCGGCGCCGGGCACGGCGAACTCGATGTCGAGCGGCGCGCCCGCGGGCGAGGAGCCGTCGGGGAAGCGCAACTGGCCGGAGAGCTTCACGGGCCGCGTACGGATGCGCGTGCTCGCCGCGCGCACCGTGAGCCCGGCGAGCGGCCCGCTGTAGCGCGTGGCGCGAGCGCGCAGGTCGGGCAGCTGGGCGTAGAGCGCCGCGCCCGGGCAGGCGGTCGCGTCGCCGTCGCGGTGGCCCGGGATGCGCTCGAGCGTGACCGGCGTGCCGCTCGGATAGCGGTTGGAGGCGCCGCCGCGCGAGGTCACGACGACCGTGCCCTCGGTCGGGACGCCGTGCAACGAGAGCTTCCAGCCGATCAGGTGCGCGAGCGCCTCGATCCCGGCCTCGGACTGGGGGAGCGAGCTGAAGGTGCCGAGGCACGCGATCCCGGTCGAGACCGAGTTGTAACCCTGGGCCTGGGCGCCGATCACGGCCTGCTCGATCCCGCCCGCACGGCCCTCGAAGACCTGGCCGTACTGGTCGACGATGAAGTTGTAGCCGATGTCGTTCCAGCCGTTGGAGTCGCGGTGGAAGCGCGCGATCCCGAGCACGATCCCCGCCGACTCCTCGGGCGCGTAGTCGTTGGCGTTGACCGTGTGGTGCACGAACGCGGCCTGGACCTCGCCGTACCCGGGCGCCGCTCGCGGCCGCACGCTGTCCCCGCCCCACTCGCTGCGGGTGATGATCGCCGGCTGGCTCGACTGCGACGTGCGGGCGCGCACGCGCTTGGAGGCCCGGCGCCGGCCGGTGACGTGGCGAGCGGCCCGCGCAGTCGGCTGGGCGCGCACGAAGCGGGCGCGCAGGCCGCGGGCGGAGCCGCGCAGGCGCAGCTGGAAGACGTCGGCGGCGCCCGTGTACGTCGGCTCGGTGCCGGCGGGCGCGCGGGCGCCGTCCGGGGCGTGGTCCCCGGAGGTGGGCAGCGCCATCCAGGGCGTCCAGCCGCCACCGCGGCGGCGCGCGCGGACCTGGGCGTCGAGGTGGCCGCCGCGCGCCCAGCGCAGTCCGATCAGGTCGAAGCGGCGCGGCGCGTGCAGGACGGGCGTGGTGCGCCAGCCGGCGACGTGGGCGGCGCCCTCGTCGATCCGGAGCTCGAACAGCGACGTGCCGGCGGCGAGCGCACTGCGTGGGCGCAGGGCCCCGCCGGCTAGGGCGGCGGCGCCGAGGCCGATGGCCTCTCTGCGGTTGAGACGGCGGCGGTGCACGATTCCCTTGAACACGGCTTCGGGTCGAAAGGTCCGTTCCCCTCGGATCGAACGCGATCCTGCAGAGGTCAGGCGGTGCAGCCGGGGCAGGTGCCCCGCAGGACCACGTCGTGGCCCTCGATCGCGTAGCCCAGGCGGGTCGCGACGCCCTCGATCACGTCCTCGAGCTGGGGGTCCTCGAAGGCGTCCAGGCGCCCGCAGCGGTCGCAGATCGCGTGGTGATGGTGCTCGCCGCTGGGATCGGCGGGCTCGAAGCAGGCGGTCCCGTCGACGTCGACGCGGCGGACGAGGCCGAGCCGCGCCAGGACGTCGACCGCGCGGTACACGCTCGCGAGCCCGACCGCTCGCTCCTCGTCGCGCAGGCGGTCGTGGATGGCCTGGGCGCTCAGGCAGCACTCCTGGCCGGCGAGCAACGCCAGGACCTCCTCGCGCGCGCCGCCCGCGCGGTGCCCCGAGCGGGAGAGCTCCTGCTGCGCGTGCGCCTGCCATCCGGTCCGGGCCATGGAAAAGAGCCTAGCGGTCTCGAAAACGAGAATCAATTTCAGTAAGATCCGCGCGACCGTGAAGCTGATGCTCCTCATCCTGCTGGCCGTGACTGTGCTGACCGGCTGCGGCGAGAGCGCCGCGGGCGGCGCGGCCCCGGTCGTGGTGGCGACGACGACGCAGGCCGCCGACGTGGCGCGCGCCGTGGCGGGCGACCGTGCGGAGGTGAGCTCGCTGCTCAAGCCCAACAGCGATCCCCACGGCTACGAGCCGCGCGCGGGCGACGTCAAGGCGATCGCGCGCGCCGACCTGGTGGTGCGCTCGGGCGGCGAGGTCGACGAGTGGCTTCAGGAGGCTCAGCGCGGCGCGGGCTCCGAGGCGCCTGTGCTGACGCTCGGCGAGCGCACCCGCGAGGAGCCGCACTGGTGGCAGGACCCGAGCGCCGCGCTGCACGCGGTGGACGTACTGAGCAGAGGGCTCGCGCAGATCGACGCCGGCGGCAAGGCGCGGTACGCCGCCAACGCGGCGCGCTACAGCCGCGAGCTGCGGCGCCTGGACGGCGCGATCGCGCGCTGCATCGCCACGATCCCGGCGGCGAAGCGCAAGCTGGTGACGACCCACGACGCGCTCGGCGCCTACGCGGACCGCTACGGACTCGAGGTGATCGCCACCGTGATCCCCTCGCGCTCGACGCGCGGCCAGGCCTCGGCCGGCGAGACCGCCGAGCTCGTGCGGGCGATCCAGCGCGAGGGGGTGCCCGCGGTGTTCGCCGAGAGCTCGGTGCGCTCCGACGTCGAGCAGGCGATCGCGCGCGAGG
>Ga0136617_10000501_pt1 | contig 32828 bp, 32 predicted proteins | sample AntDrymUQ3222106_2_FD_129672 | JGI IMG/M metagenome (GOLD analysis project Ga0136617, IMG submission 129672) | Polar desert sand microbial communities from Dry Valleys, Antarctica - metaG UQ322 (21.06) | ecosystem: Environmental > Terrestrial > Soil > Desert | place: Antarctica: Dry Valley... | reverse complement strand
CGTGCAACTGGACATGGGCATTCGCACCCGACGCCAGCCGGTGATCGATGACGCTCCCGCGCAGCACGCCATAATCACTCAGGGGCACGCGGCTCACACTACGCCGCCAGCGCGAGAACATCTCCCTCGCGCGAAGGACGAGCGCTCTGCTGCGCGTGCCGCAACCATGCGACGGCGAACCGCCGCGCGCCGACGCCGGCGGCGCGTGGACTCTGGCTTACTGCAGCCGCTGGGCCAGTGCCGTGGCATTCATGTGGGCCAGCGCCTCGATGGAGACCATCGGGTTGACCCCGGAGGCGCTGGGAAACGCCGACCCGTCGAGCACGAGCAGGTTGCGGACGTCCCACGTCTCGCCGTCGGACTTGCAGGCCGAAGTGTCCGGTGAGAGACTGATCCGCGCCGATCCCATGATGTGAAAGGAGAGGTGCTGGGCCTGTCCGGCGCCCCACCCGCATGCGTCGGCGTGACGCATGAAGCGCGCGATGTCACCATCGTGGCTAGGGTCGTAGGAGACCCACTTGGCGTGTGAGGAGTAGACGCGCTTGGCGCCCATCGCCTCGGTGATCCGGGCGGCACCCTCAACACCGCGTCGCATGTGGCCGCGATCGTATTCCGACAGGCGCCACTTGACGATCGGCCGGCCATCGCGCCCCACGTTGACCTGGCCGCCGTCGCGGTCGCGCAGCAGCACCCCGACGCCGCCGGTGTGCGGCAGAGCGCGCATGAGCTCGGCGTGCTGCGACGCGCCGCGCCACGGCGACAGCGCCAGCAGGATGCTGGGCGGTATGGCGACGTGCTCGTACTTGACGCCATAACCGTCATCCATGTCGGCGTGCTCGTCGGAGTACAGCCCCGCCAGCATCCCCTCCCAAGGGAGGATCGGCTCGTCGAACAAGCCCCACACCACCATGACGGGGTGCAGCTTGAGGTGCTTGCCGATGTTCGCGTTGGCGAGGCCCGAGCGCTTGAGCAGCACAGGCGTCTGCAGCGCCCCGCACGCGGCCACCACGGCTCGCGCGCGCACCGTGACGCGCTGGCCGTCGGTCGTATGAGCGTCGACGCCGGTGGCCGCGCCGCGCTCGTGCAGCACCCGCGTGGCGCGTGTGCGCACGAGGATCCTCGCGCCGGCGTCGTGGGCGTCCTGCAGCCACGTCTTGAGCGTCGACTGCTTGGCTCCGAGCTGACAGCCGTAATGGCAGAGGCGGCAGACCTCCTCGGTGCAGCCGCGGACGTTGCGCGGCACCGACTCCGAGTGCCACCCCAGGCGGTCCAGACCGCGCTTGATTGCCCGGTCGCGCGAGGACGGGATGTTGTGCTCGACGTTCACCCCGATGCGATCGCACACGACGTCGAGGCTGCGATCGAAGGATTCAGACGTGGCGTCGGCGACGCCCAGCCGCGCCCATTCGCTGCGCACCTTGTCGGGGGTGCGGAAGGAGAACGTGTAGTTGACGACCGTCGTGCCGCCCAGACACGACGCGGCGAGCAGGCCGATCGACTGGTCGTGGCTCGCCATGCCGCCGCCGTTGAGGTACAGGCGGCTGAAGCCCGAGAGCTCGTCGCCGTCGAAGTCGCGCTCGGAGAAGTAGTCGCCGGCCTCGAGCACAACGATGTCGAGCCCCGCCTCGGCCAGCACGGCCGCCGCAACGCCTCCGCCCGCGCCCGAGCCGACCACGCACACGTCGCACGCAAGCTCGGCGTCGGATTGCACGGCGACCGGCGTGATCGTCCTCGGCGGTGGATCCTTCGGCGAGCCCAGCGGCCCCGGGTAGCCGATCGCATCCCACACCGGGCTGCCGGCGCCGACGCCGGCCGGGCCGGGTAGCCCGTAGTAGCAGAACAGCACGGCCTTGCGCAGCGCCTGAAACGCCGCGCGACGTTGCGGCACGCCCGAGTCGGCCCAGGAGAGCAGGACGCGCTCGCGATCGGGCAGTGCAAGCTCAGAGAAGCGCTGAAGCCCGCCGCCGCCCAGCGCGGTCAGCAACGCGCTGTCCCACAGCGCCAGGAGCTGCGCCACCTGCCTGCGCTCCGCCTGGCGCGGGTTGAGCGCGACCACCGCCATGACAGCGGCGGGAACCCCCATCTCGGTCGCCGACGGCACGCCATCGCCGCCCGGTGCGAAGGTGTCGCAGATGGCCTCGAGCGCCCGACGCTGACGAGCCCGCAGGAGCACGTGCCCGGTGGGCGCCGGCTTCGGCACCGCACCGGTTGCTGCCGGTGCGCGCGGCCTCGATGCATCCATCATGTCCTCGGTTAAGCGTCGAGCGAGTGCGGGTCGCGCTGATCCTCTCGCGCTTCTGGCGCCGGAGCAAGTCCGCGAAGCGCCGCAGCCCGACACCGCGCCGATGCCGTCATGACCACGCGCGGCGCAGGAGGATTGGGTACGCCCGGGCGGGGAATGTGACGAATGAGCGTCGCCCGGCGGCGGTTATTCGTCACACCCCCGTCCTGTCGGACGATCGGGACCGACCCCGCAACCGCGTCCGCCGCGCCCGACGCGAGCCGCCCGGAGCGCACGGCGCGTCGTCGGCTGCGCATCCCCGTCGCGACGGTGCTAGTCAGCACCACCATCCGCGTCGCTGACGTGCACCCGCCCGTCCTTGACGGTGATGCGCACCGCGCCGTCGCGATCGGTGCGGCGCACGACCGGCACGGCACGCTGCAGAGCGCCGAGCGTCGACGGCGTCGGATGGCCGTAGCTGTTGTGCGCGCCGACCTCGATGACGGCGGCGTGCGGGCGCAGCCGTTGCAGGATGCCGGGCAGTCCCGGGTCGTCGCTGCCGTGGTGGGAGACCTTCAGCGCCTCGACGACCGGGAGGTTCAGGCCGGCGAGCACGTTGGACTCGGCGTCGGCCGTCAGCAGCAGGTCGAAGTCGCCGTCGCGCACGTGCAGCACGGTGGCGCGATCGTTGGGCTCCGCGTCGGCCGGCGCGGCGGGCTCGCGGCGCGGCCAGAGCACGCGCAGCTGCAGTGGGCCGACGCCGAGCACCTGGCCGGCGTCCGACGCGATCCGCCGGACGCGGTGCGCGGCGGCGAGCCCGCGCACCTCGCCGCCGGACGTCGCCTCCTCGCCGTCGAGCACGAGGCCCACGGGGATCGCGCCGAGCACGGCCTTGGTCGCGCCGTCGTGATCTGTCGCGTCGTGGGTCACGACGAGCACGTCGAGGCTGCGCACGCCGGCCCGGCGCAGGCGGGCGAGCAGCGGCCCTCCGGGCGGCCCGGTGTCGACGAGCACGCCGGCGTCACCGTGCTGGATCAGCGTCGCGTCGCCCTGGCCGACGTCGAGAAACGAGATCGTGAGATCGGGCGGGGGCCGTCCGGGGCCGTGGCCCACGGCAAGCGCCGCGACGACCCCGACCGCGCCGACGACGAGCGCCGCGCTGGCCGCGCGGCGGCCGCGCCGGGGCAGCCGTCGCCAGGTGAGCAGCGCCGCCGCCGCGACGGCGTAGATCCCGATCACGCCGACGACGCCCGGCGACGCGACGACCAGCTCCGCGAACGAGAACGCCGCCGCGGCGTCTGCCAGCCACGTCAGGTAGCCGAGCGGCAGCGCTGCCAGCGCCGCGAACGGCGCCGCCAGCGCCGGCGCGACCTGACCGAGCGCGCCGGCGATCGTGCCCAGCCACATGACCGGCGCGACGGCCGGCGCGGCGAGCAGGTTCGCCGGCAGCGAGACGAGCGAGAGGCGCTCGAAGTGCATCGCGATCAGCGGCGCGGTGCCGAACGTGGCCGCCGCGGTCACGGCGAGCGCGTCGGCCAGCGCCGGCGGCAGGCGGGTCGCGCCGAGCCGCGTGCGCAGCCCCGGCACGAGCGCGAGCATCGCAAGCACCGCGGCGAAGCTCAGCTGCCAGCCCGCGTCGCCGGACGCGCGCGGGTTCCAGGCCAGCGTCAGCGCCGCCGCCAGCAGCAGCGCGTACCACCGCGAGCTCGGCCTGCCGGCGAGCGCCGCGACGAGTCCCGCGACGCCCATCACGGCGGCGCGCTGGATCGAGGGACCGGCGCCGGCCAGCGGCACGTAGGCCGTGATGAGCGCGATCGCCAGCCACAGCCGCGCGCTCAGCCCGAGACCGAGCGCGGCGCCGCAGGCCAGGACGAGCGCCGCGAGCAGCATGACGTTCGCGCCGCTGGCGGCGACGAGGTGCGCGAGGCCGGTGGCGCGGAAGTCCTCGCGCACGTCGTCGGTCAGCGCGGCGTCCTGGCCGAGCACCATCCCGCGCGCCAGCGCGCCCTGCGGTGCCGGCACGCCGCGCGTGAGGGCGCGCTCGCTGCGGTCGCGCGCGCCGTCCAGCGCGCCGATCAGCCCGCCGCGGCGCGCGCCGGTGGCGCGGATCTGCGACGCGAGCAGCAGCGCGTGCGCGCCGCGGCGGCGCTCATGCTCGTCGCGCGGGCGCAGCGGCGCCAGGCGCCCCTCGATCGCGAGGATCGCCCCGGGCGCGACCGGCCGCGGCCAGCGCACACGCGCCGGCGCCTTGACGAGCACGCGCTCGCCGCGCAGCCGCGCGGCCGCGACCCGCGTGTTGAACGCGCGGGCGCGCGGGTGCTCCAGCAGCGTGACGCGCGCCGCCACGTCGCCGGGCACCAGTGCGCTGCGGTCAAGCGCCGCCAGCCGCAGATCGGCGGTCGCGGCGCCCGTCAGCACGGCGACGAGCGCGCCGAGCACGAGCGACGCCGGGCGCACCGCGACGAGTACGAGCGCGATCGCCGCGGCGAGCGCGGCCGCCGAGGACGGCCCGGCGAGCAGGCCGGCGACGGCCGCGCCGAGCAGCACGTGGCGGGGGTGCGCGGCGAGCGCCGACCGCAGCCCCTCGACGCGGTCGCTCACATCACACCGTCACGAGCGGCGTCAGCGTGGCAAGCCGCTTGGGGCCGATGCCGGGCACCTCCCCCAGCTCCTCCACGCGCGTGAAGCCGCCGTGCTGCTCGCGGTAGTCGAGGATGCGCTGCGCGATTCCCGGGCCGACACCGTCGAGCGTGTCGAGCTGCTCGAGTGTCGCGGTGTTCAGGTTGATCGGGGCGGCGGCCGCGGCGCCGCCGGCGCCCGCGCCCCCGCTTCCGCCCGCGGCCGGAGCAGCGGGCGCCGCACCCGCCGCCCCGCGCTCGGGCACGAGCACCTGGCGGCCGTCCTCGAGCTTCGCCGCCAGGTTGACCGCCGCCAGGTCCGCGCCCGCGCGGCCCGCCCGCCCGGCGCAGCGCGTCGTCGACCCGGGCGCCCGCCGCCAGTCGGTACACGCCCGGCCGCCGCACCGCGCCCGCCACATGGACCGTGACGCGGCCGCCGTCGGCGCGCTCGACGCGGACCGACGGGCCGCCAGCGCCGCCCGCGTCCGCGTCCGCGCCGGCGCGCGCACCCGGCGCCGGCGACGCCGAGCGCTGCGCGAGCACGTAGCGCGCGCCCAGCAGGCACACGGCCAGGCCGAGCGCGACGTAGAGCGCCAGCCGCGGACGGTCAAGAGCAGGCACGGTTCGAGGCTAAGCTCCGACCCGCGCAGGCGGACCCGCGGATCGTGACGATTGAGCGCACGCGCCGTGCATCGTCTGCGCAAGCCCGCGCCGGGCGTTCCAGCCCAGGGCCGTGCAGCGTCTGCGGCCGCCCGCGCTGAGCCCTCCAGCCCGGGGCCGTGAAGGTCTGCGCAGCCGCCGCCCAGCCCGCCGCCGCCCCAGCCCGCGCACAGCCCGCCGGCGCAGGCCCAGCGCAGCGCGCAGCTCAGCCCGAGTCCAGGAACGTCAGCACCGCGAGCACCCGCCGGTGGTCGTCGGAGCGCGCCGGGATCTGCAGCTTGGACATGACGTTCGTGACGTGCTTCTCGACCGTGTGCTCGGTGATACGAGCTCCTCGGCGATGCCGCGGTTGGAGCGCCCCTCGGCCATCAGCCCGAGCACCTCCTGCTCGCGCTCGGTCAGCTCCTCGAGTGGATCGCGCCCGCGCCGCGGTCGCCCGACGAGCTGCGCGACGACCGACGGATCGAGCATCGACTCGCCCGCCGCCACGCGCCGCACTCCGTCGGCCAGCGCCGCGAGATCCGAGACGCGGTCCTTGAGCATGTAGCCGATTCCGTCGGTCCCGACGGCGAGCAGCTCGAAGGCGTAGCTGGGCCGGGCGAACTGCGAGAGCACGAGGATCCCGACCTGCGGCCAGCGCGCGCGGATCGTCCGCGCGGCCTGCAGCCCCTCGTCGGTGTGCGTCGGCGGCATCCGGATGTCGACGATCGCGACATCGGGGCGCTGCGCGTCGACGAGCGCGACGAGCTGCTCGCCGTCCTCGGCCTGCCCGACGATCTCAAAGCCGGCCTCGGCCAGCAGCCGCGCGAGCCCCTCGCGCAGCAGCATCGAGTCGTCGGCCAGGATCACCCGCACGGGATCTCCGCCCGCAGCACGGTACCGCGGCCCACCGGGCTGACGACGAGCAGCCGCCCGCCGAGCGCGTCGACGCGGTCGTGCAGGCCGCGCAGGCCGCTGCCGCGGGCGCCTTCGGCGCCGCCGACGCCGTCGTCGGCGACCTCCACGACCGCCCGCCCGTCGACCTGCGCGACGCGAACGCGCACCGCGCTGGCCTGTGCGTGCTTGGCGACGTTCGTCATCGCCTCCGAGACGGCGAAGTAGGCGGCGGCCTCGACGCGCGCCGGCAGCCGCTCGGGCAGGTCGACGTCAAGCTCCAGCGGCACGCGCGCACCATAGGCGAGCTCCTCCAGCGCGGCCTGCAGCCCGCGCTCGGTGAGGATTCCGGGGTGAATGCCCTGCGCGAGCTCGCGCAGCTCGCGCAGCGCATCTGACAGCGCCGCGCGCGCCTGCCCGAGCAGCAGGCCGACCGCGCCGGGATCGTTTGGCAGGCGCGACTCGGCCAGCCCGAGCGTCATCGCGATCGAGACGAGCCGCTGCTGCGTGCCGTCGTGCAGGTCGCGCTCGATCCGCCGCCGCTCCCCCTCCGCCGCCTCGACGAGCCGCGCTCGCGAGGCGTGCAGCTCCTCCAGGCGGGCGCGCAGCTGCGCCTGCAGGCGCTCGTTCTGCAGCGCGAGCGCGGCGGCCGCGCCGGCCGACTGCACGAGCTCGGGCTGATCGGCGAGCGCGGGATCGTGGACGAGCGCGGCGATCCGCCGCCCCTCGCGCTGGACCTCGGTCACCGCCCGTTCAGGCCCCGCCGGCAGCGTCACCGAGCGCCCGTCGGCGTCGACGTAGCGCTCGGCGTCGGGCAGCCAGTAGGCGACCGTCAGCGACGGATCGTGCAGAGCGCGCGCGAGCGCGTCGCGCAGCGCGCCCGGCGCGACCGGCCCGCCGAGCTGCATCACGAGGTCCGCCACGCCGGCGCGCGCGAGCTGCGTGCGCAGCAGCCCCAGCAGGAACGCGACCGGGATGCCGGCGAGCGCGAGCTGCAGGGCGACGTCGGGCCACTCGCCCAAGGGCTCGCCGAGGGCGTCGTTGACGACCCACGGGACGATCAGCGCGAACGCCACCGTGCCGGCCGCGAGGACGGGTGCGATCGTCAGGCGCCGGCTCGACGACGCGCGGCGCCAGCGCCCCAGGAGCAGCGCGATCGTCGCGATCGTGATCGCGACCGAGATCGCCTGCTGGACGTGCACGATCGCCTCCGACAGCCCGGGCGCGTCGGCGACGCGCAGCAGGTTGTCCGGGCACAGGTCGCAGGGCCGGTCGTCGCCGTAGCCGAGCAGCATCCACGCGACCTGCGCGGACTCGGGCAGCGTGCCGACGCCCGCGCTCCCGGCGCATCGTCACCCGTGCGCAGCGATGGATCATGGCGGCGGCGCTCCGCGCACGAAGCGGTTGACGCGATAGGCGTCGGGCCAGTCGGCCTCGACGGCAACGAGCGTGAAGCGCTCCTCGGCGATCAGGCGCTTCGTGATCTCCGCGCGGGCGCGGTAGAACTCGCGCGTGCCGTGCGAGGCCTCGCCGAGCAGGACGTAGGTGGCGTCGCGCGCGCGGGCCACGAGCGGGTCGTAGTCCTCCGGCGCGCCGGTCAGCGCGAGGATCGCGCCCGACCGGGCAGCCCGCTGCTGTTCGACGTTGCGCCCCACCCCACACGGGGTTCCCCCAACGGCGCCGCTCAGTCGCCGAGCACGATCGCGACCGCCGCGACCGCGTCCGCCGCGCGCGTGACGCCGGCGATCTCCCACGTCCCGATCCCGGCCACCGGCTTGCCCGCCTTCAGCGCGAGCGCGATCTCCGACAGCGTCCCGGTCCCGCCAGCGATCGCGACGAGGGCGTCGGCGCTGCGCACGACGAGGCCGTTTCGCAGCTCCCCCATGCCGGTCGCCACGGCGACGCTGACGAAGGCGTTGGCGGCGGCGCGGTCGGCGCCGGGCAGGATGCCGAGCGTCATCCCGCCGGCGCCGTGCGCGCCGCGGCAGGCGGCCTCCATCACGCCGCCCAGCCCGCCGGTCACGACGACCGCGCCGCGCCGCGCCAGCTCGCCGCCGACGGCGCCGGCGACCGCGAGCAGCTCGGGCGCGACATCGCCGCCCGCGCCCACGACCGCGACGTACGGCACCGCCATGCGCGGCGCTAGGCCGGGCGGACGACGACGTTGACGAGCTTGCCCGGCACGACGATCTCCTTGACGATCTCGTTGCCGTCGATGAACCGCTGCACGCGGTCAGACTCGCGGGCCAGCGCGACGAGCTCGTCGCGCGACGCATCGGACGGCGCCTGCACGCGGTCGCGGACCTTGCCGTTGACCTGCAGGACAAGCTCGAACGTCGCCGCCTGCAGGTAGTCCTGGTCGGCCGACGGCCAGGGCTGCTCCCACAGCCGGTCGCCCGTCAGCAGGTGATAGGCGTCGGTCGCGACGTGCGGCGCGAAGGGGAAGATCAGCGACGCCGCCGTCGCGATCACGAAGCGCACGGCGCCGGGGGTGGCCTCGCCGCGCTTGACCGGCGTGACCTCGTTAAGCAGCTCCATCACCGCGGCGATCGCCGTGTTGAAGTTGAAGCGCTCGCTCATGTCGGTCGTGACCTTGTCGATCGCCCAGTGCGACTTTCGCAGCAGCCGCTCGTCGTCGGGGCCGAGCTCGTCGGGCAGCGGGTGGTCGGGCAGCTCGTCGGCGGCCTCGGCGGCCAGGCGCCACAGCCGCCCGAGGAAGCGGTGCATGCCCTCGGCGCCGTTGTCGGCCCAGTCGGCGGCCTGGTCGGGCGGGCCGATGAAGAGGATGTAGGCGCGCGCGGTGTCGGCGCCATAGCGCTGCACGATCGTCTGCGGCGAGACGACGTTGCCGCGGTTCTTTGACATCTTCTCGCCGTCGCGCAGGATCATGCCCTGCGTGAACAGCGCCGCGAAGGGCTCCTGGATCTCGGTGGGCAGGTGGCCGAGGTCGGCCAGCGCCTTCGTGAAGAAGCGCGCGTAGAGCAGGTGCAGGATCGCGTGCTCCACGCCGCCGATGTACTGGTCGACGGGCATCCAGCGCGCGACGATCCGCGGATCCCAGGCGGCCTCGTCGTTGCGCGCGTCGCAGTAGCGCAGGAAGTACCACGACGAGTCGACGAAGGTGTCCATCGTGTCGGTCTCGCGCTCGGCGGGGCCGCCGCACTGCGGGCAGGTCGTGTGCACCCAGTCCTCGGCCGCTGCCAGCGGCGAGCGGCCGCGCGGCTTGTAGTCCTCGACCTCGGGCAGCACGATCGGCAGGTCCGCGTAGGGCACCGCCACCGCGCCGCACGCCGGGCAGTGGATGATCGGGATCGGCGTTCCCCAGTAGCGCTGGCGTGAGATGAGCCAGTCGCGCAGGCGGTAGTTGACCGAGAGGTGGCCCTTGCCCTCGCGGTCCAGCCAGGCGACGATCGCGCGCAGCGCCGCGCGGTTGTGCAGCCCGTCGAACTCGGGCGCGGAGTTCATGAGCGGACCGTCGCCGCTGTACGGCAGCCCCTCCAGCTCGTCCTCGCAGGGGCTCGCGGCCGCCTCCTGCCCTCCGGGAGAACGATCCGAGATCACGCGCCGGATCGGCAGCCCGAAGGCTTGCGCGAAGGCGAAGTCGCGCTCGTCGTGGGCGGGGACCGCCATGATCGCGCCGGTGCCGTACTCCATGAGCACGTAGTCGGCGACGTACATCGGCAGCTCTTCGCCGTTGACGGGATTGGTCACCGTGCGCCCGAGCGCGATGCCGGTCTTCTCCTCGCCGACGTCGCCGCGCAGCGCCTTGTCGGCAGTCAGCGCGTGGTTGACGTAGGCGCGGACCGCCGCCTCGTGCTCGGTGCCGGCGGCGAGGCGCAGCACGTCGGGATGCTCGGGCGCCATGACGAAGAACGTCGCGCCGAACAGCGTGTCGGGCCGCGTGGTGAAGACCGGATAGTCCACGCCGAGCGCAGCGTTGTGGAAGACGACCTCGGCGCCCTCGCTGCGGCCGATCCAGTTGCGCTGCATCGTCTTGACGTGCTCGGGCCAGCGGATCGTGTCGAGATCCTCCAGCAGGCGGTCGGCGTAGTCGGTGATGCGAAAGAACCACTGCTTGAGCTGGCGCACCTCGACGAGCGCGCCGGAGCGCTCACCGCGGCCGTCGACGACCTGCTCGTTGGCCAGCACGGTCTCCTCGACGGGATCCCAGTTGACCGCCGCCTGCTTCTGGTAGGCCAGGCCGCGCTTGAACAGCTCGAGGAAGATCCACTGCGTCCAGCGGTACACGCGCGGCTCGTGCGTGCCGAACTCGCGCGTCCAGTCGATCGAGATGCCCCAGCGGCGAAACTGGCGCTGGAACTCCTTGATCGCCGCGTCGGTGGAGTCGCGCGGGTGCTGGCCGGTCTTGATCGCGTGGTTCTCCGCCGGCAGGCCGAAGGCGTCGTAGCCCATCGGGTGCAGCACCCGGCGGCCGGTGCGGCGATGGAAGTGGGCGACCGCGTCGCCGACCGAGTAGACCTTGAGGTGGCCGATGTGCGGCTCGCCGCTGGGATAGGGCAGCATCTCGAGCACGTACGACGTCGCGTCGGTGCCCAGGTCGTCGCGGACCTCCCAGGTGCCCTCGTCGGCCCAGACCTGCTGCCAGCGCGGCTCGATCTCGGCGGGGTCGTAGTGGTGGTCGGCCATCGACCCGGCAGGATAGAAGCCCTGCGCGGCGACAACCGCGGGCGCCGGGCCAGCGAATTTCAGGGAAATGCCGTCGCGTTCTCCGATGCCGGTACCCTCACCGTTAATGGCGTCTCGCGAGCGCAGCTCCGCCAGCCGCCTCTCGTGGCTGCGCGGGCAGATCGCCGCCTGGCGCGCCGACGGGCTCGTCGGGCACTCCGAGGGGCAAGCGATCGAGGCGCGCTGCGCAGAGGCGTTGCGGGCGCGCGCGGCGCGGACCGTCCTGCTGATCGGCGCGGCGCGACATGACCCGCCACTCCGGGCCGCTCGTGCTCGGCGGCGGCGCGCTCGTCGGCTGGTACGTGTGGGAGCGCGCCGAGCGGGCCGATGTGACGGCGGCGATCGTGCTCGGGCTCGCGCTCGGGACGCCGCTGGCGGTGTCCGTCGCCGCGCTGCACGAGGGCACGGCGCGCGCGCACTTCATCGGGGCCTGGCGCTTCGCGGCCGCGCTGCTCGGGCTGGCGACGTTCGCGGTGCTCGCGATCGGTCCCCTGGAGGACTCGCCGGTGCCCGGCTCGATCGTCTTCGCGGCGATCCCGGTGGTCGTGATCTCGCTGCTGGCGGCGGTCTGCGGCGACGGACGCCAGCGGGTCGAGATCGGCGGCGCGCTGCTGGCGGCGGCGGCGGCGATCGCGCTCGTGGCCTTCACCCCGGAGGCCGGTCGCGAGTGTTCCTGCTCGGGGGCGAGACGGACGCTGCGCCGTCGTCGGAGGTCGCGCACGCGCTCGTCGCGCTCGGGCTGTTTGTCGTCTACGCGGCGGCGATCGCCTACCGCGGCACGATCAGCGGCGCGACGGCGCTTACGGGCGTCGGCATCGGCGCGATGCTGCGGCTGCCGCGGCTGAGCGGCGACCAGCCACCTAGCGTCGCGGCGGTCGATCCGCAGGACCCGTTCCGCGGTGCCTACGTCGACCTGCGCCTGCGCGGGGTGCCGACCTACAGCGAGCGCGACGGGCGCGTGTACATCGCGCTGCGGCGAACCTCCGACGACCTGCCGCGGGTCGGGCACGCGCACGGCGAAGCCCGCGCGCGGGCCGTTTCTGCGCTGCGACGTCGACGACGGCGACGTGCGCTGCGGCATCGACTTCTTCTTTCGCGTCGGCCGACGAGGCCAAGCGCCTCGAGCGCGTGCTCGCGCGCCGCGGCGCGATCGCGCGCGTCAAGATCGGCGGCGCCCGGCGGGCGGCGCTCGTCGATCTCGAGCAGCGCTGAGGAAACCGTCCCAACGCACACAGCCGGCGCGCCACCCCCCGATGGCGCGCCGGTGCTGAGCCGGAAGCTACGCGACCTGCGCGCTGAGCCCGGCAGCCTCGCGGAGCACGTCGGCCTTGCCGGTCTGCTCCCAGGTGAAGTCGTCGTCCTGGCGGCCGAAGTGCCCGTAGGCCGCGGTCTTCTGGTAGATCGGCCGGTGCAGGTCGAGCGCTTGGCGGAACGCGCCCGGCCGCAGGTCGAAGTGCTCGTCGAGGAGTGCTGCGATCAGCTCCCGCTCGATCTTCTCGGTGCCGAACGTCTCGACCATGACCGACACCGGATGGGCGACGCCGATCGCGTAGGCGACCTGCACCTCGCAGCGGTCGGCCAGGCCGGCGGCGACGAGGTTCTTCGCCACCCAGCGCGCGGCGTAGGCGGCGGAGCGGTCGACCTTGGACGGGTCCTTGCCCGAGAAGGCGCCGCCGCCGTGGCGCGCCATGCCGCCGTAGGTGTCCACGATGATCTTGCGCCCGGTCAGGCCGCAGTCGCCGACGGGGCCGCCGATGACGAAGCGGCCCGTCGGATTGACGAGGAAGTCGCGGCCCAGCTTGTTCGCGTCGAACATGTCGGCCGGCAGGACCGGCAGGACGACGTGCTCCCAGAGGTCGTCGCGGATCTGGTCGCGGGTCGCCATCTCGTGATGCTGCGTGGAGATCAGCAGCTTCTCGACGCCGACCGGCACGCCGTCGCAGTAGCGCACCGACACCTGCGTCTTGCCGTCCGGGCGCAGGTAGTCCAGCGTGCCGTCGTGACGGACGGTGGCCAGTTGCTTGGCAAGCCGGTGGGCCAGCGAGATCGGCAGCGGCATGAACTCCGGGGTCTCGTTGGTCGCGTAGCCGAACATCATCCCCTGGTCGCCGGCGCCGGCGACGTCGAGCTCGTCGTCGTCGGTCGGGTCGGACTGCGTCTCGTAGGAGTGATCGACGCCCAGGGCGATGTCCGGCGACTGCTTGTCGATCGCGTTGAGCACGGCGCAGGAATCGGCCGAGAAGCCGAGCTCGGCGTCGATATAGCCGATGCCGCGGATCGTCTCGCGCGCGACCTCCTGGATGTCGACGAACGTCTCCGTCGTGATCTCGCCGGAGACGACGACGAGGCCGGTGTTCACCAACGTCTCGCACGCAACACGACCGGCGGGGTCGTCGCGCATGACGGCATCAAGCACGCCATCGGAGATCTGGTCGGCGACCTTGTCGGGATGGCCCTCCGTCACCGACTCGGACGTGAAGAGGTACTCGTGCTGGGCGAAGTTGGTCATGGGCCGACAGGCTACCGGCCCTCGCCGCGACGGGACTTGCGCTCGTTGAAATCGATGATCAGCGGGATGCCGTCCATGCCAAATCGCGCGCGCATGCGGTTCTCGATGTAGTAGGCGTAGTCGCGGGTGACGCGCTGGCGGCTGTTGACCTGGATCGCGAAGCGCGGCGGGCGCTCGCCGATCTGCGCGGCGTAGAGCAGCTTCAGCCGGTGGCCCTGCTTGGCCGGCGGCTGGCGCGCCTGCACGGCCTCGCCGAGGAAGCGGTTGAGCTCGGGCGTCGGGATCCGTCCCGATATGCGGTCGCCGAGCGCGATGACCTCGCCCAGCAGGCGCTGCACATGACGGCCGGTCAGCGCGCTGGCCGTCAGCACCTTCGGGCGCAGGCGCAGCTTCTTGGCGACCTTCGCGCGCTCGTGGTCGAGGTCGGCCTCGGTCATCTCGGCCGCATCCCACTTGTTGAGCACGATCGCCGTCGCGCAGCTGGCGCCCATGGCAAGCTCGGCGACGCGGAAGTCCTGCGCGGTCACGCCGTCGTTGGCGTCGCAGACGACGAGCGCGACGTCGGCGCGCTCGGCGGCCCGCTGCGAGCGCAGCGTCGTGTAGTACTCGACGTTGTCTGACACCTTGGACTGGCGGCGCATCCCGGCGGTGTCGACGACGATCAGCTTGCGGCCGTCGATCTCGAGCGGCAGGTCGATCGCGTCGCGGGTCGTGCCGGCGACCTCGGAGACGATCACCCGGTCCGAGCCGAGGAAGCGGTTGACGAGCGAGGACTTGCCGACGTTCGGGCGCCCGATGATCGCCAGGCGGATGAGGTCCTCGTCGACCGCCTCGTCGTCCTCGGGCAGCAGCTCGACGAGGCGGTCGAGCAGGTCGCCCGTGCCGAGGCCCTGCGCGGCGGAGACGGCCAGCGGCTCGCCGAAGCCGAGCCGGTGCGCCTCGACGGCGAGCGGCACGTCCCCCACGTTGTCGATCTTGTTCGCGGCGACGACGACCGGCATCTTCGAGCGGCGCAGGAGGTCGGCGAGCTCGTCGTCGCCGGGGCGCAGGCCGGCCTTGGCATCGAAGACGAACAGCGCGACCTGCGCGTCGGCCAGCGCGGCGCGGGCCTGGTCGCGGATCGAGCCGGAGATCGGATCGGGATCCTCGTTGTCCATGCCGCCGGTGTCGATCAGCGTGAAGCGCCGGCCGTTCCACTCCGTCGCGATCTCCTTGCGGTCGCGCGTGATCCCGGCGCGCTCGTGGACGACCGCCTCGCGCGAGTTCGTCAGCCGGTTGACGAGCGAGGACTTGCCGACGTTCGGATAGCCGACGACCGCGACCTTCATCGCGCGGCCTGCGCGAGGCGGACGATCTCGTGCGCGACCTCGTCGACGCTGAGCCCGGTCGTGTCGACGCATCGCGCGTCGGGCGCCGCCTGCAGGGGCGAGTGCTCGCGCGTGGAGTCGCGCGCGTCGCGGTCCTGCTGCTCGCGCAGCACCTGCGCGGCATCGGCGCCGGTCTGCTCGGCACGGCGGCGCGCGCGCTCCTCGGCCGAGGCGGTGAGAAAGACCTTCAGCTCGGCCTCGGGCGCGACGACGGTGCCGATGTCGCGTCCCTCGGCGACGTAGTCGCCGTCGCGGATCATCGCCCGCTGCAGCTCGACGAGATGGCGGCGCACCTCTGGCCGGGCGGCGACCTGCGATGCGAGCGCGGAGACCTCGGGCGTGCGGATCGCCTCCGTGACGTCCTCGCCGTCGAGCGTGACCTGCCCGTTCGCGAGCGCGATCAAGCATTGCAGCGGGTCCTCGGCGCCGCGCAGCTCGGCCAGCGCGACGCAGCGATACATCGCCCCGCTGTCGAGGTACGTGAAGCCGAGCGCGTCCGCGACGGCGCGCGCGACCGTGGACTTGCCGGCGCCCGCGGGGCCGTCGATGGCGATCAGCATCGCGTTGAGGATAGGAGCGCCCGCGCTTGCGCCCGGTCTACGTCGTCGCGCGCCCTAGCCGCGTGCTGCGCGTGGGGCCGTCGTTGACCCAGTCCAGCCATCCGCCGGGGGTGTCAGCACGAGCGACTCGGGGTGGATCGCGCCGCTGTCGACGACGCGCTCGCCGGCGCCGTCGCGGGCCTGCGGTGAGGAACGGCGGAAGACGAGAACCTCGTCGGCAGCGGTGTCGACGAGCCACAACTCAGGGAGGCCGGCGCGCTCGTGGGCGGCCTTCTTCGCACCGATGTCGTAGCGCGAGGTTGAGGCCGAGCGTACCTCGCGGCCAGATCGGAAACCGGATATGGGCGGTCGTCGTCGCGCGCCAGCCCGCGACCTTCGGCGTACCATCGCCTCACCCCAGCCGCGCGAGATCCTCCGCAAACCCCGGATAGGACACCGCGGCCGCCTCCATCCCCACGACCTCCACGCCCTCCGCCGACGCCAGTCCCGCCACCGCGCCGAGCATCGCCATCCGGTGGTCGCCGCGCGCGTCGATGACCCCGCCGCGCAGCCCGCGTCCTCCGGCACCCGTCACCACGAAGCCGTCGTGGGTCGCCTCGATCGCCGCCCCCAGCCCGCGCAGCCCGTCGACGACGCCGGCGATCCGGTCGGACTCCTTGAGGCGCAGCTCCTGCGCGCCGCGGACGATCGTCTCGCCCTCGGCGAAGCAGCCCAGCAGCGCGACGAGCGGCAGCTCGTCTATCGCCAGCGGCACCTCGTCGGCCTCGACGACGGTTCCCTGCAGCGGGCCAGCCGCCACGTCGATGTCGGAGACCGGCTCCGATGTCGCCACCACCGACGACGGCTCCTCCAGCGCACCGATCACGATCGCGCCCATCCGTTCGAGGATCCGCAGAAAGCCCGTCCGCGTCCAGTTGACGCCGACGTCGCGCACGAGCAGCCGCGAGCCCTGCACGAGCACCCCGGCGGCGATCACGAACGCCGCCGACGACAGGTCACCGGGCACGACGAGCGACTGCGCGTCGAGCTCGTCGGTGCAGGTCACCGCCACGGTCCGGCCGTCGCGCTGCACCGATGCGCCGGCGCCGGCCAGCATCCGCTCGGTGTGGTCGCGGCTGGCCACCGGCTCGACGACCCGGGTCGTGCCGTCGGCGCCGATTCCCGCCAGCAGCACGCAGGACTTCACCTGCGCGCTGGCGACCGGCATCTCGTAGGTGATCGCGTGCAGCCGCGTGCCGTACACGACGAACGGCGGGAAGCGCTCGTCGGTCGCCTCGATCTGTGCCCCCATCAGCGCCAGCGGCGCGGCGATCCGGTCGACCGGACGCCGGCGGATCGAGCTGTCGCCGTCGAGCACGAAGATGCGCCCCTCCTGTCCGGCCAGCCAGCCCGGCAGCAGCCGCATCAGCGTGCCGGCGTTGCCGACGTCGATCGGACCGCCCGGCGCGCGCGCCTCGCGCAGGCCGGTGCCGCGCACGATGACGTGATCGTCGTGCTCCTCGACCAGCGCGCCGACCGCGCGCAGCGCGTTCAGCGTCGAGATGGTGTCCTGCGCCTGCAGGTAGTTCGCGATCTGCACGGGCTCGACGGACATCGCGCCGAGCAGCGCCGCGCGGTGGGAGATCGACTTGTCCGGCGGCGCGGTGACCTCGCCGCGCAGCCGCCGGGAGGGGCCGAAGAAGACGCTGCTCACGCGCCGCCCGCCGGATAGCCGAGCCCGGCGACGAGGCCGACGGCGCGCTCGGCGTCGGCCGCGGTCACCCACAGCGCGATCACGCCGGTGCGGTTGTCGGCCTCGGGCGCCAGCGACATGTCGGAGATGTTGATCCCCGCACGTCCCAGGGCGAGCGCGATCTGCGCGACGACGCCGGGACGGTTGGGCACGGCGGCGCGGATCTCGCGCGCCGCGCCGGCCCCGCCCGCGAGGCCGACCTCGAGCAGGGCGCGCCGCTGCCCGGCGGCAGCTTCCTGCCAACCCTCGAGCTGCCCGCTGCGGCCATCCAGCAGCCCGCGCACCTCCCCCAGCCGCCGCACGAGATCGTCGATCTGCGCGCCGAGCGCGGCGCGGTTGGCGCTGTAGATCTGCGCCCACAGCGCTGGGTTGGAGCCCGCGACCCGGGTGGCGTCGCGAAAGCTCGGCCCCGTCGCGGGGAGGGTCTCGCCGCCGAGGGCGTCCGTCGCCTGCGCGACGAGCAGGTTGGCGACGACGTGGGGCAGGTGCGAGACCGCGGCCATCAGCCGGTCGTGGTCGTCGGGGGCGATTGCCGTCGGCACGGCGCCCAGCCCGGCGACGAAGCGCGCCAGGCGCTCGTAGAGGACGCCGGCGGTCTCGTCGCGCGGCGTCAGGTACCAGGTCGCGCCCTCGAAGAGGTTCTCGCGCGCATGCGCGACCCCGGTCGACTCGGCCCCGGCCAGCGGATGGCCGCCGATGAAGTTCGGGTGGTCGATCGCGTCGACGAGCGCGCCCTTCGTCGAGCCGACATCGGTGACGACGGCGGCGGGCAGCGTCGCGCACAGCGACCGCACCGCGTCGGGCAGCGCGTCGACGGCGACGCCGGCGACCGCGATGTCGGCCGTGCCGATCTCGTCGATGCTCGCGACGGCCTCATCGATCGCTCCGCACTCGAGCGCGATCTCGAGCGCCGCCGGGCTGCGGTTCCAGCCGACGACATGCGCGCCGAGCCGGCGCCGCGCCGCCATGCCGATCGAGCCGCCGATGAGACCGACGCCGAGGAGCGCGACCCTCATCCGGCGCCGGCCACCGGTCAACCCAGCGCGCGGCGCGCGCGCACCGAGGCAGCGAGCTCGTCGAGCACGCCGACCGTCGTCCCCCAATCCATGCAGGCGTCCGTGATCGACTGGCCGTAGGTCAGCTGGGCGCGATCGACGACGTCCTGGCGGCCGCCGACGAGGAAGGACTCGAGCATCACGCCGACGATCGAACCCGTGCCGCGCGCGACCTGCGCGCCGATCTGCGCCGCCACCGCGGGCTGGCGCTCGTGGTCCTTGGCGCTGTTGTCGTGCGAGGCGTCGATGACGAGGCGCTCGGCGAGGCCGGCCTGGCGCAGCTTGCCGGTGGCGGCGGCGACGCCGGCCGGACCGTGGTTGGGCGCGTCGCGCCCGCCGCGCAGGATGACGTGCCCGTCGGGGTTGCCGGTCGTGTGCATGATCGCCGGGATGCCGCTGACGTCGACGCCCGCGAAGGAGTGGCTGACGGCCGCGGCCCGGACGGCGTCGACCGCGACCTGCACGTTGCCGTCGGTGCGGTTCTTGAAGCCGACGGGCATCGACAGGCCCGAGCCGAGCTGGCGGTGGATCTGGCTCTCGGTCGTGCGTGCGCCGATCGCCGCCCAGGAGACGGCGTCTGAGATGTACTGCGGCGTGATCGGGTCGAGGAACTCACAGCCGATCGGCAGCCCGAGCCGCAGCACCTCGAGCAGCAGCTCGCGCGCCATCCGCACACCGACGTCGACGTCGCCGGAGTTGTCGAGGTGGGGGTCGTTGATGAGACCCTTCCAGCCCGTCGTCGTGCGCGGCTTCTCGAAGTAGACGCGCATCGCGATCAGCAGGTCGTCCTCATGGCGGCCTGCCTGCTCGCGCAGCCTGCGCGCGTACTCCAGCGCGGCGTCGACGTCGTGCACGCTGCACGGGCCGACGACGACGAGCAGCCGGTCGTCGGTCCCCGCGAGGATCGCCTCGACGATGTCCCGGCCGCGCATTACGACGTCGGCCAGCTCGGGCTCGAGCGGCAGGCGCTCGAGCAGATCGGCAGGGGTCGTCAGCGGTGAGACCCGCGCGATGCGCAGGTCGCTGACGCCCGTCACCTGATCGGGGCGCGTGGAGACCATCGTCACGCCACCGTGTCCCGTTCGTGGGCGCAGATGCTCCGATGCGCCGCCTGTCTTCTTGAGATCGTCACTGTCTACCGGTCCTTTCACGAAAGATTCAACGCCTGACTGGTGGTACGGCGGGCGCTCGGCGAAAGGGTTTGAAACAGGGTGCGGTGAGCCGAGCGCCTAGGTAAATCGCCAGGCGAAATACCGACGCGCGAACGTAAAGGTGCTGCGAGCGCTGTCGGCGGACCGGATCATGCGCCCGCCAGCTTAGAGGACTTCGCCCAGGGCGTCGAGGAACTGGACGTTCTGGCTGGGCGTGCCGTACGTGACGCGCAGCGCGCCCGCGCGCCCGAGCGCGCCGCCGGCCCGCACGAGCACCCCGCGCTCGGCGAGGCCCCGGACGACCTCGGCCTCGTCTGCCTGCTCGGGCAGGTCAAACCAGCAGAAGTTCGCCTGCGACTCGGCGGGCTCGATGCCGAGCGCGTTCAGCCCCGCCTCGATCTCGACGCGCGCCACGATCGCCCGCTCGACGCGCTCGGCGACCGCGTCCTGATGCTTCAGCGCCTCGATCGCGGCGGCCTGGGCGCCGGCATTGCAGTAGAAGGGCTGGCGCACCTGCTCGACGGCCCGCGGAAAGTCCTCCGAGCCGCACAACCCGAAGCCGACGCGCAGCCCGGCGAGGCCGTAGATCTTCGAGAACGTCCGCAGCAGCACGAGGTTCGAATGGCGCGTTAGCAGCGCGAGCGTCGTGTCGGGATCGTCGAGCAGGTTGAACTCGCAGTAGGCCTCGTCGACGATCAGCGCGACGTGGCGCGGCACCTTCTCGGCGAATGCCGCGATGTCGGCGAACGGCAGCGCCGTCGAGGTTGGGTTGTTCGGGTTGCAGACGATCACCAGGCGGGTCGCGACGGTGATCTCCGCGGCCATCGCATCGAGGTCATGGCGGTGGTCGTCGTCGAGGTCGACCGTGATCGCGCGTGCGCCCGAGGCCGCCGCCAGGTGCGGGTAGACGCTGAACGACGGCCACGCGTAGACGAGCTCGGCGCCGGGCTCGAGCAGCGCCTCGCCCGCCGCGAGCAGGATGTCGCAGGAGCCGTTGCCGATCGCGATCCGGCTGACCGGGATCCCGTAGCGGTTGCTCAGCGCGCGCTTGAGCGTCGCGTTGGACGGGTCGGGATAGCGGTTGACGCCGGCCAAGGCGCGCGCGGCCGCCTCGACGACCTGGGGCAGCGGCGGGTCGGGCGACTCATTGGAGGCGAGCATCGCGACGCCGTCGGGTAGCGAGTAGCCGTCCGCGACGGGGTAGGACGGAATCCGCTGGATCCGCGCGGAGAACTCGATCGCCATGCGAGGGATTGTGCCGCACGCCGCCTCGCGGCCGCACGGCCGCGCGGTGGCTACGCCGAGGCGTCGGCCTGGCGGGCGATGCTCCAGCCGCCATAGGCGACGAGGATGCCGGCGAGCACGCCGCTGTAGGCGCCGTAGCCGAGCGAGTCGTTCAGCCGTACGAGCTTGATGACGAGCACCACGGCGACGAAGATGCCCAGAGTCAGGTGGATCTGTGACCAGGGGACCGGCAGCTCGGGCAGGCGCGCCGACAGCAACCTGGACAACACGATCTGCGCGATCATGACGGCGGTGAGGACCACGGCCGCGATGCCGTAGGCGGCGTAGGGATCCTGCACGGCGGTGAGCGTCGTGTCGACCAGGCCCTCGAGGTCGGCGCCGAGCTCGACTGCGTGCCAGGGCAGCAACAACAGGTCCGCGATCAGCAGCACCCCGCCGATGAGCACGATCCGCTCACCCTGCGACAGCTGCGCCAGGCCCATCCCGCCTCCCCCTACTGCGCGCCGTCGAGGTCCTGGCGCAGCACGCGCGCCTCCCCGAGGTAGACGTGACGCGAGACGTGGTGGTCGGGCGCGTAGTAGTGCATGAGCACGCGGATGACGCGCGGCAGCGCGCCCGGCACCGGCACCTCGCGCGAGCACAGGAGCGGCACCTGCGAGAAGCCCATGTTGCGGGCAGCGACCGCCGGGAACTCGGCGTTGAGATCGTCGGTCAGCGTGAAGATGCAGCTGACGACGTCGCTGGGGTGCAGGTCGTTGAGCTTGAGGATCTCGCGCAGCAGCCATTCGGTCGCCCCGAGGATCGCCTGGGCGTCGTTGCGGTCCACCGACGAGGCCCCGCGCAGGGCGAAGAGCCGCATAGCCGGGGCGATGCTAGCGGGCGACCCCGCGGCGGGCCGGCGGGGGCAACGGGTCGCCCGTCAGCGGGCGGCGGGCGCGGCGCGGGCGGCGGACGCCTTGCGCAGCCCCTCGACCTCGGACGCCTTCAGCCGCCGGTGCGCGCCCTCGGGCAGGTCGTCGAGCCGCAGCGGCCCGAAGCGCACGCGCTGCAACGTGTTGACGCGGTGCCCGACGGCCTCGCACATCCGCTTGACCTGGTGGTTGCGGCCCTCGTGGATCGTCAGCTCGAGGACGCCGGGGCGGACCTGGCGCACCTTCGCGGGCGCCGTCCGGCCGTCGTCGAGCTGGACGCCCTCGCGCAGCGTGCGCAGCGCGTGCTCGGGCACGGGCACCGGCCGCACCGTCGCGCGGTAGGTGCGCGGAACCTCGAAGGACGGATGCGTCAGGCGCTGTGCGAGGTCGCCGTCGTTCGTGACGAGGATGAGGCCGGTGCTGTCGGCGTCCAAGCGCCCGACCGGGTACAGGCGCGCGCCGCGCGACGGGACGAGGTCGACGACGGTGCGGCGCCCGTGCGTGTCGGCCGCCGTCGACAGCACGCCGACAGGCTTGTTGAGGACGAAGACCATCCGCTCCTCCGGACCCTCGAGGTAGCGCCCGTCGACGGCCACGCCGCTGTCGGCGTCGACGTCGCGCGCCGGATCGGTGACGATCTTGTCGGCGATCGTCACGCGCCCCACGCGGATGATCTCCTCGGCGCCACGACGTGACGCCACACCGGCGTGAGCGAGGAACTTGGCCAAGCGCATGCCTACGATGGTCGCAGGTGCCCGCCGAGCCCAACCTGTTCTATCCGGAGATGATGCATTTCGCGCTGCCGCTGCACGCGACCCGGGAGGAGCTCATCGAGATCGCGATCGGCTGGGCCGACGAGCACGGGCTGCACGTCTCGCTCGAGCGCTTCTTTCCGGACTACCTCGTCGCCGCCGTGCCGCGCGGCGGCGACATCGCCGCCGTGATCGCCGAGTTCGAGCCGGTGCGCCGGATCTGCCTGCGCCGCGACGCCTTCGACATCGTCGCCGTCAACCAGGCGCAGCACGCGGCGATGAACCCGGAGAGCTTCGTGATGGTGCTCGAGCCGCTCTCCGACGACGGGCTGCGGGCGACGGCGCTGACGTCGCGGATGGGCAACGAGGACGTGCTGCGCTGGTGGGTCGGGGTCGTGCGCGAGACGGCCGAGGACCTGCATCGCGGCGCCTGGGCGCTCGATCCCGCGGGCGGGCGCCAGACCTACGTCTCCGACCACTGGCACTCGCCCGGCGCCCACGACCTCGCCGCCGTCGGCGTGCCGATGCTGGCCGCCGCCGGCTCGGCGATCTTCGAGTTCGCCGACCTCGACTGATCGCGCCGCGCCGCCGAGCCGCCCTGCCCTGCGGCCGCCCCGGCCTGGTCGTCAAAGTAGTCGGGGCCGCGAGCGGCCATGCGGGCATCGTGAAAGCTTCTTGCGTGGAAGGGGCTGGCGGCGCAAGATTCTGACGACTTTCCTACCAGCAGCCGTCTAGGCTGAACGCGTGGACCTCGAGCTGCTCGAACGCAGGCTGGCCGACGCCGGTGAGCCGGCCTTCCGCGCCCGCCAGGTGTGGGCGTGGTCGGCGCGCGGCGCCGACGGCTATGACGCCATGACAGACCTCCCGGCGGCGCTGCGCGCGCGCCTCGACGGCGACGTCCCGTTCTCGACGCTCACGCTCGTCGAGCAGGCGCACGCCCGCGACGGCACCGTCAAGTCGCTCTTTCACACCGCCGACGTGCGCCCGGTCGAGGCCGTCCTCATGCGCTACCGCGACGGCCGGCGCTCGCTGTGCCTGTCGTCGCAGTCGGGTTGCCCGCTGACCTGCACGTTCTGCGCCACGGGAGCGATGAGGTTCGGCCGCAATCTGACCGCGTCGGAGATCCTCGACCAGGCGCTGCACTTTCGCCGCGTACTTCGGACGGCCGGAGGAAGTCCGTCGCCATCAGGACGCGAGGCCGGATGCCCCGCGGAGGACTCCCCCGACCACGCCGTCTTCATGGGCATGGGCGAGCCGATGATGAACCTCGACAACGTGCTCGCGGCGTGCCGGCGGCTGCCGGACATCGGCATCACGCACCGGCGCACGGCGATCTCCACCGTCGGCTGGATCCCCGGCATCGACCGCCTCGCGCAGACCGACATGCCGATCCGCCTCGCCCTCTCGCTGCACGCCGCCGACAACGCGCTACGCTCGCAGCTCATGCCCGTCAACGAGCGCTATCCGCTCGTCGACGTGCTCGACGCGTGCGTGCGTTTCCACGACGCCAAGCGCCGGCTCGTCTTCGTCGAGTACGTCATGCTCGCCGGCGTCAACGACCGCTACGCGCAGGCCATCGCGCTCGCCGAGCTGCTGGACCCCAAGGTCTTCAAGGTCAACCTCATCCCGTACAACCCGACGGGTTCCTACGACGGCTCGGGCGCCGACGCGATCGACGCCTTCCGCGCGGTGCTCGAGGAGCACGGGCTGCGCGCGACGGTGCGTCTCACGCGCGGGCGCGACATCGCTGCCGCCTGCGGCCAGCTCGCCGCCGCGCGGCCGTAGGTCAGGCCGACGCGGCGTCACCCGCGCGCTGCTCGCCGGCGCGCAGCAGACGATCGCGCAGGTCGGCCTCCTCCTCGGGCGACGGGTCCCATTCGGCGACGCTCGGAAGCGCCTTGAGCGAGTCCAGGCCGAAGAGCCTGAGGAACAGATCGGTCGTGCGGTACAGGACCGCGCCGAACTGCGAGCGGCCCGCCTCCTCGATGAAGCCGCGCTCCTCGAGCGTGGCGCTCGCCGACTCTGCCGCGACGCCGCGGATGCGTGTGATCTCCGGCCGCGAGACCGGCTGCAGGTAGGCGACGATCGCGAGCGTCTCGGCTTGCGCGGGCGTCAGCGGCGGCGTGCGCGGCTTGGCGAGCAGGCGCCGCGCGGCGTCCTCCGCGACGGGGTCCGTCGCCAGCGCGACACCGCCCGCGACGCGCTTGAGCTGCAGCCCGCGCTCGCCCGGTGCGTACTCACGGTCGAGCTCGGCGAGCGCCGCGGCGACCTCGTCGGCGTCGCAGCCCGTGGCGTCGGCGAGGTCGGCGGCGCTGACCGCGTCGGGCGAGAGGAACAGCAGCGCCTCGACGATGCGTGCCAGCTCGGTCATCGCGAGCCGCGACGACCGAGGTCGACGCCGGCGCCGGCCGGGCGACGACGCGCTGTCACGACGGCAGCGTTTGCGCGTAGGCCGGCCGCGCGGTCGGGGCGATCTCGACCTCGCCGAACGGCTCGTCCTGGGTCCACGTCGCCTCGCCCTGCTTGTAGAGCTCGAGCAGCGCGAACAGCGTCACCGCGATCGTCACCCGGTCGGCGCCGCGGACCGCCGCGTCGAACGTCGTCGCGCCCCGGCGCAGCAACGCGCGCAGGTGCGTCAGGCGCTCGGCGGTCGTCACGCGCGGGACCGTGAGGTGGCCCAGCGTCAGCTGCGGCGGCACGCGCAGGAGACCGCCAAGCGCAGCACCGAGGCGGCGCGGGTCGTAGACCGCGCCGGCTTCGGCGAGGTTCCTGCGCCGCAAGGCCGGCGGCAGCGGCGCGGCGCGGTAGCGCACGCCCTCCTCACCGGCCAGCCGCGCCGCCAGGTGCTCGGCGGCGCGCCGGTAGCGCTGGGCCTCGAGCATCCGCGCGAGCAGTTCCTCGGCGGCCTCGCCGGGCTCGAACTCGGCCAGCTCGTCGTCCGCGCGCGGGAGCATCAGGCGCGACTTGAGCTCGAGCAGCGCGGCGATCAGCACGAGGAACTCGGTGGCGACCTCGAGGTCGAGCTCCCCGCGCGACTCGAGGTGATCGAGGTAGGAGATGACGATCTCGGCGAGCTGCACCTCGAGCAGGTCGATCTCCTCCCGCAGGACGAGCGTCAGGAGGAGGTCGAACGGCCCTGAGAAGACGTCGAGGTCCAGCTCGAGCGAGACGACGGTCATCTCCCGCAGGCTACCGCCGCCGCAAGACGTTCAGACCGTCGTTGTCCGGCTGCGCTCAGCCCGCGGCGATGAGCAGCGAGATGCCGAACAGCAGGAGCACGATCACGAGGATGAAGATGACGTCGAAGCCCGAGAAGCTGCCGCGTTCGTTGTTGAGGTTCATACGGCGCGACTGTACCGGGAACGCGCCGGCGCAGGTGCGACCACGCACCGCCGGAGGCGGTGCCGCGACGGCAGTTCTGCAGCGCCTCAGGCGATCTGCAGGGAGATGCCGAAGAGCAGGAACACCATCAGCAAGATCATGACTACGTCGAAGCCTTCGATCTTGCCGTCTTCATTGCCTAGACCCATGGCACGACAATAGCGCGGATGCGCCAGCAACGGCCACGCGGCTCACGACCGATCGACGTCAGCGACGGGCCGGCCCCACGCCCATCGCCTCGCGCACGTCGACCAGCGTGTCGGCGGCGATCGCGCGGGCCTTGTCGGCACCCGCGGCCAGCACGTCCTCCAGTGCGCGCGCGTCCCCGCGGATCGCGCGGTAGCGCTCCTGCAGCGGCACGAGCGCGTCGACCACGGCGTCGCCCACCGCGACCTTCAGGTCGCCGTAGCCGCGCGCGCCGCGCAGCTCCTGCTCGACGCCGTCCGGCGAGACGCCGCGCACGGCCGCGAGGATGTCGATCAGGCTCGTGACGCCCGGCTTGTCGTCGCCGCGGCGCAGCACCGGGGGGGCGTCGGAGTCGGTCACCGCGCGCTTGAACTTGCGCCGGATCGCGTCGGGCTCCTCGAGCAGGTAGATCGTGCCCTGCTCGCTGCCGCCGGTCGTCGACATCTTGCGCGCGGGATCCTGCAGGTCGCGGATGCGTGCGCCGACCTCGGGGATCCGCGGCTCCGGCACCACGAGCGTGCCGTCGCCGAAGCGGGCGTTGAAGCGCTCGGCGATGTCGCGCATGAGCTCGAGGTGCTCGCGCTGGTCCTCGCCGATCGGCACCTCGTGCGCGCGGTAGGCGAGCACGTCGGCGGCCTGCAGGACCGGGTAGAGCAGCAAGCCGGCGGAGATGAGCTCGCGCTGGGCGGCGGACTTGTCGCGGAACTGGTGCATCCGGTTGAGCTCGCCGAGCGCGGTGACCGACGTCAGCAGCCAGCACAGCTCGGTGTGCTCCTCGACGTCGCCCTGGCGAAAGAGGATGCAGCGATCGGGATCGAGGCCGGCGGCCAGCAGGACCGCCGTGGTGTCGTGCACGCGCTCACGCAGCTCGGCGGGGTCGTAGGCGACGGTCGTGGCGTGCAGATCGACGATGCAGTAGATCGCCGGATCGCCGCGATCCTGCCCGGCGACGTACTGCATGATCGCGCCGATGTAGTTGCCGAGGTGCTTGCGCCCGGTCGGCTGGATGCCGCTGAAGATGACGGGAGCCACAGCGGCGAGGGTACTGCGCGCGGCCGCCGCCATGGCTCCCGCTCGGCCTACTCCGTGGCGGCCTGCTGGAGGTTGACGCGCCCGTGGCCGGTGAACGGATCGCGGCCCGCCGGCGGCAGGTCGTCGACGGCCCCGACGAGCGTGGAGCGCCACAAGGACGGCCCGCCGTCGGGGTAGCGCCCGGCGATGACTGCCGCCACGCCCGCCACGTGCGGGGTCGCCATCGAGGTGCCCGAGCCGAAGATGTAGCCGCCGTCCACCCAGCTCGACAGGATGTCGACGCCGGGCGCGGCGACCTCGACGTCGGCGTTGTACGTCGAGAACGAGGCCCGCTGATCACGGCTGTCGGTCGCCGCAACGGAGACGACCTCCGGGTACCGGGCGGGGTAGTTCGCCGTCGTGTTGCCGCCGTTGCCGGCGGCCGCGACGATCAGCGCACTGCGGCTGGCAGCGACGACCGCGTTGCGCAGCGTGACCGACTCCGCCATCACGCCGAGCGACAGCGAGATGACCTTCGCGCCGTTGGCGGCGAGGTCGGCGATGCAGTTGGCCACCCCCGCGATCCCGCCCCCGCGGCGCGCCGGCCGGCGTGATCCGGTCGCGTGCTCATGAGCAAGCTGCGCTTCAGCGCCCCAGCAGCGGCCCGAGGTCCGGGTGGTCCGCGAGCGGCCGCGCGAGTCCCGGCTCACGTGCGATGAGTGCGGCGATGATCTCCCGCGCGACGCGTCGCTCGCCGCGCCCGACCGCCAGCAGCGCCTCGGCGATCTCGATGCCGGCCGAGTCCGGGCGCGCCGCCCGCAGCTCGTCGACGATCGCCTGCGCGCGCCGCGGGTCGCTGTGCACGTGCGGACGGGCGCGTTCGATCCACTCCGAGGCCGAGGGCTCGAAAGTCGGCGGCCCGCCCAGCGCCAGCACCGCCGTGTGCGGCTCGGTCGCGACCGCGTGGCGGTGCACGTGCGGCGCGACGGCGACGAACGTGCCCGCCTCGACCTCGCGCTGAACGCCGTCGAGCGTGAACAGCGCGCAACCGCGCAGGACGACGTAGACCTCCTCGTGGCCGAGGCCGCCGGCCGTCTCCGCGTGCGCCTCGACCAGCTCCTGCCCGCTGCGCTCTGCCGTGAAGGCCGCCATGCCGACGATCCGGGTGCCCAGCGCCTGGCGCAGCGGGTGCCATTACAGCTCGCTGCCGAGCCACGCGATCGGCTCGACGTCGTCGAGGCCGACCGCCTTCCAGCCGGGCGCGTCGTCCACTGCACCAACCGCTAGTCCGGCAGGACCTCGCGCACCCGCGGGCGTTTCGCCGCGCCCGCCTCGTCCAGGCGCCGCACGGGCGTCGTGTAGGGCGCGTTGCGCGCGATCTCGGGGTCCTGCTCGGCCTCGGCGACGATCGCCGCGATCGCGTCGGCGAACGCGTCGAGCGTCTCGCGCGTCTCGGTCTCGGTCGGCTCGATCAGCAGCGCCTCGTCGACGACGAGCGGGAAGTACACCGTCGGCGGATGGAAGCCGTGGTCGAGCAGGCGCTTGGCGACATCCAGCGTGCGGATCCCGAGCTCCTTCTTCATGGGCGCGCCGGACAGCACGAACTCGTGCATGCAGCGCTCGCCGAAGGCCAGCGGGAGGCGGTCGCCGACCTTCTCGCGCAACCGCGCCAGCAGGTAGTTGGCGTTCAGCACGGCAACCTCGGAGACATCCTGCAGCCCCTCGCCGCCCAGCGAGCGGATGTAGGCGTACGTGCGCACGAAGACGCCGTAGTTGCCCTGAAAGCCGCGCAGCTTGCCGATCGACTTCGATTCGGACCCCCCGCGATCGTCGTCGAGGTCGAACGTGGGCGGGCCGCCGTTGGACGGCGCGCGCCGGACGACCTGCGGACGCGGCAGGTAGGGCTCGATCCGGTCGCTCACCGCGATCGGCCCGGCGCCCGGGCCGCCGCCGCCGTGCGGCTGCGTGAACGTCTTGTGCAGGTTGAAGTGCACGATGTCGAAGCCCATGTCACCGGGCCGCGAGTAGCCCATGATCGCGTTGAGGTTCGCGCCGTCGTAGTACAGCGTCGCGCCGACGCCGTGCACGATCGAGGCGATCTCCTCGATGTTCGGGTCGAAGATGCCGAGCGTGCTGGGGTTCGTGAGCATGAGGCACGCCACGCTGTCGTCGGCCTTCGCGCGCAGATCGTCGACGTCGACGCCGCCGGCGGCGTCCAGTGCGACCTTGACGACCTCGTAGCCGGCCATCGTCACGGTCGCCGGGTTCGTGCTGTGCGCCGAGTCGGGCGTGAGCACCTTCGTGCGCTGCTCGCCGCGGTCGGCGTGGTATGCGCGCGTGAGCAGCACGCCCGCCAACTCGCCGTGCGAACCCGCCGACGGCTGCAGCGAGACGTGCGGCAGCCCGGCGATCTCCGCCAGCGACTCCTGCAGGTTGAACATGAGCTCCAGCGCGCCCTGGGCGCGACGCGGGTCCTGCAGCGGGTGCAGCCGCGCATGGCCCGGCAGCGCCGCCACGCGCTCGTGCAGGCGCGGGTTGTGCTTCATCGTGCACGACCCCAGCGGATAGAAGCCCGAGTCGAGGTCGAAGTTGCGCTTGGAGAGGTTGACGTAGTGGCGCACGATCTCGGGCTCCGAGGCCTCCGGCAGGCGCGGCGGTGTGCCGCGGCGCTGTGCCGCCGGGATCAGGCCCTCGACCGCCGGCACGTCGAGCTCAGGGGCGCGGAACGCGCGTCGTCTTGGTGCGCCCTTCTCGAAGATCGTCGTCGCGCGCTCGCGCTGATGCTCGGTCTGCGAGGTGAACGGGTCGCTTCGTTCGCCGGTCATCGCAAGCTCAGACCTTCGGACGACGTTACTTGGGCCGCCACCTGCGCGCCGGCGCCGGCGCGCTCGGCGGCAACGGCCGCCCCGAGCACCTCGGCCAGCCGGTCGATGTCCGCGCGAGAACGCTGCTCGGTGATCGCGACGAGCAGGCCGTCGCCGAACTCCTCGTAGGAGCGCCCGAGCGCGTAGCCGGCGTTGACGCCCGCCGCCGCGCAGCGCTCCAGCACGCGACCGACGTCGGCGTCCAGCCTGAGCGCGAACTCGCGCACGACCGGGCAGTCGTGCAGCTTGTCGACGCCGTCGAGCGCCGACAGCGTCTCGCGCGCGTAGTGCGTGCGCTGCAGTATGAGCTCGCCGAGCTCGACGATGCCGCGCCGCCCGAGCCAGCTGAGGTAGACGACGCCGCCCAGGGCGTTGAGCGCCTGCGAGGTGCAGATGTTCGACGTCGCCTTCTCGCGGCGGATGTGCTGCTCGCGCGTCTGCAGCGTGAGCACGAACCCGCGCCGGCCGTCGGCATCGGTCGTCTCGCCCGCGATCCGGCCGGGCATGGAGCGGATGTGCTTCTCGGTCGCCGCGAAGAAGCCGAACGACGGGCCGCCGAAGTCGAGGCGGTTGCCGAGCGACTGGCCCTCGCCGACGACGAGGTCGGCGCCCTGGTTGCCGGGCGCCTCGAGCACGCCGAGCGTCAGCGGGTCGGCCGCGCAGATGACCAGCGCGCCGTGCCCGTGCGCGGCATCGGCGATCGCCTGCACGTCCTCGATCGCGCCGATGAAGTTCGGCTGCTGCAGGATGACCGCGCTGACGTCATCCCCCAGCGCGTCGCGCAGTGCGGCGAGGTCCGTGACGCCGTCGTCGAGGCCGATCTCGGCGACCTCCATGCCGTAGCCGACGGCGAGCGTCTCGAGCGTGGCGCGGCTGTGCGGGTGCACCCCGCGGCCGACGAGCACGCGCCGGCGCTTGTTCGTGAGCTTCGCGAGGTACGCGGCGGCGCCGACGGCGCTCGGTCCCTCGTACACCGAGGCGTTGGAGACGGGCAGCCCGGTGAGCTCGGAGATCGCCGTCTGATACTCGAACATGACCTGCAGGCCGCCCTGGCTGACCTCCGGCTGGTAGGGCGTGTACGGCGTCAGGAACTCCGAGCGCGACATCAGCATGTCGACGATCGACGGGACGTAGTGGTCGTACATCCCGGCGCCGAGGAAGGTGATCTCATCCTCGGCGGAGACGTTGCGCGCGGCGAGCCGGCGCAGCTCGGCGTAGACGGCCTGCTCGGGCTCGCCCGGCGGCAGGTCGATCGGCCGCCCCAGGCGCACGCCGACGGGGATCGCATCGAAGAGCTCCTCGACGGACCCGACGCCGATCGCGTCGAGCATGATCGCGAGGTCCTCGGCGGTGACTGAGGTGTAGCCGGCCATGGTCAGAGGGTGCCCACGTAGGTCTCGCAGTCCATCAGGCTGTCGGCCTGCCCGGGATCTGAGAGCTGTACACGCACCATCCAGCCGGCGCCGTAGGGATCGTCGTTGATCGCCTCGGGCGTGTCGGCGAGCGACGTGTTGACCTCGACGATCTCGCCCGTCAGCGGCGCGATGACGTCCGACACGGCCTTCACGGACTCGACCTCGGCGTAGAACTCGCCTGCGGTGACGGACGACCCCACGTCGGGCGGGTCGAAGAAGACGACCTCGCCCAGCGCGTCCTGCGCATACCACGTGATCCCGAACGTCGCGACGCCGGGCTCGTCGGGATCGAGTCGCGCCCAGTCGTGGTCGGGGTGGTACAGCAGGTCATCCGGATAGCTGGCGTCAGCCATCGGTCTCCTTGGTGTAGAGGGGCCGGGAAGCGACAACCGCCGTACGCAGCTTGCCGCGCACGTCGATCTCGAACGTCTCGCCGACCTGCACGCGCTCGCTGGGCAGGTAGGCCATGCCGATGCCGACGCCGAGGCTCGGCGACATCGTGCCGCTCGTGACCTCGCCACCGCCGACGACCGGGTTGCCCTGCCGCGCGATGCCGGGGCCGTCGATCTTGAAGGCGACGAGCTGCTGCGCGGTGCCGGCGGCGCGCGCGGCGCCGACCGCCAGCGAGCCGACGAAGCCCGTCTCCTCGGCGCAGACCCAGCCCAGGCCGGCCTCGATCGGGTTGCGATCGATCGACAGGTCGTTGCCGTAGAGGGGGTAGTTGACCTCCAGGCGCAGCGTGTCGCGCGCTGCCAGGCCACAGGGCACGGCGCCGCGGCGCAGCAGCTCGTCCCAGACCGCCGGCGCATGGTCGGGGTCGAGCAGCAGCTCGACGCCGTCCTCGCCGGTGTAGCCGGTCCCGCAGACGAGCGTCTCGCGACCGAGGACGAATCGCGTGTCGGCCTGCATGCGCGCGGGCAGCGGCCGGTCGGCGATCTCCTCGACGAGCTCGCGCGCCAGCGGACCCTGCACCGCCAGCATGGCGTAGCGGTCGGCGACGTCGGCGACCTCGACGTCGAAGCCGTCGCCGTGGCTGCGCAGCCACCCGAAGTCGCGCGCGTGGTTGGCCGCGTTCGTGACCGTCAGGTAGCGGTCGGGCGCGAGGCGGTAGGTGAAGGCGTCGTCGAGCATCCCGCCGTCCTCGTTGCAGATGACCGCGTACTGCGCCTTGCCGAGCGCCATCTTCGCGACGTCGTTGGAGAGCACGTGCTGCAGGAAGGCCTCGGCGTCGGACCCGGTCGTCTCGACCTCGCCCATGTGCGACACGTCGAAGACGCCGAGGCGGCGGCGGACTGCGTCGTGCTCGGCGCGGATGCCGTCGGCGTACTGGACGGGCATCTCCCAGCCCGTGAACGGCACGAGCTTGGCGTTCGCCTCGACGTGCGCGTCGTAGAGCGGCGTGCGCTTGAGCGTCGGCGTGGTCACCTTCACGAGGCTAGCGGAGCGCTCCGGCGCTGCCCGGAGCGCCGAGAGAGCACTTTCCGCCATGTCTCATCGGGCCGACCTGACCCTTAGTGCTCCCCGCCGCAAGTTCTGTCGGCTTGAAGGAGTTGCGCTCAGGTTGACGAACGTTATGTCGTGGGACGGGTGGCCACAGCGATCGAACTCGATGCGCAGGCGCGCAGTGTGCT
>Ga0136617_10000500_pt1 | contig 32874 bp, 34 predicted proteins | sample AntDrymUQ3222106_2_FD_129672 | JGI IMG/M metagenome (GOLD analysis project Ga0136617, IMG submission 129672) | Polar desert sand microbial communities from Dry Valleys, Antarctica - metaG UQ322 (21.06) | ecosystem: Environmental > Terrestrial > Soil > Desert | place: Antarctica: Dry Valley... | reverse complement strand
CACAGCGCCAGGCAGGGAAGGCAGACGCATCGGTTCCTGGCGATGTAGCTGTCGTTATCCCTGAAGTTGTGGCCTTCACGGTAAAGTGTAGCTACGCGGCGCCGAAGACCTCCGCAGAAGGAGCCTCAGCACGAGCACCCGCCGACAGCGCCCCGAATCAAGTTGCTTTGAAGAAGTAACGGGGGAGCAAACTGACAGAAACCCCAACCACCTCTGGGGAAGGAAATAAAAAGATGAGAATTGGTAACCTTCAAACGATGCCCTGGTACCTGCGGCTAGTGGTCTTCGCGGCGATTGCGGTATTTATGTACGGCGCCTTCTGGTACTTCGTAACCAGTGGGATGCGGAATGAGACTGCCACCTTGAACGCGGAGATCCAGCAACTGCTGCCGCGCAACGCTCAGGCCCAGATTGCTTCCCAGCGACTCAACGAATTTCGGGCGATCTACACTGCCAGACAGGAAGAATATGACGAACTTAAGGCGCTGCTTCCCGAACAACGCGAGCTGACCATGGTGTTGCAGGGCCTACAGGATCGAGCCCGTACCAATGGACTCGTGCTCAGGAAATTCCAGCCGAAGGAAGATGTTCAGCAGGATAACTACAGCGGCAAGAAGATCGAAGTCATCGTCACTAGCTCTTTTGCTTCGCTACGCGCGTTTTTTGAGCAGCTTGCTCACTATCAACGCATCGTTTCCATTACGAATTTCGAACTGACGCAGCTCGCCAGTCAGTCGAGCAATCAGACTGTAAATGCGACGTTTGATTTGACGGCTTATTACGTATCGGCAGAGAAGCTGCAAAAGCAGAATAATCCGAAACCGCCCCCGGCTGCCAAATAGACTTTAGCCATCATCCGAACTCAAGCGGCAAGGAAAGTAAACCATGATGAACTCTACAAAGATAATCAGATACAGCCTCGCAGGTATTGTACTTGGAATCTCGGTTGGCAACGTGGGATTCGTAGCAACCACTCGCGCCCAGAACACTGACAATACTAAACCAGCCGCCACCAGGCGCGTTCGCGAGGGTGGTCGCGACCCTTTCAGAAAGCTTGAACCTCGCCGTGCATCTGCAAAGGTGGTCATGAAGGTTTGGGCACCTTCAATTCAGGAGCGGATAGCTCAATACAAAGCTCAAAAAGTGGCCGCTATGAATGCTCGCATGGTCGCCCCGAAGCCAACCACGGCTTTGCTGCTTAGCGAAATGGAAATAGTTGGAATTTCGCGCACGCCCCGTGGCTACGCCGCAATAGTAGAGGCAACACCGATCAAATTGTCCTATGTCATCTACCCCGGCGAACGTTTTTATGATGGTCAGTTGGTGGCCATAGAAGACAACCGCCTGGTCTTTCGTCGCGAAATTGTTCTAAGCAACGGACGACGCGAACGTTCAGTCGAAGTCAAGGCGTTGCGGCAACCAAGAACGGTGAACTTGATGTCCGCTGCGACGGCCCCTGCTAGTCTTCCGCTTGCAGAGTCGGATAAAAGCTCAGGGCAGCCCGCCGCTGCAAAGCCCCAATAAAGTCCTGGTTGCGACTCAGTTGTACTCCGAACTAGTCCAACCGTTTCCCGCCGCGCAAGGCTTTCTCAAACAATATCGGATTGCCTCAATTTGCGCAGTTTTGACAATTAACCGGACGTTCCCGCATGTGCGGCGCGCGCTTAGATTGCGACAGCAAATGAGCGTAGCGCGTGGCGGTATCTTCCAGAAATTCCCTTAAGGAGGGAAAGATGTCTTATCAGCCTCGAAATATTACAGCCATACCGGGGACTGCGCTCGTCCTGCTGGTTTTGTGCCTCTTTGGTACCAACGGTCTGGCTGAAACGAAAAATCGGTCCGTAGCCGCGGGCATCAGCGCGAAAGTGGAAAACACTGGTCCCCAGGATCCGACCATGCTTCAGCAGCCTCAAGCTTCGCCTTCACCGACCCCTCGATTGGGCATCGCTCCTTCAGCCGACCGCATGACCCAGTCGGAACAAGGGCGGCAGTATGGCCAGCCCGGTTTCGTCGGAGAGCCGATCAATCTTAATGTCGTTAACGCAGATATTCGCGATATACTCAACTATATTACAGAACAGTATAGCGTCAATTTCGTGATCGACTCTTCCGTGGCCGCAGTGCCGGTGACCGTTAACGTGCAAGACGTCCCCTGGAATGTTGCTCTGGACGCCGTCCTTAAAGCGAATCGTCTCGGAATCGAAACCAGCGGCAGCATCCTACGCGTAGCTACCAACGAAGTGCTCGCAACCGAGGCTCAAACCCAGAGGGTCATTAACGACTCCCGACTTGATGCCTCTCCCCTGGTCACGGAATTCATCCGCTTAAACTACGCTCGCGCTTCTGGAACTCTGGCCCAGGCTGCCGGTTCGACCGGAGCATTTTCGGGCGGCGCCACAAACTTGAGTTTTAGTGGCGGCGCAGGCGGCGATGCCACGGGCGGCAGCGGCGATCAAGGTCTACTCCCGATCATTTCGCGCCGGCTGTCTCGTCGTGGCTCGATCGAAGTCGATGGTCGTAGCAATACGCTCATCATCACCGACGTTCGTGAGAACATTGCGGCCATCCGCCAACTGGTTGCGATTCTGGACCAGCCTGAACCGCAGGTTGAAATCGAGACTCGCATCGTCGTCGCCACGCGCAACTTCAGTCGCGACCTGGGTGCCCAGCTTTCCGCCGGCGTCATTAACGCCAGCCGTGGAGGATTGGGTAACATCTCAACGCTGCCTGCGACTCCCCCAGTCTCCGGGCCAGTACCCGGGGGAGTTTTCGGTGGACTAGTGGGTACGCCCCAGCCGATTAGTTCACTGGCGGCCACGGCAGCAGCCACGGTGATTGGTTTGACGACCGGAATCTTCGGCACCGCTCAGATCAGCGCGCTTATTACTCTTGCTGAAACAAGAGGCACAGCCAAGACGGTAGCCACACCGCGTGTGACTGCTCTGAACAATCGGCCCGCGCAAATCGAGAGTGGTTCGCAAATTCCTGTGCAGACTACTCAAGCTGCGAGTGGAACGGCAGTTGTGACTACAACTTTCGTCTCAGTTCCTTTGCGCTTGTCCATCACGCCGCAGATAACGGACGTTGGTACTGTGATTCTTCGCGTAACTATTGAAAACAACACCATCAATACCGGTATCGCCGTTGGTGGCGTTCCCGGCATCGACACCCAGCGCATGCAGTCTGAAGTGTTGGTTCCCGACGGTGGCACTACCGTGATGGGCGGCGTGTTGGCTGACACGGAAAGCGAGAACCGGCAACGCACGCCTGGTCTGGCTTCGATCCCCGTGATCGGTAATCTTTTCAAACGTAAGTTGGTGACACGGTCCAACAGCGAAATCCTCTTCTTTATTACTCCGCGCATCTATCGACCTGACTACCAGGGCCGTCCGCTGCCGGGTGCTGCCATCACAGGACCACGCATCACAACCATTCCACAGCCCGTTCCGTTGGGCAATCCACAAAGCAATACTCCAACTCCCACTCAGTTACAGCAGGATCAGTACCGGCCCCAGACACAAACACCGCAGGGGTTGAGTGCTCCGACGCCTAACACCCCAGCTCAGGGAGCCCCGACGGCACGGCCTGGCACATTGGGTGGCACACGCCCGTAAGGAAGGTTTGGAATGTTCAAAGTACTACTTGAAAGCATCATTGAGCGCACCGAGGGAAGTCTCGGTGCGCTTATCATGGGTCTCGATGGTATTGCAGTCGAGAAGGTAATCGGTGAGGCCGGCAACGAAGCTAATCTCGATGACGCAGCAGCTGAGTTTACTTCTCTCGTACGAAGTGCCCAGCGAACTGGGAACGACATTGGCCTGGGAAACCTCAAGGAGCTGGTAATTTCGCTCGACACCGCAATCGTTATGATGCGATTGCTAGGGCGCGACTACTTCGTTGTTCTGGCACTTAGTCCCGCAGGCAATCTAGGCCGCGGTCGTTACGAACTGCGCAAGGCAGAACTTCAGTTAGCCAAGGAATTCGCTTTGTAGTCTTACAGGCTTACAAAGTCCGGAGACATTTTTTAATGCGTTTCTCTCACTATATACGCCAGGCTTTCTTAAGCCTGGCCTTTTTTCTTCTTGTTTCCGGTGCAGCGACTGCCGGAACGTTGTTCGGCACCGTCACGGAGATCGACGACGGTGACACGATTACGATTATCTGTCTCAAGCGCCCTCTTAAGGTTCACTTGATGGGGATTGATGCGCCTGCTAAAGAACAAGCGTACGCAGATGTCTCCCGACAACACTTGTCGGATCTGATTCTAAACAAGCTTGTGGTAGTCGAATACTTAAGTCTCGGCCACAACGCCCTGATCGTTGGCAAGGTCTTCCTGAAAGAGACGGATGTTGGCGCTCAGATGATCCGTGATGGTGTCGCCTGGTACGACAGAACTTTTGATACCATCCTTAGCGAGAGCCAGCGCCAGACGTACGCGGCCTGCGAGCTTGCCGCGCGAACTGAGCATCGCGGAATCTGGCAAGACCAGAACCCCCTCCCGCCCTGGGAGTTCAAAGAGGCCCGGCGGTTGGGCGAGCTCTCCAGATTGAGCCCAAGTGTTCGGATTACACCAGATGACCAAAGGAACAAGAAGTCTGGACTGACCAGTGAAAGCCTCTCGCCTTCGTTCGCGGGCACCGGCACGTTTTCGCTGGGTTCCTCGGAGGCAGTACCCATAAGTTCGGACTCAAGGTGGATCAGATTAACCCAGCCTGACGCGAAGGTTTCCATGCTCGTGCCCGGCGCTGGCGCACAGCGTTCAACTAAAGTACTACTGGCAGATGGACGGGTCGTAGATTCGAATATTTACCTGGGCCGATTTAACCAGACAACCTATGTGGTCGTGTCTTCCACGGGCCCAAACGCAGGGGAATCGGACGCAGAGATACTGGAAGGAGCGATCAGAGGATTCGTTGGCGGAATACAGAGCGATTGGCAAAAATTGGGTACCACCTTCGAATGCTATCCGGATCTGGATCGAGGCTTTTCAGTTAGTGGGTACGCGGGAAGGCAGTATGATCTCAGTGGGTGCACGATACCCGGAAGAGCTCGCTTCTACACCCGAGTTGTTAACAAGGTCCGAGAACTGTATCTCACCGCCGCTTTCTTCTTTGGCCCGTCCGATGATCCGAACTCGCGTCGCTTCTTCGATTCCTTCGCCGAGAACAAGCCAGCCGGCTCAAGCCGCGCGAAGACCAACCCCTCGTTGTCTAGAGGCTCCCGTAATCAGAAAACACCCTAAGGTAATCTAACGTAAGGTATACCGCGCAAGATTATTCGTTGCCGTCGCGCAACGCGCCGCGGATTCACTTTCGGATTAAAAACCGTGCGCGGGTTAGGGATTACTGCCGAGAGAAATGCCGCTTCGCTGGCACTTAGGCTGGCCGCCGACTTGCGGAAGTAGTGTTGCGCGGCCGCCTCTGCACCATAGATACTGTCGCCCCATTCGATTACGTTCAAGTAGATTTCAAGGATACGTCGTTTTGTGAGCAGGCGCTCCAGGAAGATTGTAATGATGGCTTCCTGACCCTTGCGAATGAAAGTCTTATCCATAGACAGATATAGATTCTTGGCGAGTTGCTGGGTGATTGTTGAGGCGCCACGTTTGAAGTCGGGAAGGTAAGGGAGCCAGTCTGACTCACTGTCGCCTTCTGTCTTCGCTTCTTTGGCTGCGGCACGCTGGGCCTCGTCCCAGGATTTCTGAATTGCCTGGTAGTCGAAGCCATTATGGGTCAAGAAGTTTGTGTCTTCGCCCGCCAGAACTGCACGCTGCAGGTTTGCTGAAATCCGATCGAGAGGAAGCCAAACCTGAGTGCGTCGGGGTGCCTGCCCACGGGATCGCGTTTCTTCTGCCCTCGCATCAATCAACGACGTACTTGCGGGGTTTTCAGAACGCAGCCGGGCCACACGGGCAAGCACAATTAGCTGGTATCCGATAAACCCGATGGCAACGCCCAGCCCGACTAATACGATCAGGCGGACTATCCTGCGGATAGAGCTCGTTCGCCTGGCCCGGGCTTTTCTCATCTGCGTTCTGTCCTCGACGTTCCCTGACCAAAAACTTCTGCCTGATTCTCGAAGATTTCTTTCCCGCTTCGAATGGTATTGCAATGGATCTCAACTGTATCGCTGATATTCTCGCCATATCCGCCCGACATTACTGTGACCACTGGAATCTCACGCTGGTAACACTCGTCCAACACCAGTCCGTCTCGGCTTCGTAGTCCTTCAATTGAAAGTGCCAGACGGCCCAGCTTGTCGCCGACGAATGGATCTGCGCCGCCCAGATAAAAGAGAATGTCCGGGTCATGCTGGAATACGAAAGGGAGGTGATGGGCCAGTGTCTGGAGATACGATTCATCCGCGGTCCCATCTGGCAATTCGATATCGAGACTCGATCGGGCCTTGAACAAGGGATAGTTTTTTGCGCCATGCATTGAGAAGGTAAACACATCGCCGTCGTCCGCGAAGATCGTCGCGGTGCCGTTGCCCTGGTGCACGTCACAGTCGATAATAGCAGGCCGGTGTATAAGACCATCGCGCCTAAGCACGTGAATCGCGACTGCTATGTCGTTTAGCACACAGAATCCCTCGCCGCGATCCGGAAAGGCGTGATGCGTTCCACCGGCTAAATTGGAACCAATCCCTTCTTCCAGCGCCGCATAGGCCGCGCCGATCGTTCCGCCAACAGCGAAAAAGGATCTCCGCACGAGCGATTCCGACCACGGCAACCCGAGCCGTCTTAACTCGCTGCCTTTCAAGGTACCTGCGCACAAGCGTGAGACGTAGTCTTCCGTATGCACCAGGCGCACGTCTGCCATTGAAGCAGGCTCCGGCTCAATCAGATCTTCTGGACGTAAGGTACCTTCTCCCAAAAGCCTGTCCCGCACCAACTCGAACTTTCGTATAGGAAAGATGTGTCCGTCGCCAATGTCAGCGTAGTAATTAGGTGTGTAAAAGACTCGCATTGGGTGGCTGGTTGATGATACCCCGCCTTCAACGTTTTGGTGAAAGCGACCTCGTTCTGCGTAAGATTCCAAATTGATTCTACAGGCGCCTCCGGTTTTCACGCCGTTAGGTGTGAGGTGTTTATAGCTCCTAATGTCGCCCCTCCCGGCTCCGTTCGGAGGAGCGGGACGTTTCTTGAGCGGTACAAATCTGGTTGAGTCCCGCTCCTCCGAACGGAGTTGGTAATCAGGCTGCGTGCGGAGTCCATAGACATTTCACTCCTAACGGAGTGAGGAAGGTGGCTGTGCAGTTGACTCAGTTTTTCGTTCGTTAGGAGTGATCAAAACTGTCACCGCCCTTCAGCCTTCCTGTTCTTCGCTCTTCAGGGTCCTAATCGTTAGGCTTCCTAACCGGGGGCGGAGCTGGCGCGCTTGCCGCCGGCTATTAAATCGAAACCTTTCAGGTTTCTTCCTCAAACCGCATCAGTATTCTCTGTAGAGAAGATTTGACACCTCAGGCGCCCCGAGTTAACCTGTTATCCCGTGAATCCTACGGGCCCAAACTCCCAAACAAATTCCCAAATAAAGGCAGTTGTATTAATCCCCGCGCGCTTTGCGTCCACTCGTCTGCCTGGCAAAGCGCTTCTGGAAATCAACGGCAAGCCAATGATTTGTTGGGTTGCCGAGCGCGCGATGGAAGCGCGGAATGTCGCTCGGGTAATCGTGGCTACCGATGACGAACGGATTGTCGCTGTTGTGCGATCGGCCGGTTGCGAAGCCGTGATGACGCGGGCCGATCATGCAAGCGGAACAGATCGCCTGGCGGAGGTGGCGGAGACGTTGGAGGGCGCCGATATCATTGTCAACCTCCAGGGTGATGAGCCTCTTATTTCATCTCAGACTATCGAACGAGCAATTGAAGCGAGTAACGACGAAAGTGTAGGTATCGTTACGACGTGGGAAGCGATCGGAACAGCGGCGGATGTTCTAAATCCGGATGTGGTGAAGATTGTCCTGGATAATTCGGGCCGTGCCCTTTATTTTTCGCGGTCGCCGATACCCTATCCTCGTGAGGCCGTGCGAAAACATTTGACACTTGAGACCGCACTTCGAAACGAGCCCGGTCTGCTTGGCCAATTTCGTAAGCACACGGGTTTATATGTCTTCCGCAAGGAAGCACTGCTGGAGTTCACCAGGTGGCCGCAATCGGACCTGGAGCGAGTAGAATGCCTGGAGCAGTTGCGCGCACTCGAGCGTGGTGTGAAGATCAAGGCGATTAAAGCTTCCACTCCCTCAATTGGAGTTGACACCAGCGAAGACCTCGAGCGCGTCAGGGCGTTGATTCAGAAGGAACATTTGGAGTTTGCTGTCGAGCGCTTTAAGTCTCGGCTGCAGGATTAACGGGCTAACTAAACAATGAGCGATTGGATTGGAGTCGGATTAATCGCGTTTCTTATCATCTGCGGGTTGTGGGGGCTGTCGCACCTAAGCAGACCGTATGACGTGACGACCGAGGAGTTTGAGAAGCGCGCTCACGAAGCCCCGAGCTTGCTGAGCGCCGGGATGTCAGGGCTGCAGAAAATGCTGGACCCTGCCGCTGGGAAAGCTATGGAGGTTCAGGAAGACTTCAAGCAAGGTTATTACAACGGCGAACAAGAATCCGGCGATGGACCCGAGGCGGGAGACATTGAGAACAAAGAAATCTAAATCAATGTCGGCGAGAGGCAGGCAGCTCGGTGAGAAGGGCGCAGTTGAGAGTTCAACCTTAAGGTTGTTGTTTGGTAAGCAGCGAGCTAGGGCTTGAACTCGAAACTGGCAGAGTGCGAGGGAGAACGGATGCCCAAATATGTTTTTGTTACCGGCGGAGTGGTTTCGAGCTTAGGGAAAGGGCTGGCGGCGTCTTCGATCGGATGTCTGCTGGAGGCGCGTGGGTTGAAGGTTGCCCTGATTAAGCTGGATCCTTACATCAACGTAGACCCAGGGACCATGTCTCCATTTCAACACGGCGAAGTATTTGTTACTGATGACGGCGCCGAAACAGATCTTGATCTGGGCCATTACGAGCGCTTCACCCATGCTCACTTATCCCAGGCAAACAACTGGACCACAGGCCGGATTTATCTTTCCGTGATCGAGAAAGAACGACGTGGCGATTATCTCGGCAAAACGATTCAGGTGATTCCTCATATCACAAATGAGATCAAGGCCGCAGTGCGTTCGGTTGCTGAAAAGAACCAGCCGGATGCAGTCATCGTTGAGATTGGCGGCACGGTCGGTGATATAGAATCTTTGCCTTTCCTCGAAGCCATTCGCCAGATGGGTAACGAAGAGGGGGCAGGGAATACCCTTTTTGTTCACGTCACGCTCGTACCTTTCATCGCCGCCGCTGGTGAGCTAAAGACTAAACCAACTCAACACTCAGTTCGTGATCTGCGAGAGATTGGTATCGCTCCCGACGTGCTGTTATGCAGATCAGAGAGACCGCTATCCCACGATTTAAGGTCGAAGATTGCATTGTTCTGTAACGTAAAAGAATCGGCTGTAATCAGCGCAATGGACGTGGACACAATTTATGACGTGCCGCTCGCATTTCATGAACAAGGGCTGGATGAGCTGATAGTAACGCAGCTCGGTTTTGGTTCGCGCGCTTCTCAGTCTGAGCTGGCCCAGTGGCGCGACCTGGTGGGAACTATTCGGGAACCTTCCGGTGGAGAAACCTCCATTGCGATCGTCGGCAAGTATGTGGAGCTCGAAGATTCTTACAAATCACTCCGTGAAGCACTGACTCACGGAGGAGTAGCGAATAAACTTCGCGTTAGTGTGAAATGGATTGAGTCAGAAGGGCTCATGGACGATGACTATGAATCCCGCTTGCGCGACTTCGACGCCATTCTTGTTCCTGGCGGCTTCGGCAAGCGTGGAGTTGCGGGAATGATCCGCGCGATATCCTATGCCCGAAGAAGCCGCACGCCGTATTTCGGAATTTGCCTGGGAATGCAGACGGCATGTGTTGAATATGCCAGGATCGAATGTGGTCTCAAGGATGCCCACTCGACCGAGTTCAATGCCGACACGCCCTACCCCGTTATCTTCAAGCTGCGAGATCTGGTCGACGTCGAAGAATTGGGCGGGACCATGCGCCTGGGCGCCTGGCCGTGCAAACTGGCACCGGATTCCCTGGTGCGCGAAGTGTACGGGGGCGCTGCCGAAATCAGTGAACGACACCGTCATCGCTACGAATTCAATCCTGAGTTTCGTGAACCGCTCGAGCGTTCCGGTTTGATCTTTAGCGGGGTATCACCTGACCAGAAATTCGTAGAGATAATTGAACTGCCGCGCGACGTCCATCCCTGGTTCCTCGGCTGTCAATTTCATCCTGAGTACAAATCGAAGCCACTCGACGCGCATCCTCTTTTCGCGTCGTTTGTGCGGGCCGCATACGAGAATCGCCTGCATAATGAAACGGCAATGGATAAGAATGACGCTCCTGAGTTGATAATTCACGAACGCGTAAGCGTTACCAGCGCCGACTAAGAGGTCACCGCATCAAAGTCGAGATTGAAACCCCACGGCTGCATTTGCGACTGTTCACCCTCGAGGACCTCGACGATCTTTTCCTGATTCGTTCCGATCCCGAGGTGATGAGGTTCATCACCGGCGTGCCCTCGTCGAGAGAGCAGGCTCTGGCGGCACTGGCGAAGCACCTGAACAGCTGGCAAGCGCATGCCTTCGGGCACTGGGCTGTTAGGTTTAAAAATAATCCCACACTGTTGGGCTGGTGCGGTCTCGATTTCCTCGACACAACTCCTGAAATCGAAGTTGGCTATGGACTTGCGCGTTCCCATTGGGGCCTGGGCATCTCGACTGAAGCTGCGAGAGCGAGTTTGGAATACGGGTTTGAGCATTTGCATCTCGAGCGGATCATCGCAGTTGCCTATCCGGAAAATGCCGCCTCACGGCACGTGATGGAAAAGCTCGGAATGAGGTATGTCAAGAACGGTTCTTACTACGGCGCCGATCTCGTTTATTACGAGATAAGTCGCGCCGACTTCCCGGTAAGTGCATATAACCGTATTTTGCGGGATAATTCCTGAGCCTCGATCTCCCAAGGCGCGAACCCAAATATGCTTCACTGCCCAATATGCGGACGGGAATATTCCACCGAGACGCAAGTTTGTCCGGAAGACAACTCGCTGCTGCAGGCGGACACGACCTTAGTCATTGAGACGCCCCTTGATCCGCTAATCGGCCACACGCTCGACGACAAATATCGAATAGAGAAGCGGCTCGGCGCGGGCGGTATGGGCACGGTTTATCGCGCGCGTCATCTGCTCATCGACCGACCAGTCGCGGTCAAAGTGTTGAACCCGCGTTTCGTGGAAGACGAAGCCGCACAAGTGCGTTTCCGTCGCGAAGCTAGAGCCGCGGGTCGGTTACAACACACAAACGCCGTGGGCGTTACAGATTTTGGGCGCACATCCGATGGTTACGTTTATATCGTGATGGAATTGCTCGAGGGACACACGCTGCGAGAGGTACTGGCGAAAGAAGCCCCGCTCGATACCGCTCGCGCAGTGGCCGTGATGCTGCAAACGGCTGCCGCTGTGGCTGCAGCACACGAGGCCGGAATCATCCACCGCGATCTGAAACCTGCAAACATTTTCATCGTGCAAAACTCCGAGGTGCCGGCCGTAGTGAAGGTACTTGATTTTGGCATCGCGAAACTTGCCGCGGAATCTCTCGAAGACGACGATTCCAAGACGCTCACCTTAGTGGGTGTGATGATCGGAACACCGCGCTATATGTCGCCCGAACAATGTGACGGCGTCGAATTAACGCCCGCTGCCGATGTTTACAGTCTCGGTGTGATTCTTTATGAGATGCTCAGCGGAGTCGTGCCTTTTTCCGGCTCCACTCCCCTGGCGATCGCGATGAAGCATGCTTCGGTAGCGCCCCGACGTCCAAGTGAATTTGTGACGTCTATTCCCCCGGCACTTGAGGAGGTAGTACTTCATGCCCTCAGGAAGCGGCCCGAGGATCGTCCTGCGAACGCTGCCGAATTTCGGCTGGAGCTATTAGCCACCGCCGAACGGCTGGGGCTGGAACATGCCGCCTCTACGAACGCTCCTGACATCCAAGCACTACGCAAAGTTGGTACGGAATCGCCTTCAGGCCGCCTCATTATCGACATCTCACGCTTGCGCGAGAACCGGGCGGCTACTTCGAGCGGAGGTGAACTGACTGCGATCAGCCCGGCACCGGCTGCCGCCGTGACCAATAGAGACTCGGCGGGAGCGCCGGCATATTCCGCGTCGGTATCCTCCGGCAAGCGGTCATTTCCACGTGTCAGCATTGAACTGGGCCAGCAACTTGAACGAGCAGGAAGAAAACCGTTGCTGTTGCTTGCGGGAGTGCTGGCGCTAATATTGATGGGGGGGATAGGTTATTTGGCCCTTCGCTCCGCGAGCACGACACTAACAACTGGATCCAACGACGCGGCGACGCCTTCTCCTTCTGCATCGCCGTCGCCTTCTCCGACCCCTACGCCCAGGCGGGAGGAGAAGAAGCCGCCGGCGAATGCCAATGCCAACACTAATGCAAACAAAAAGAAAGGATCAAAGATCGGCAGTGCCTTGAGGAAGGTTGGTCGCATACTCAAGAAACCGTTTTAGACATGCGCAACCCGGCCTAGCCGCGGCCAGTGACTCGCTCCTTGTTAGTGGGGCAGTTTGAGCTTGAGGTCAGATGCAATGTGTTTTCGTATCCCGAAGGGATTTAAATTAATAGCCGTGGGCGTCGCGCAACGCTCGCCGCGGCTATTAACTTAGATCCCTCCGGGATGATGTGCGGCAACCCAAACTGATCCACGAACCGACCCTTCGCTGCTTTGGTGTGACTGAAACGATTGTTGATAATGTGGAAATGAAACCCTTTCAAGTTGGTAGTGCTACTTTCGGCGATGGCCGGCTGACCATCATTGCTGGTCCTTGCGTAATCGAGAGTCTGGACCACGCTCTGATGATGGCCAGGGAGTGCGCCAGCCGAGCACGTGATGCGGGTCTGGGATTTGTATATAAATCTTCGTTCGACAAGGCCAACCGATCTTCAATAAAAAGCTTCCGAGGTTTGGGCATGGAGGCTGGCCTGGACGCTCTTCGACAGGTGAAGGGAGAGGTAGGCGTTCCGGTCCTAACCGATGTGCATGATGTCTCGCAGGTGCAAGCTGTAGCCGAAGTAGCGGACATCCTGCAGATTCCGGCTTTCCTATCGCGCCAGACTGATCTTGTTACAGAGGCGGCCCGTTCCGGCCGAGCTGTGAACGTGAAGAAGGGGCAATTCCTCGCGCCCAATGACGCACGCAATATTGTGGAAAAGGCACGCGCTGCCGGATGCGAAAAGTTGTTGCTTACCGAGCGCGGTGTGAGTTTTGGCTATAACAACCTTGTAGTTGACATGCGGTCGTTTCCAATCATGCGAGAGTTTGGCGCCCCCATCGTTTTTGATGTGACTCATTCGCTGCAGCTTCCCGGCGGGCTCGGTCATGCAAGTGGCGGACAATCGGAGTACATCGAACCGCTCGCGCGCGCTGGAGTTGCTGCTGGAGTCGATGCCGTGTTCATGGAAGTGCACAATTGCCCTGAGCGCGCGCCGTCGGATGGGCCAAACGCACTGCCTCTAGAGCGCATGCAGTCTTTGCTAACCATTTTGCGTGATATTCACGAGTTGGTGGGATCCCAGGCTGCGAAGCAGGCGAAAGCATAAGCCTGGGGGCGTGAGCCCCAGGTACTAAGCAGTTGCAACGTCAGCCCGTTGATGTACGCCAGCGCCCGTATATACATTGGTGTCGACTGGCAACGATCCACGAAATACCCGAAGCACCGCGAAAATTCTTGTTAGTGCGACTTCGTGTGATTTCGTGGATCGTCTCTTACACCGAGGAATCAACGTACGCAAATATGAAAAAACTTCTCTTAATCATCGTTCTTAACGCATTCGTTTTCTCATCAACTGTAGCCCCCCAGGAAGAGGCGCGCGCGGTGTGGCAAGTGACCCACTTTGATATCACAGCAACGCCACAACCGGCAGAGCGTTCCTTGAGTGCGGTTGCCGTTCTGGCTGCCAAAAATGTTGGCAAAGGTGCTGGCACAAGCTTTACTTTTCGCATCAGCACCAAGGCTAGCGTTAAGTCGGTAGCACTTGGGGGCGCGACCGCGAACTTTCGCACCGTCGCGGAAGCGCGCGGAAATCTGCAGCGTGTAACCGTGACGCTGCCCAGTTCCATCGCCGCAGACGGGAGCATTAATGTGAGCATCTCCTATAGCCTTCCGGTTGAGAACAACACAGGACTGGTCGCGATCTCTCCACTGGGGTCGCAGTTTCTTCCCCAATCGTTTTGGTATCCCGCGCCGAACACGCCATTCACTGTACGGGGCAGCGACACGGCACCATTTCGGCTGACGGTAAATGGACCTAACGCCATTTCGTCAGGCGTTGAGAAGGGCGGTTCAGGCTCGAGTGTTTACGAACAAGGGCTCAATGGCCAGCCCTTTTTTGTTCAGGGCGATTGGGATCGAATCGATGGAGCGGGGGACGCCAAAGACGTATCGGCTTTGGTGCCCAAAGGCGCTGCTGCCGAGGAACGCAGGCAAGCAGAGTCGATCATGAGTCTGGCCGCGAGTGCGCGGGTCTTTTATTCAGCTCTGCTGGGCCCCGCGCCCGCTAACCCGATACGCATCGTTGCGGTTAGACGAGGCTCTGGTTTCAACGAAGCCGGCACAGTCCTGCTTGAGGCCGGAGCGCTTCGCCGCTCGAAGATTGACTCGGCGACCGCCATGCTGGTTTCTGAAGCAGTTGCGCGTGTCTGGATTGGTGGTCAGACGGCGGTGCGTGGCGAAGGCAGCGGTGTTATTCGCGACGGGCTGGTGCGATTTCTGGCGACCTTGTTTGTTGAGAAGCAGTTTGGTCGCGAAGCTGGTGACGCCGAGTTCCTGCGCCAGCGACTGGCTTTCGGCGCAGTTGCCAAAAGGGATGCCCCACTCTCTCGTTCAACTCCCCTCGATGATACCTACTTTAATTCCGTGCCCAATAAAGGTGCGATGGTCTGGCGACTCGCCGACCGCCGCATCGGCCGTGAGACTTTCATGGCTATCGTGCGCGAGCAATTACAGGCAGGCAAGGACAATCTCAATGGATTCAGTCTCGCCGCGCTGCGGGTCGCTTTGGTCCAAAGAGGGGGCGAGAAGTTAAAGACGTTGCTCGATCAGCAGATAGATCAGGTTGTCGACATGGATCTGTTGATCGGCTTACCCCAACAACGAGGTAGCGAGTGGGTTTCCGCCTTGCGGAATCTGGGATCTACTGACGCGTTGGTAACCGTGACCGCAACAACGGATCGAGGAGAACAGGTGTCGGTGGAGGCTGCCATACCAGCCCGCAATTTCGCCGATGCGGTCTTTAAAACGACTTCGAAGATTGTACGTGCTGAGATCGATCCTGAAAAATTGTATCCACAATTGGATTATGCCAACGACTCTGCTCCTCGTAGCCGCGATATCGGCGAAGCAATAGCTGAAGCCACGCGTTTCTTCGGCGCCCAGGATTACCTGAAAGCGGAGTCGGTCGCCCGAGAAATTCTTGCCGTCCATCCCCGCCTGCAGGATGCGCGCATCATACTAGCGCGCGCACTGCTGGCTCAGAACAGGAATGACGAGGCCGAAAAGTTATTTCGAGTAACTCTCGACGACGTGTTGCCAACTGCAGGCGCGATCGCCTGGGCCAACATCGGACTCGGCGAGATCAGCTTTAAGCGAGGGCAGGCCGCGGAGGCCGCGAAACGGTTTAATGATGCGGTGCGCGCGGATGCGGACTATGCTTCATCTCTCGTGGCCCGGGCCGCCAGGACCAAAGCCGAGTCTGCCGGGAGAGCTCCACCCGTTGACGAAACCGTCCGCGCTTTCGTCAAGCAACTCGATCAGGCAGTTACCAGTGGCAAGAAAGTGGACCTGGAGTCGCGCATTGTACCTGGTGAATTGGTGAGATTCATTGGGGGCATCGTTGGTAGCCAGCCTGAGATCTGGCAGACGACTGTTTTGCGCACCGAACCGCTTGACTCCAATTTGATGGCGGTGGACGTCAGCATCAACGCGAAAGAGCTGGGACAGCAACAATCCGGGACGGCGCTATTGATCCTTTCACGCGCTGGGGACGGCTGGAAACTAACGGGGGTCGAGTTGTTCGAGGTCAGGTAGTAGAACAGACTTGAAAACCGAACTTACATTGAGAAGCGTGGCGACCACGTCTGCTACAGAACCGGGAGCGGTAGCGACCGCATTCAGGCAAGGTCGTATCTACGGGCAGGAATTGAAAACATTGAGAAGCGTGGCGACCACGTCTGCTACAGAACCGGGAGCGGTAGCGACCGCATTCAGGCAAGGTCGTATCTACGGCAGGAATTGAAAAGATTTGAGAAGCGTGGCGACCACGTCTGCTACAGAACCGGGAGCGGTAGCGACCGCATTCAGGCAAGGTCGTATCTACGGCAGGAATTGAAAAGATTTGAGAAGCGTGGCGACCACGTCTGCCACAGAACCGGAAGCGGTACCGACCGCATTCAGGCAAGGTAGTATCTAACGTCAATCAAACGTTAGGACGGTAGTCATGCAAGATCTATCATCAATCGAACGCCGCGCCGCACGGATCAGGCTATTGCTCATGGACTGCGATGGTGTACTCACTGATGGCCGCTTGTGGCTGATTGATGGCGGCGACGAGCAGAAGAGTTTCAACGTCCGCGACGGACTCGGTCTGGACCTGTGGCATCGTGCCGGTCTTAAGTCCGGGATTATTTCCGGACATACGTCGAGTGCGTTGGAACGACGCGCCCACGGCCTGAGCATCGAGCATGTCCGACAAGGATCCGAGAACAAGATTAAGGATTTCGAAGAACTGCTGGGATTGGCTGAAGTGGACGAGAACGAGGTGGCCTTTGTTGGCGACGACCTAAACGACATTCCACTTATGCTGCGCTCGGTTCTCGCGGTTGCCGTTGCGGATGCGGCCGAAGAAACGCGTACCGTAGCGCATTTAGTAACTCAAGCCCCCGGTGGTTCGGGGGCCATTCGCGAGGTGGTTGAGGTAATTCTAAAAGCACAAGGTCGCTGGTCGGAGGTTACGGAGAAATACCTAAAAGCAGTCGGCACAAGGAAGTGACAGTATGACACTGGCAGCTTGCAGGGAGCATCAGGCGTTGGCCAATTAGGCAATGATTTAAAATGAATGGAAAAGGAGAATTGACTCCGAACCTTGCGACCCGAAAGACAAATGATCTAAGGTTGCAAGCGCTTCTGAATCTGTTTCATCCCGCCAGCGGGCGTAACTCAATGGTAGAGTGTCAGCTTCCCAAGCTGAAAGTTGCGAGTTCGATCCTCGTCGCCCGCTCCAAATTTCCTAAGCAACATTAATCAACAACATCTCAAGCGTTGACGCAAGACCTCTGAGAAACAGGTTTGCCCGCAATTCGCTCTTATTGCGATATACATTCAGAGCTTCAAGCACCGATAGAAATCGTGCGCTCTGGCCCAACACGAACTGGACGCAGAAAGAACTCACTGGGTTTGAAAGGGAAGTCTCCGGCTCGGGTGGAGTAAACGTACCGCTATCTCGGCTTCCATACAGTAATACCCGTAGCAGTACTGAAGTTCTCGTCGTTGGTTGTCAGATCATTTAACGCGAGCTGTTCCATCACAGCGACAGTCAACGCGTCGTTGGTCAACAACTGAAGGCTACATGATACGGCAGTGGCGCGCTCTATTGTTGTGAGGGTCACTGGTTCGACGTGAATGGCTAGCGCACGCACGAGTGCGGACACTTTAATGTGTCTTTCAGCGTGGCGATCAGTTGCCGATGACGCTGAAGGCGATGCGCTAGACCTGCTCGGTCGAGACCGTGCCGGGCTACCACCTCCGCCAGCATTACCTTATGGACAGCTTCGGCAACAGCGACCGAGGAGGTCGAAGCAGTAATTTTCTGTTTTTCAACTCGCTCGAAAAAGTTAGAGCGGTCTTCAGAGAGCGGTGGGGTCTCGACGAGATGATAGTAGAAGATATTAGCGTCAACGAAGCAGTGCGTGCCCGGCGGGATGTCGCGCAGCATACGTTACTCAGCCAGCAGGTCGTACTCAGACGATTCAGCGATTTCGTGAGCGACTGCGTGGTCGAGCTTGATGCGATCTCGGCGTTGCTCAGCGACCACGCCGATGGGCTGAATGGTAATCCGCACGCGCTCATGCTCTTGGAGCGCATCGAGCGGTTTTATTGGTTTGAGAACTCCGGACTCGTAGATCGCTTCGACGGTGATGCCCATACCGAATCTCCTAAAATCTTCTTGGATCATTCTGCTAAAAGCTCGTGATGTTCTTGCTCTCTAAAGGAGACTCTTCATCGTCCGCCCTTTAGCCCGCGTTCATAAGCGCTACCTATACGCTTCGAGAAGTTGAGCCAACAAGAGAACTGGATTCGCTCGGATCTGGACCGCCTTTCCTCACCTATTAGCCGTTCACATTCGCGCCAAGCCCGCTTGATGACGTCACCCATCACCAACTCCTTGATTCCGGCAAGCATCGCACCTGAGTGGTTTCGCTCGCAGGTGAAAAGCGGTTTTAGAGTGCGACACGAAGTCGCGTTTGTAACTGTGATGAATGGGCAAACCACCTCGTTCCGTACTCTCGAATCGCTTGGGTGAGGAAGTGCGGGTCAGGAGCGTGTTTGATGCGGGTCCCTGAATCGTGCAACTTGTCCCGCAAACCTCGTGGAATTTCGTGTAATTTGTGGATCGTGCCCTCGTGGTCGCTTTTCACAAGCCTCTTAGAAAGAGAGACGGCGCAATTATCCATTTTCCCTGTCTAACCCGGTTGCAAAAAAACACCGCTAAGACGATCTGACGTACGCGAGAGAGACGCTCTCAGATTCAGCCATCTTCTAGACTATCCCTTAACAGAGCCTGGCCGACTCCGACGGGTAAGCGGTAGTTGTTTGATCGACTAACTGAGCTGGGCTTGGAAGCGTGCCGAATACCCGCAACGCGCCAACATTTCGCTTGATATCAGCGAGAGGGTTGAGAAGTGCAGGAACCGGATACTCAATCATTCGTCGTAAAGGTCTGGCTCGAGGAAACGGTGGAAGAGGAGGGCCGGGCGAAATGGCGCGGACATGTCACTCATGTGACGAGCGGCGAGCGTCGTTATCTCGAAAGCTTGTCTGGTATCGCCGATTTCATCATGCCTTACCTGGAGCGCTGGGGCTTTAGATTCGGTGCCTTTCGTCGATTTCGACGTTTCATGTTCCGAAAGTGTGGCTTGTAACGCACAGGAGAGATGGGCCTTTCAAAGCGATTGTATCGTCCTCAACTATAGGCCATGTATACAGCCCTGCGAGCGACGAGTCAGACGATAAGCAGATATCTCGAAGCGCGCTTTCAAGCTGACTCGCTCCTCAGCGGCTTCTTTAGTGGTGGTGGAATGGTGGTTTCCCTCAACACCCCGGAAGAGATGACCGAACGACCATCGGAAGGATTGTCGATCTGGCTCTATCGTCTCATTCGTGATGACCAGCGTTTGAATGATCCACCCATCAGAGTGAGCCCGACGGAATTGCAGCCCGCGCCGCTTCCGCTGAGACTGCATTACTTAATTACGCCGGTAACCAACCGGCAATTCGGGGACCCGGAAACGGAGCAGATCATTCTCGGCAAGGTGTTGCAGGCATTTCACAGCCGTCCAGTTCTGCGCGGCACAGACCTTCAAGCAGAGTTTTCGGGAACCGAAGTCGAATTGAAGGTTCGTCTCGAGTCATTGGCCCTGGATGAGATCACGCGAGTTTGGGAGGCACTGGAGGGCTCGTATCAGTTGTCAGTTTCTTACGAGGTTAGCGTGGTGAATATAACGCCCGAACTGGAGCCGGAGCGCGTCACGCCGGTCCAGATAGCGATGCCGGAATACGGAGTGGTCGTTTCACCCGAAGGGGGTTGACGAATCTATCGCATGTCACGTCGCACGATTCAACTTGATAGCACGACGGCGGTTCTTTTCTCGCCTGATGACCCAGTCGCACTCATGGACCGCTGGCAAGCGCTCGTGAAGGTTCGCGTTACCGACGAAATGACAGGTGAAGCTCCACGCGGCGATATATTTCTGCAGGTAAGAGAGCCGAGGATGATTCCACGCATTGCCAGTGACGGTTTAGGCGGATTGGTTGGTATCCCGAGGCAGACATTTCCAGCCATCAGTTTGCAGAAATACTTCGTGAATCTGACAATCAGCGCCGTCGGCTATGTCCCACGCCATGAGGAAGTGGAAATTCCAAAACTTTCTCCCCTTGCCGACTTCTCACCTCCTGAACTGGACGTGGAGTTGCATCGACAACCAACGGTCATCACTGGGCGAACAATTCGCTTCTTAGGAAACACCTCGACGCCGGTGGGCGGCGCGGCTCTAAGCGTTACCGGAATCTGGCGCACTGCGCCACCCGCGAACATCGTGGTCGCTCCCGATCCGCCGAACCTGGTTTCGCTGCAACCCCCACTTAATTCAGACCGAGCAGCGTTGACGCAGACTCTGCAGCGCAGAAATCTGGCGCCAGTGGTTTACAGGGACTGTCTTGATAGCGATGAATTCCGTAAGGTCCGGTTGAACTTCATCAATCAGTAGAATATCGCCTGCGGCTAGCCCCAGCCGATCGGACAAGCGAATCTGATTCGCTCCGGGCAGCAACGGCAACCTCGTTCAAGCCGAAATGGTCAAGGCATTTCTCGTGTCGCAAAAATATCAGGAACGGTTTGGCCCGGCGAACTTCGATATCAGTCGTTTGAACTGATTCAGTTTGACTAGCCAGAATTGATAGCCGTTCAAGTTACTGTCTGGAGCATCGTCAGGATTGCGATGGAGATAACCGAAGTATTGCGCCAACACGAAAGTAGAGTTGAAATGTCGATTGTAGACCGACGCGCAAGTCCCTAACGCAGAATCATAAAGTTGTCCCGCAAATGTCCCGCAACCAGATGCAAATAGGGCTGGCGAGAGCACAGCATGCACAATGGGCACACGCGGTTTTCCTAAGCATTTGTGTAGTGTTGTAAACAAAGGTCGCCTGAATTACATTCCCAAGCTGGTAATACGGGTTCGATTCCCGTCGCCCGCTCCATTTTTCGATAGCAACATCGCAAGATTTCAACGCGGGACCTGTGAGAACGGCGCGGGTCAACGACTTTGAGGAAAACTGCTGTCGCGCTGTTTGTGTTCAGTTATAACTTTCGCAAGATTCATCGTTCAAGCCGTTGAACGCCAGCAATGGAAAGCGGGCGTAACTACGGAAAACGTCGGTTCGCTCGGCCTTTTCTGGAACGTTCTGACGGTTTTCTCTTAGAATTTCCCTTTAATAATACTGGGCCAATGCTGGGGAAAGGAGACTCACGTATCGACAAGATTTCGTTGCCAGAATCAGCTCGTATGAATAAGACTGGCGCCGAAATTTTTAGAGTTGATTCAGGTTAGCTTAGCATTGGCGTTGTGTCGAGTTCCCGGAAGTAGGTGGGTTGCATCATCGCTACGAGCGACGAGCTGCTTAACTGAGATCATTTCCTCAGCTCACAGTGTTCTCGCAGTCTGAATTGGCATGAAGTGTTCATACGCCAATCATCGCGCGCTATCGCTGCTGCCGTTGTTAGTTTGTTACTGACGCCGCGGGAGATCAAAAAGTGACAAACGAGTTCTAGGCAGCTGGTGCTTGCATTCTTTCCGCCCAAATAGAGTTTTTGGTAGGGGGCAACCCAAGCATGATGACGTTCGTGCCGAGCTTCAGTTGAGCATGCCGGACGATCTGCCCCGACTCCGGAACCGAGAATAATTCGACGAAGCCGAAGGTCGCGCAGAGCGATCGAATGGCGCCGCGAGCGTCGTTGTATCGAAGGATGGGAAAGATCGTCTGCATGCTCTTCTTGCGGCCTAACGCCAGTCATCACACCGCCGCGCAACAACCCAAAACGGACAGGTCTAGCGATGAGAGGTACGCTGATACGCGTCGGGTGAATGCCGTTAGGCGCGGCACGGTTATAGAAGCCCCTCGGGAAAGTGAAAGGGCGGCTGAAGCTATGGAGTCTCCAGCCGCCCCTCTCCCCACGATCTTTCAGCGGTGAATCCCATCCGACGGCCTCACGCCGCGGAAGCGGCGGTCAGAATCGAGTCGTTGAATAAAGGTCTGATAACTACCGGGGCTTAGAGGCCTTGGCATCCTCCTCCAAATTAGCCACGGCGCGCGGTCTCACGACTGCGTAGCCGGTGTCGTTCTGGTTCCAGTCGGCTATCCGGCGGTACAACATCTTCGCGTTTTGCTTGTCACCCTTGCCCTCGTAGGCCTGGGCAGTGTAATACCAGACGTAAGGGTCCTCCGGGTCTGCTTTGGCGAAGTGCTCTAACGCTTTCGCGTGGTTGCCTTGCTTGAGTTCAAGCATCCCCATCAACTCGTTGTGCCTCCTCTGTTCGAGCGGGTTGTTTCGAGTGGAGATGAACTTGCTCAGCTCTTCGAGCTGAACTCTTGCCTCGTCGAATTTGCCCTGGGCCATCAGCAGGTAGGCATGGTTTGACATCTTGCCGATGCGGTTGTTCTCGCGGACGCGCTCCGGTAACGAGGGGTCGTCCCTGAGTCTGTCGGCTTCCGCGAGGTGCTTAGCGGCCTCTTCGAACTTACCAGCTTCGAGGAGGATGAATGCGGCGGTGGAATGAGCTCCGGCCGCCGGCTGAATTTGTTTCTGCTCCTCGGCGAACTTCGCCAGCCGCTCCGCCGTTTGCACGGCGTCGGCCGTCTTTCCCTCGTGGACGTAGGAAGCGATCATCAAGTTCATCGCGCCGATCTTCTGGTTGAGGTTGGGCGCGCGGTCAAACTGCTCCTGGTAGGATTGCCGCGCCTTTTCGTAGTCGCGCTTGAAGATGTAGTTGTTTCCGATGCCGGCCAAAGAGCCGCCGAACGCCGGGTCCTTCTCGAGCGCCTTCCGGTACTGCGCGATTGACTCGTCGTAACGCCCCAGCTTGAGCAAAAGTTCCGCGTACGAGTCGTAAGGATTCGGGCTGTTGGGCCGCAGCCTGATGTAGTCCTGAAAGGCCGTCTCGGCCTTCTTGTAATCGCCCTGGGCTGACCGCGAGTAGCCGAGTTGGTTATAGGCGGCGGCGTAGTTTTTGTCGAGTTGCGTTGCCTTTGTGAATGCCTGAATCGCCATCTGCTCATTACTCTGTCCGCGATAATAATTACCCGCCAGTAGATTCACGCGTTTGTCATTCGGGAATAGCGTCAGCAGCTTGTCGAGGTGCGCTTTGGCTTGCGCCGCGTTGTTGTCGGCTTGCGCCTGCGCGAACAAAATCCATTCGCGCTCGCCCGGCGAAGCCTTCGCGCTTAGGTCTACGGCCTTCGCCAAATTTTGCCGGAAGACCTGAAAGCCGCCGCCCGATTGTGCCCGGAAGAGGTACACCATGGCGAAATCCGGGTCGGCCTGTATCGCGCGGTCGAACAGCGGCGCGGCGGCGGGGCCCTCCACATTTTCAAGCTTATCCCGGCCTTCGTGGAAGAGCTTTAAGGCCTCGGAAGATTTGGTGGTGAAAGACATCTCCCCCTTTTGTGCCAATGCGCCGGTCGGCGACAGGAGCAAAAGTAGCAGTGCACAGAGGGGACCGGTGGAATGTATGAACCAACGAGAGTTTCTCATGTAGGTCTCCGTGGAATTAAAAGTTGAGTTGAAGGAGCGTGTTGAACATCTCCATAAAGGTCATCAGAGCAAAAAGTATTAAGTGGGTAGCCGTGAAACTCAGATGGTCTGGTTGATTCCAGAGAAGCTGAGAAGGGATGAGCTAGGCTCGGTTCGGCGCGAACTCTATCACACGGTAGTTTGGTTACCTAATCGAGCTCACTGCCGTCGGACGGCATTGCGCTCTTCCTCGATCTTTATTGCTATCGCGTCGATTCGATCTTCCCTCGGGAGCGCCTTAATATAGACTTGGGTGTCCGGGGCTAATTGGACCGTTCGGCACCTTACTTCAATATGAGGAACGAACAAGATTGCTAGATCAACTAACCCAAGTGGCACAGGAAAGTTTTGTTCGCAAGTATCCAGACGCCAGTATAATTTTTCTAGCAGGCTCGATTGTGAGAGGCGAAGACACACCGTTCTCCGATTTAGATACAGTCGTCGTCTTCGACAAGTTACCCGCTGCCTATCGTGTGTCATTCTATTTTCAAGGCTTTCCGATAGAAGCTTTCGTACATGATCCGGAAACACTTGATTATTTTCTCTACGAGCTTGATCGTCCATCAGGCATTCCATCATTGGCGCAAATGATTTTGGAGGGCGTGGAAATTCCAAAGCCCAATGAATTTTCTCAGTCGTTGAAGGAACTTGCGACTTACAGCGATCGGCTGTTATCGCTACTGCCGTCTTGGTAGTTTGTTACTGACGTGCCAAACGAGTCGGCGGCAGCTCTCTACTAACACGCCTTTCCGCCCAAATAGAGTTTTTGGTAGGGACAGGTCTGGAAGTTGAAAGAAGTTCTGGAATTATAGGACTCTAGTCGCTGGTGCTGCTAACATAGAATCAGACAAGTTGTCCCGCAAATGTCCCGCAATGAGGTGCAAATAGAGCCGACTAAAGCACAATATGAACAGCATGCACATGCGTTTTTCTTGAGCATATTTGTAAATGTTGAAAATAAAGATCGCCTGAATTACATTCCCAAGCTGGAAATACGGGTTCAATTCCAGTCGCCCGCTCCAAGTAATCCTCCTAGCCCTATTATTTCATGGAGAGTTGCAGGACCTGGAAATTAATATCTCGCAAGCGAGCGTAGCGAAGTACACGGTGCGACATCGAAAACCGCCTTCACAAACGTGGCGCACTTTTTTGGAGAATCACGTCAAGGAGTTAGGTTCCATTGATTTCCTTGTTGTTCCAACGGTGAGCTTTCGGGTTCTGTTTGTCTTTGTGGCCTTGGCTCATGACCGGCGTCGGGCAATTCACTTTAACGTCAGGGCCCACCCAACTGCCGAGTGGACCGCAAAACAGATCGCCGAAGCATTCCCGTGGGACAGCGCACCGCGGTATCTGTTGCACATAACCATACACTAATCGCTCGAAGGTGCGGTCGTGAGAGCACCTCCCGTATCCCTACCTCCCGAACCCGCTTCTGAAACGATCCCGGCAAATAGTATCTCGATTTTGGCCCTCGTGGACGGCGGATCTGTCCAAATCACATATGGGAAGCCGTTGGCGGTGGCCATCGATCCGAATGACCCTGCAGTCTTGTTCTCGTTAGGATGGCCGGGACCGTCGACATGTGACCACCGCAATTAACCAACGGCAAGGCAGTCATCTGAGAGTGACGACCTGAGCGTTCGTGAAGATATTAGCCTGCAAGAGGTCCCTTTGTTGATCTGCCCAGGTGATACGGTTTCGGGTATTGTCCCGCAGCTGACAGCAACGATTGGAGTGACCGTCGTCGGCGTGCAGATCCAGATCGAAAACCTCGAGTCCCCATGATCGCTGTGGATGGAAAGTCATTATCGCCAAGGCGAGAAGTATGCGGAGACGATCCAAACGCATGCATAAGTGGCAGGAAACGCCCAGATGAACGTATTCAACCCCATGAGAACCGCGCACGAGGCGTGGAACAAAAGGCCGATGATCAGCGCTGCGGCGGCGAGTTCCGATGGTCCTAACAGTAGCAAGCCGAAGCAACACTCAAACACCATCACGAACCGCGTTGTGGCGATCCCGATCGTCGGGTAGGTGTTCAAGAGGTGCGATGAATATTGATGGCCATGCGCTTCTGAACCAAGAATCGTCGCTATGGCTGTGCCTGATCGCCACGCGGGAGAGAAAGCCTTCGTCAGACCGGACGCGGTGTACGCAAGGATGCCCTGACCGCCGATAAACCAGACCGCCACCATGATCGGCGGGCGGTCGACAACGGGCGCCATGGCGAGCGCGGTTGCAACCAGGATCAGTGTTGACATCTGCTCGGCGCCATCGCTTGCCATCACTCTTCTCTGTTGGACGAACCAGTTCGCAACCAGGGCGATTACCATCGCTGCCCAGCCAATTGTCGAAGAGGGTCCGAGCACAACGACAAGAAGACTAGCGACGAGACAGGTGGGAAGAGCGAATGGAAAGGCACGCCTGGTGATCGCATTGCGCTCAACTCCGCGTCCGAAGATCCGCGCCATTGCTTCCGAGAACGGGCCAAAAGGTCCGAACGCGCGGCCACGAACCCAAAGCTGCTCTGTTGCTGAGAGCGCAAAGGCCACGGCCGCCATGCGGACGGCGATCGAGAGGGCGAGTTCAGGCTCGGTCGATGGCATGACTATTCGAGACGAGGGCCACGCGGAGCGTGCGTGCGGGGCCATGCCCGGTCGACATGATCACCGCGAACTGCCTGGCGCTGCTTACCGAGTTGCTCATCTCCTGGGCCATGACCCATGTGAGCATCGCAAGGTAACACTCGGATAGCTGGATCGCATCAATCTCTTTGTAGATGGGTTGGGCCTTTGTGAAGCCGTTGACGAGATCTAAAAGGGCCTTCCGTTCGAAGCGCGCCGGATTCCAAATCCAACGAGTCGCGGGTTGGCCCGGGATGGGAACCTCGGTCCAAGGACTCCATCCTTGAGGGCCGAGATCTCGATAGACAAGGTGGTTTCCGGTATGTCCCGGTTCTGGTGCGAAGAAGCCCCAATGGGGGAGCAGGTTAATGCAATCAATTCGCACAGCCCAGCGTTCCCAAGCGGAGCTGCCAAGCTGATTCACGACGCAAGCGAGGAACAAGCTGCCAAGAAGCAACTCGACGACTAAGGCCCACATGGCGACCTCAGGTGTTGCGTTCGCGCAGCAACTCGCCTCGAATTTCAATCAAGCGTTGGAGGGTGGGTGCCGACCCAATTTGTCGCTCCAGGTTGCTAATCTGGTTCACGATCTCCTGGTCACGCCCTTCGAAGACGAACTTCCCCCTTGCCGTAGCTGCGACCGCACCGCAGCAGCACACATCACTCTGCGCTTGCACCTTCTCATCGAACCTGACGCCCTGCTCCTGTGCAAGGGTAATGATTGCATCAAGGTGTAAGAGCTCACCGTACGAGAGCTGCTGCTTTTTCGTGTCTTCTTTCATCCGTGACTCCTTTGGATGGTGAGCGGTCGGTGTGAACGCGTCCGGACAAAGGCCGAACAATCCACCTCCCTTAGCATGCTGAACCTAATGATCGAGTGACTGGTCGGCAACCGACTCCGTCGACACACTGGCAGCGGAACATGCACGTGCGGTGGCCAAGATGCCTCGCCGAACTGCGAGGACTAAACCATGCTTGGAGTGGGTGTCAAGATGAATCTACCGCCGCCGACCGCCTGACGAAGGCGATGCCTTTCGACCTTGGCATTGGCGGCTTAGCGGTGCGCTTGAGGCACCTAACAACAGCTTTCGCGCCGCAAACGCCACCACAAAAAAGCTGCAAGGGTCCCTTACTTGATTTTACCTACCACCCGCACGCGCAAAGGGCGACAATCAGGTCGCCGCCGGGCGACTCATCGATTTTCCCGCGCAGGACGACCGCCCGAATTACTTCACCCTGCAATAGAGCTGCATGGATCAAACTGGCGATCACCGACAAGGCCCTCAAACTTTCCGCGGAGCAAGTGGCGAAGTGGGAAACGGAATGGGCGCTTCGAGATGGTTGGCGGCAAAGGTAAATCATGGACGAGAGAAGAACAGGAAGCGGGCGCTGACGGGACACGCTCTCTCACCAGCGAATGGTTTGCAGAATGAAGCCCGGCACATGCATGTGTGAATCGATGAGTAAGAATAGCCCCTTTGTTCCAGGTCGGCCGGATGGTTGCTACGCGACTTAGTCAGATACACAAACGAGAAGGGGTCGATACTGTCCCGCATAGGATGTGCATGTCGCCCGACAGGTGCGGGCGCGGGACGGGCGTCTTGGGATATATAGATTTGCCACGATTTTGTCACGCCTCGCTTACGAGTTATACGGTTTAAGCGGTCTGAAAGTGACTTCTCTAGTCGCAGGTTAAGTTTTACAGCGCGCAAAAAACGATTACGCGTAATACGCGGCGTCGGGCCGCCGATTGACACGGTAGGGGTCTGGGATTCAAATCCCCACGCGCCTACCAATATCTTCAACAAGTTTCGATTATTTACCTCCGACGAGCCTTCCTCGCTTCCATCGGATTGGCAGACTTTTGGCAGACTTCAAATGATTTCTGCTCGGATTGGAGTGCTGCCTCTTCGAGCTTCTGCTATGCGAGCATCGCCAGCGCCAAATAATACAGTTCGCGATTTGCGACAATCCAGTTGACAACTTCGCATTTTGCGAATTAAATATATTAGGGGGGGATTGCACGTCATTAGTCGCAAGAAGCTGTTGGAAGCGGCGGAGAGGCACCGCAGTCTCGGCGAGCCCTTGGATGCTTGGTATCGAATCGCCAAAAAAGCACTATGGCAGAACTTAGTGGCAGTGAGGCTGGTGTTGCCGTCCGCTGATGCAGTCGGGAAGTTTACGGTGTTCAATATCAAAGGAAATGCGTACCGCCTCATTACTGAAATTAACTATCACACAGGACGAATCTTCTTGCGCGCCGTGCTCACCCATGCTGAATACAGTAAAGGAGGATGGAAAAAATGAGTTCCTTAACCGTCAGTCCAGAATACAGCGCGCTCCTCACCAAAGTTTCTCCGAAGATCGTTCGCACCGAAAAGGAAAACGATGCTTATACGGAAATTCTTTACGATCTCGATCAGCGCAGCAAGAAGTTGACGCCAGCCGAGAGGGAACTGGCGAAGCTCTTGACACTTCTAATTGAGGATTTCGAGGAACGGCGGTATCGCCTTCCGCGATCAAAGCCACTGGACGTTTTGCACTTCCTGATGGACGAGCATGGCCTGATGCAGAAAGACCTTGTGAGCGTCTTCGGGACGCCAAGCATCGTGTCAGAAGTCCTGAGCGGCAAGCGAGAGTTGAACAAAGAGCACATCAAGCGCTTGAGCGACCGGTTTCACGTCTCTCCCGAACTCTTCTTTTAAACGCTGACCTGACATTCGCTCCTGGTTAATACGTAACGCAGGCTGGCCCTTTGCCGAGCCGTTGCGGAAAGGATTGGATTGGAGGCCTCTCAGAAAAGTTCGAAGTACGATTCCCGACCCAGGTGCTTAATGTATCGCTTCGCCAACGTCGTCAGCGCCCCCGGTCCATACCGAAAATATCATCCGGCGTTTAAATCCTTACACTGAGAGCTACGACTTAAGGTAGGCTTCCGCTGCTCGTAGATTCCATTTCTGGCTGCTTGTGACGCATCAATTTTGTCTGCTCTGCGCTACACCAACTACTCTGCGGTCTGCTTGTGCCGCGGCTCTTACTGGTGACGGAAATTTCGCTCTGCGCCAACAACTGCTGGTCCTGCAGCGTGCGACGAATCAACGCCGCCCGTTCCTGGTTTAGACCGTTGTGCCTTTGGATTCGAGTTCCCTCATGGAACTCGAAACTTTGCCTGAGCATTTGCTTGATGGGTGGCGGCTACGTCCGTCTGGAATTCGGCCAGATGTTTCGTCGCTTTGGCAGTCAGGTAACAATTTGTGCATCGCGGCAATCATCTGTTGAATCGTGAAGACCCGGATGTGGCTGACGAAGTAGCCAGGATACTCGATGAGGATGGAATCAGAATTCGCGCACCCTACGCTGGCAGAATCTCTCAACAATCTATTTAGGGAGATGGCTGCGTAGGGTGCTGCTTCCAGCATTTCCTGGTTTTGAACGTAGCTACGTTAAGGAGAATTGGCGTTGACGGCTCAATCAAGCGTTGCGAAGGCTCAATTGTTGAAGCGCTGAAGCAGACTCGGGCGCGAACGCTGGAGCTTGTCGACGACCTCAACGAAACGCAGTTGATGGGTCCGCGCTTGCAGACGGTGAATTTCCGCTGCGCTGGGAGATTGGTCATATAGCATGGTTTCAGGAGTTCTGGGTCTTACGTCATCTCGGTAAGCAACCGGCGATTCTCAAGCACGGCGACGAGCTTTACGATTCAGCGCGGGTGGCCCACGACACGCGTTGGGATTTGCCATTGCCTGAGAGAGACGCAACCCTGGCTTACATGTCGCGAGTTCTGGAGCGGGTAATCGAGCAGGCCAGTTACGGGAGTTGCGGACTGAGAGATGCTGAAGGCTACGATCAGGATTACTTCTTGAATCTCGCACTGCTACACGAGCAGATGCACGACAAAGCGATCAAGTACACGCGTCAGTCTCTGAGCTATCCTCCGCCTATAATCAGCATCGCGGCAAGGCAAACTCCCGATGTCGCGGTGCCTAACAGGTTGCGTTCGTCGAAACAAAATCCGGCTCTTCCTCAAACCGACACGGCCCTGACAGGCGATGCAGAGATCCCCGGCGGCTCATTCCCTCTCGGAAGCGCTTCCGAGCAAGTCTTTGCCTTCGATAACGAGCTGCTAGCCACGAGGTTGAGATTGGCCCTTTTGCGATCTCCAGGACCGCCGTGATCAACTGTGAATTCAAGCATTTTGTGGAAGACGCCGGTTATGGTCTGTAGCGCACACGTAAGGAACCCGCCCATACGTCGCGCCTGGAGCGATGACGTAGGTTGCCGGAAAGCTGATTACTCCAAATTCAGAAACCGTATCGTCATTCCCGACCATGCTGACGGGCAACCTGCTGCAAGACTGAATGAAGGGGATGACCCAAGCACCGACGAGCGGCGGTGCTGAGAGATAACACCCAACTGACCTTCTCACAACCTTACTCTCGCTACACCCATCGAGGCAGCGGCACTCCTTCCCTAAAACAACTCACCTTTCTCCTCCCTCAACGCGCAGCCGAACGCCCGAATTAACCCGCGCCGAGCGAGCAGCCTTCAATTTACATCAGAGGAAACACCATGAAAAGAATGCTATCGAGGCGTCGGGTTGAATGACAGACTGTGTGAAAACTCTAGCTGAGCAATCAACGTAATAGCATCAATGATTCTGAAGTTCAAATAAGAAGGAGATCGTTGATGGGTTACATTCGCGGAGCTGATCGGAACGAAGTGTTGCTGTTTCCGGAATGCGTCGAGGATTATATCAGCGCGGACAATCCGGTGCGGTTAATTGAAGCATTCGTAGAGAGCCTCGATCTGGCAGAGCTTGGGTTTGTCGGGCGACGCCTGCCGAGACCGGACGACCCGCATATGATCCGGCAGCTATGTTGCGGCTGTACGTCTACGGGTACTTGAACCGGGTGCGTTCGTCTCGCATGTTGGAGCGTGAAGCCAAGGTTAATGTCGAGGTGATGTGGTTGCTGGGGAAGCTGGTGCCGGACTTCAAGACGATCGCCGACTTCCGCAAAGATAATCTGGCCGCGCTCAAGGGCGTGTGTCAAGAGTTCACGCTGGTATGTAAGAAGCTGGAATTGTTGGGTGGGAAGTTGGTGGCTATAGACGGCAGTAAGTTCAAAGCAGTGAACAACCGCAAGCGTAACTTCAGCGAGCCGCGGCTGACGAAAGCAATGGCTGCGATTGATGAAAAGATCGGTGCTTACCTTACGAAACTGGACGAGCAAGATGGAAAAGAAGCGCCTGCCGCCGTCGCGACCTTCAACGCCGACGAACTGGGTGAGAAGATTAAAACGCTGCGAGAGCGCAAAGAGAGATATGGGAAGCTGAAGGTGGAGCTTGCCGCCAGCGGGGAGAAGCAGGTGTCTTTGACAGACGCGGATGCGCGCTCAATGATCAATCATCACAAGGGGACGGATGTCTGTTACAACGTGCAGACGGTGGTGGATGCGAAACACAAGCTGATCGTCGAGCACGAAGCCACGAACGATCCTACGGACCACGCGCATCTGGCAGAGATGGCGCTGCGAGCGAAAGAGACGCTGGGAGTCGAGCGGTTGGAAGTCGTAGCTGATATGGGTTACTACGATGGCGCAGAGGTGAAGCAATGCGCGGACGCCGGCATCACCAGCTACGTTGCGAAACCGTTAACCTCGGTGAACAAGAAACGCGGGCTCTTCACCAAGGAAGATTTCAATTACGACGAAGTGAAAGATTGCTACCGCTGTCCGCAGGGAGAAGAGCTCAACTTCCGGTTTGAGACCGTCGAATCGAACCGCCAGATCCGTTACTACGCCACGGCGAAGTGTCGCGGCTGTCCAATCAAAGAGAGATGTACGACGAACAAGGAGGGGCGACGGATCACGCGCTGGGTTGATGAAAAGTTGCTGGAAGAAATGGCGCGGAGAGTCAGAGCCAGACCTGAACTGATGAAGCAGAGGCAGCAGTTCGTTGAGCATCCATTCGGTACGATCAAGCGGGCGATGAACCAGGGTTACTTCTTGATGAGAGGTTTAGAGAAAGTAGGAGCAGAAACAAGCCTGACGGTTCTGAGTTACAATATCAAACGAGTCGTGAACATCATCGGAGTCACAAAGCTGATCGCAGCAGTAACGTGAGAGAAGAAGTTGTTGCCCTCTTCCTGACTTTCTAATCTCTTCCCGCAAAACCAAAAAGTGCCTGACAACATTTGACCTACCAAACTTTCGACGCTCATCCGCCATAAAGGAAGCGAGTTTTCACACGCTCTGATGAGTTGTTGGGCGGCGGCCTACGATAACAATCGAGCAACAACACCCTTCACATGAATCTGAGTCGTATCTAGAAATGGAATTCCCACGTCCTTGACATCGGCATCCCGCAAAATCAAGGGCAGTTCCGTCCCACCTAAAATAAGCCCTTCAATATCCTCTCGCTCTTTCATTCGATCTACTATCGTCAACAATCGCTCGCGCGTTTCTGGCAGAAAAACGCCCTTCACCAATTCACTCATGTACTTGTCATGGATATAACCT
>Ga0136617_10000499_pt1 | contig 32907 bp, 25 predicted proteins | sample AntDrymUQ3222106_2_FD_129672 | JGI IMG/M metagenome (GOLD analysis project Ga0136617, IMG submission 129672) | Polar desert sand microbial communities from Dry Valleys, Antarctica - metaG UQ322 (21.06) | ecosystem: Environmental > Terrestrial > Soil > Desert | place: Antarctica: Dry Valley... | reverse complement strand
CGCTCCACTGCGGCCTGTGTCATTAGCTGCATCCCGGCATACTGGCATGCTGCTCTGACCCCCGCCGCTCAAAGCGGACACTTCATGTGTTAATTACACCGGACATATCATGTGCTAACGACAATCGCCCTCTTTAACCTTGCCATGCCACACCAGACCAACTATCATGGCGCGGCTGCGGACAGGAATCTTGACTGGAACCGCAGCTTTATTTTAAGTAATAATTGATTTTAACGTTACTGAGGCACGGCGAAGGCCAGGTGCCTATGAGGAGAAGGCTAGTTGTTTAGTGACCAGTTTCGCAGAGGAGAGTCCGAGAAGGGCAAGCTATCAGGCGTTAAGAGCTCCAAACTGCTCTCAAATCTTTCGGACGTAGCCTGGAAGGCTTTTCAGTCAGTCAACCGTCGACTTCCGGAAGGCGAAGCCATCAGTCCCAACTGGGCGCCTGCTCCTCTTCTGAAGTCCTATGAACGAACCTCTCCGCCACTTGGATTCCCCCGCGAGACGGATAGCCTTTGTCCCACCTGCGTTAAGGAAGTTCGCAACGCCGTCATCAGCGGCGAAACGACGCTCGATACCTTGATGCATAAACATCCAGGCGAAATCAAAGCATCCATTCTGGAAGAGAATGGCAACGTCATCATGCGTAAAACTTGTCCAAAACACGGGCAGTTTGACGACGTGATGGCTACCGACCCGGCGTTTCTCGAACGAATTGAATCTTTGTTCTTTGGACGCGACTTTAGGGCGGCGGAAGATGCGGCCATTCATCGTCACGGAACTTCGAATATCAAATTTGGGCGGGGCGCGGTTTTGACTGTTGACCTTACCAACCGCTGCAACATGATGTGCAATCCATGCTTCATGGATGCCAACCAGGTTGGCTATGTGCACGAGCCAACCTTCGAAGACACCAGGGCAATTCTCGATCGAGCGGTCTCATTCAAACCAAAACGCCAGATCATCATTCTCTTTTCCGGCGGCGAGCCAACGCTTTCGCCTTACTATCTCGAAGCGGTCGCCTACGCTAAGAAGGTTGGTTTCTATCGAATTCTTGCGGCGACTAACGGTATTCGTTTCGCCGAAGACATCGAGTTTTGCAAAGCTGCCAAAGCGGCCGGCCAGCACGGCGTTTATCTGCAGTTTGATGGTGTCAGCAAAGAAAAGAACAAGCATCGCGGAGTGGGAAACCTCTTTGACGTAAAACTGCGGGCCATTGAAAACCTGGCGAGTGTGGGCATCAAAGTTACGCTCGTTACCACAATCGTCAACACGATTAACAACGACGGAATCGGACAGATTGTTGAGTTCGCGGCCAAGAACATTGACAAGGTCCAGACGATTGCCTTTCAACCGGTCTCCTTTACTGGTCGTGATGAAGACATTTCCGACGAACTGCGTATCAAGCAGCGCTACACCCTCGCGGGGATGACTCACGATTTGAAAGACCAGCTCGGCGGGCAGTTACAGCCTTTGCGCGACTGGTACCCACTCTCGTCTTACTCGGCTTTCACTAGTGTGATGGATATGTTGCAGGGAGCTGATGCGCCCTGGGGCTGGTCATCGTGTAACTGCCATCCAAACTGCGGCATCTTTACGTTGATGGTCGTAAATCGCAAGACGGGCGAGTTTAAATCCCTCTTTGAGTTTTTCGATTACGAGCAATTCATGAAGGACGTCGCGGTCATCACAGACACGGCTCGAGGAAAGAAACTTTCCTATGCCCAACTGGGCATGGCAATTCTGCGCAGCTTCAATGCTGGACGCGCACCAGAAGGTTTTCCGATCTCTCAGATACTCAACCTTTTCAAGCCTTCTTCGACGAACTCCAGTTCCGATCGCAACGATCGCATGAAGGCTGAGAAGGCCGACGACCCGAACGATGTTTGGCGAGTACTCTGCGTCGAAGGCATGTGGTTTCAGGATCTCTTCAACTACGATTTTCGCCGCACTGAAATGTGCGTGATTCCTTATGGCACGCAGGAAGGCGAGATTTCATTCTGTGCTTATAACACCGGCGTGGGTTGGCGGCAGATTATCGAAAACATGCACAAGACTGCAAACCTCGCCGAGTGGTATGAAGAGAACGGACGCCATGCTGTGTACGCCGCGGGTCACGACGTTCCCGGGATTTCCAGGAAGCATTCCCTCAGTCTCCCAATTATCCAGGCCGTCTTAGCGGAAGACGCCGACGTCAAGCCTGTGGCTGTGACCCCGTATCTGGTAGAAGATCACGAGGAAGACGTAATTTCTGTCTAGCCTAACCGGATCCTCGCAATACCCCATCCGTACTGATTCTCGCTGAAAATCAAGAGTCGAAAGCTCTAGGGAAAGTTGCCGGGTCTAAATGAACCCGAAGGGCCTTACACCCTCGCCGTCTAAACTCTGCCCACGCGCGCCAAAAGTACATTCCTGTGACACTGATCGAAGCGTCACAATCCCAGGACCTTACATCCTCAATTATGATTTGATATCGCGGTACAGGGCGGAGTCGGCTGAGCCCCTTGTATCTAGTTAGTCTCGATTGGCATTGTGATTGCCAATTGCACTTTGCTATTTAACCTCCCATTTGGAGTTCCACATCATGATCCGCCCAATCTCGTTGCTTTTAGCGGTTTTGTTATTGCTGCCGTCGACCTTTATAATGGTGACGGGCCAGAGCGTTGCAAGAAAAGACCTGCACCTGTCGGAAACCACGGGCACTCCTCTCACTAATCAGGATGTTCTCGTTCTCGCTAAAGCGAACCTCACCCCCGAAGTTATTATTGCCAAGATCAAGACGTCCCCTTGTGCGTACGAGGTTTCGCCCGCCGAGTTGCAGAGGTTAACAACCGGTGGCGTTCCGGACGAAGTCATTGCCGCGATGATCGAAGCAGTAAGGCTATCAAAAGCGGGAATGCCCGGATCTGCTGAGCCTCAGCGGATTGAACCATCTCAGATTCCGGACGGCACGCTCATAGAGATCGAGGCGCCTTACACCATCAACTCAAAGGAGTTCAAACCGAATGACGAGATCAGTTTTCGCGTGATAAATCCGATAAAGATCGATGGCGTCACGGCAATTGAGCAAGGTGCAACCGCGACGGGGCGTATTGAGAAAGCTAAGCGAGGAGGGCACTTTGGCAAGGCAGGTCTGCTTGTTTGGACGATGCAGACTGTCACGGCTGTAGATGGCTCTCAGGTTCCGCTGCGAACGGTTCAGGAGCGTCTGAGAGGCGATAGCAAGGCTGCCAAAGTGGCCACGCAGATGATCCTCACCGGCGCACTGCTGCCGATTATTGCGCCGGTGGCACTGTTGCACGGTTTTAAGCGGGGCAAAGACGCATTCATCCCGGCCGGCAAACGCTACGACGTCTTCGTAAACGGCCAGGCAGTCGTAAAGTCCCGATGAGGAAAGAATTGGTTTCGCCAGGCTTATTCCGGTTCGCGGTTTTCATCGCTACCGGCATCGGGCTTTCGCTGAACTGGCCGTAACTGCGCCACGATATCCCTAATCCGGATAGCCAGATCTTCTATTGTCTGCGTGCGTTTTCGCGCCCTATCGGTCAGTTCTTCGCGCAGTAGCAGCTGAGATTGTCCCAATACCCCAGTGAGCGGGTTGTTGATTTCGTGACGCACGCGGGCAACCAGCTCCGCAACGGCCTCTAATCTTGCTTCGCAATCAGCAACACGCGCACGTAATTGGTCTTCGTTATCAGCTGCTGCAGTCTGGCCCTGTCGTTCAATCATCGACACCCTCACGGTTGGTCGGTTTAGCTAATGTGGGAGGCTACAATTTGTATGAATCGCTGCTGGGCGCAAGCGAGTGAGTGTGGCTATTGTGCCCCGATCCTGTGGAATGAACAAGTGTTAATTCGCGAATAGTGAATTGTCAGTCCTAAAGCAGTGGTAAAACGGAATCGGGCGAGGGGGCATGTTGGGCCAATTCGCTCGAGAACCGCTTATTTTTTTACGGATTTGCGATTTACAATTCACGACTCACGAAGCGGCGCCTGGCTCCATGGGCATGCGGTTGACAAAAAAACCTTCTTGCACGTACATTGATTTTCCTGTTGGGAGGTCGTCTAACGGTAGGACTGCGGACTCTGAATCCGCCTATCGGGGTTCGAATCCCTGCCTCCCAGCCAACCCTGTTTCGAAACCGATTCACACATTAATGTAGTGCGGTTTTCACCGTGGCGAATCATCTTCGAAGGGACTGGTGAGCAGCTATGGCGTCGGGAGATCCATTCATATGCGAGTTTCTGGAACTTGATCCTCACCACCAAATCAAAGCGGGAACAATTTGATGGCAGATGCGTGTTCAGGGATTGAGCACGATCAGCACTTACGACTGCAGGGGCCTCGTGAGCGTTTCGGCCCGGGGACCATTTTTGCGCGAGGCTCGATACAAACCGAAGGCTTCTCTGGCGAGCTTCCAAACCGGGCGTCGATTTTGAGCCACCAGTTTGGTCCAATCGAGCTTGGTCAACTGGGGAAAATAAATGCCCCGGAAAAACAAGCGCGCCACCAGATGCATTAATCTGTCATCAATCCGCCGGTCAGCGATCGCCTGCAGCGCCTTCTCGTTGCTCTTCGCGCTATAGGACGTTCTCCAGGCCTTATCGACCTCCGCCTGCGCTTCTTCAATGGTCATCTTCAACGGAGTGTGCGCCATCTTAAAGGGTGCGAAGTCCATCCAGTGACGGGGACGAGTCATTCGGCCCGCAGCTCCCAATCTAGCGTATAACGGCGTACCCGGAAACGCCGTGAGTTGTCCGAAGACGGGCAGCACCGGAGGCCAATTGGCGATCTCCCCCAGCGTTCGGTCCGCCACCCCGGGCGTATCGTTATCCATACCAAAGATGAAAGACGTGATCGCGTAGATGTTCCGTTTGGAGAGTCGGTCGAGCACCGCGGCGTATTCGCCGGGCTTGTTAAAGTTCTTATTTACGTCCGCAAGATTGGCCGGATCGATTGATTCCATCCCAATGAATATCCACCTTCCACCCGAAGCAGAGATCAGATCCACCAGTTCTTCATCACGCAAAAGGTTGGCACTTATCTGCGCGGTCCAGGGAAGCTGGGCACCGGCGGCAATAATGTCTCTAAGAAGCGACTTAGTGCGCTTGATATTTATTGCAAAATTATCATCTATGAAAAAGACGGCTATCTGACCAAGATTTTTGCGCGCGCGCATCTTTAGCCGCAGGAGTTCGTCGACTACGCTTTCATTTGTGCGAAAGCGAATCGAATCGCCAAAGAATCCTGTGACCGTGCAAAACTCACAGCCGTAGGGACAACCCCGTCCCGATTCGATGGGCACCATGTGGAACGTTCCCCAGCCGGCCCCGTGTCGCTCGAGAAACGAACGCGCTATTTTCGGAACCAGGTTGAACTGATCGAGGTCGAGTGTCTCCCAAGGGATGGACGGATACGGAGTCAAACTTGGCTTGCGTTCTTTTCCGGTCTCATCGACGGGCTCATAAACTTCTTTAAGCTGCCCTCGTGCAGCATCAGCAACGATTCTGGGCCAAGTCTCATCAGCCTCACCTAAGGCGACCGCGTCCGCATGCCGCGGACCGCCGTCTCTGCCGAGCGCTTCATCTGCTGCTTCTGTCACATGGGGACCACCCATAACGACCGGCACTCCCACTGCGCGAATGGCATCGGCCATCCGGTAGGCCCTGGCCACCATCCGGGTCATCGCGCCAATTCCTACTAACCCAATCTCTTCGTCCCGGATAAACTGCACCAACTCCTCTTCAGTCAGAGGCTTGGCGTTTCCATCAATTAACAGGACCTGATGCTCAGGGGGAGTGAGCGATTGCAGTAAAAACATCCAGAGATGCGGCATGAAGTTACGCGTCACGCCGTTATCAGGGTTATAGAGTAATATTTTCAATTCCCAAGTTCCTTTGCAGATTGTCTTTTTTAAAGGGGGAAACGAGCAACAGAATGCCAAGAGGACAGGCTAAAATCTAGTCCAGATGTCAAAAAGATGATCGACCGGCAACTATACCATTATGTGAGAGATCGTGCATGCCGAGCAGGTCTGGCTCGGCGGAGTCTCGAGTCAGGTCAACCCCCCCTTAAAAATCAAATTTAATTGCCAGTTGCAGTTGCCTGGGCGTATTGATGGATCGGGGCAGCCCAAATGCCGTGGCCGGGAGAGCGGGTAGCAAGGCTATGTTTCCGGCCGCCGCGTTGGCGGTAAAGCCGCGATACTGGTTCACGTTAACAAACGAATAGTAACCTCCCCCAGGAGCCAAACCTGTATTGGCACGGTTCCATATGTTGAAACCCTCGAGGATCAAACGGAGCTTGGTGGTTTCCCCCGTGCGAATAGTGCGCGTTATTCGTGCGTCGGTTTGGAAAACCGCCGGTGTCCGAAAACTATTACGGACGAATCCGGGCACCCGATCATTGCGCGAGTTTCCGTCGCGGTTGAGATCGGCTCCCACCTGTGCCGAATAAGCAAAGCCTGATTGAATCTGGTTGATTCCGGAGAAAGTAAAATCATTAAACAAAATGCGCAAAAGTTTGTTTGTTGACTTGACCTTGCCGATCTCGAAGATTGAGCTCACCACGAAACGATGTCGCTGGTCGGCATCGGAATAGCCCCATTCATCACGGAGATCGAAAGAATTCTGCGTTACTTTCGAGTCGTCGCCACCACCGGGAACAACTGCCGTTTGATCCGGTTTGTCGTCTTCGGCTTTCGAGAAAGTGTAGGAAAGCAAAAACTGGGAGCCGGTGCCGTCGAAGAAAGGCACCCAATTCGAAGGCGAAAATCGTCTCCTCGCCTGCACAGCAAGTCCGTGATATCGCGAGTTACCTGAATTCTCGAAGAGATTGATGCGATTATAATTTGCGAAAGGTCGGATTGGCACAGTCGCAGTGAATGAGGCACCGGGGAACCGTTGCACTGTGAAAGACTGGCTGGTTACCTGATCCACCGCAGTAGTCGCGACGGGCGTGAAGAGGTTGATATCGCGCGTGCGTGAGAGGTGGACGCCGCGGAAGTAGAGATACGTAACTGCAAGGCTGACATTCTTCATCAGTTCTCGTTCAACGCCAAATCGTCCTTGCTGTACGTATGGTTGCTGATAGTCGTCGGAGAAGAGAAACAGGTTGGCCCGTTGGGCGCCTGCGGCCGGGGGCGCGCTCAGAATATTTGGGTAGGTTGGACAGGGATTGGGACTGCCAACGCACGTCAAGTTAGCACCCAATATATTGATGCCGTTGTTCGAATGAGCCGTTCCCAACATAATAGCCGTCGTGCGGCCATAAAAAATTCCATAGCCACCACGCAGAACGGTCTTGTCACTAAATGCATAACTAAACCCAACCCGAGGTCCAAAATTATCGGAGTCTTTCGGTTGCCGGCTGGTATCGAGGCCGGCCGACAGGAGTGCCGGATCCGGATTCCTAACTTGCGGAGCCGCCATGAACTGCCTGTCATAACGAAGCCCGAGATTAAGCGTTAAGTCCGGCGTGACATGAAAGTCATCCTGAAAGAACACTGCAAAGTCCTTACTGTTAGGATTCGTAGTGGGGCCGGTCGTGCCCGTGCCGGCAAAATTCTGCGCAAAAGCCGACGGCGCGTTAGCGGCAAAGGCTGCGTAGGTTGGAAAAGTATACTGCCCACTGAAGAAGCCGGGGAAAAAGTTGAAGATCCGATCGATGTTTACATCCAGCCCGGCCTTGAAGCTGTGTCGACCATAGGCGAACGAAATGTTGTCGATAAGCTGCGCCCGTTTGATTGTCGTCTCGCGCGGGCTAAAGTTGTTTCGACCGATAAGAAGAAAACCACTCCCGGTGTTGATCTGCGCTTCCGGGTCACTGCTGTTAGCTTCGCCCGGTTCACGGTCCCTGGCCACCTGAAAACGAAACTCATTCACTGTACTACTACTAAGTGTTGAGACCAGCGCGCCTGAAAAAGTGATCGTCTTGGCGATGCTGTCTCCGGAATGTTCTTCGGTCCCGAGTGAACCAGTGAATTCATTATTCTTGCCAGTGAAGCTCTGTTGATTGAGACGCAGTGACAACTGATGATTACTGGTGAGGGCGATGTCGCCCTTTAGCATGAAAACATCCTGATCTCGATTGACCTGATAGGTGTTAAGTTTTGGTAGCAGTAGGGTTTGAATGTTCGCGGGTTGCGTAAAGAAATTGGGCGGATCTAAAAAATTCGGCAGTTTCTGCCGCTGCCCGTCATAAGTAAAAAAGAAGAACGCCTTGTTCTTTTTTATCGGGCCGCCCAACCGCGCTCCAAACTGGTTAATCTGCAGCGGCGGTCGCTTATTCGGCAATTGCCGCTGAAATTGCGAGGCTTTGAGCTGAGGTGTGTTGGCGTTTAGCGATTCATCACGAAAGAATTCAAAGGCACCGCCATGAAACTCGTTAGTACCCGACTTGGTTACAACGTTGATGACCGCGCCCCCGGCTCTGCCATACTCAGCGGAGAATCCATTCTGATTAACCTGAAACTCCTGGACGGACTCTTCGGAGAACTGGTAGGGCGGGCGCACCCCGGTCCTACCAAACGCCTGACCAAAGAAGGTGTTGTTGTTGTCTACACCGTCCACCTGGAGGCTGTTGAGTGTGCCCTTCTGGCCACCCACGGCGAGATCGCCTTCCCGGTTCTGATCCCGTATCACGCCGGGCGTGAGGGTCGCAAAGTCCAGGTAGTTGCGTCCATTTACAGGAAGATTCTCAATCGCCCGGGAATTAACAGTGGTTGAAACCGAACTGAGGTTTGTTTCAACCACCGGCACTTCGCTGGATACGGTAACCGTTCCACTCGTGCCGCCGACAGAAAGGGTGACGTCGAGGGGCGCTTTGCCACCCACGGTCACAATCACGTCTTTAACCTCAGTTTGCGAGAAGCCAGCGGCGTTAGCGCGTACAGTGTAAGGTCCGGGCGGCAAGAAATTGATGATGAAGACTCCCTCATCGTTTGTGGTCGCGTTTTTTTCCAGCCCCGTTTGCTGGTTGGTTGCCGTCAGCGTAGCTCCCGGCACCGCCGCTTCTTTAGGATCCAGCACGCGGCCTTCGATGTTTCCCGTGGTCGCCTGGGATTGATCCTGCACGCCGGTCGCCAACACCAAGATACAAATTACGATGGTGCTCATTTTGACGAGCCGCCGGGATGTTGTAGACATATGTCTCCTTCGGATGATCGGTTTTTAGATTAGGATTGAAAAGTCTCCGGTTACGCCGGAACAGAGGAACCTTCGGGCCTTTGTGAAGCCTGCCTCAAACCGCTTCGGAACGCGGCGATACTAATCTAGCGAAGAAATGAAATCAAGAATCCTTAGGATCGGGTAGCCGAGCAGTCTTGCGAGTGCCATTCGATTACGGAACCGCGAGCGGTAGCGACCGGGTCCAACACTCAACGAACAGTAAATCTTTAATCATGACGAATTGAGTCTAGGATCCGGTCGCTACCGCTCGCGGTTCCGTAATCGAGTGACATCGTCAACGTGGGTCAAACTGCACGGAGTACCGACAATCGGCACTTCGGTTGACCAAGGGAGCCCGCATTACAAAGCGGACTCATAATCGTCGATCAACTGCCACAGGACGCCAGAGAGTTAGCAACCGCTTGCCGCTAGTAGTCTGGAGGATGCTCATCATGCCCGTATAGCCGAAGCCAAAGAAGAACAGCGAAAGGAACGGGATCGTTCCCCACATGCGCAAATGCGCTGCATAAATAATTGCCAGCATGAAATAGACAGAGAAGCCCAACTCGAACAACGGCAATAATCCTCGCTTGCGTTTGTACTTCTTGGCCTTCCAGGTTTCGTCACTCGTCCGTTCCATACTGTACTTCGGAGTTCGAACAAAGTCTGACTTGATTCCCAGCAAGGCTTCCATGACCGCCCGCGCGTTCGAGAAAGCCAAGCCAATGCCCAGCCCCATTACTAGGGGAAGGTGCAACATTCGTGGCGTGCGTCTCTCATCGAGATACCAGACTGCGGTGCCATAAAACAGAAAGACAGAGATCGACGAGAAAAAGAGCAGGGGTAGATCGAGTATCATCAGGTGGTAAAACGGCTGATTGTAACGGACGAGCAGAAGCGGAAACTGCAGAAAACTGGCAACGATCATCAGCGGGTAGCTGATGTTCCCGGTCAAGCGGAAAAACATCTCGAGTTTGACGCGAAACGGCAGGGGCGCGCGCCAGATCCGCGGATAAAGCTTAATCCCAACCTGCATGACACCTTTGGCCCAACGTCGCTGCTGCGCCTTGAAGGCATTGATCTCAACCGGAATTTCGGCGGGCGCCTCTTCATCAAGCAGGTAAACAAACTTCCATCCCATCAACTGCGCGCGAAAACTGAGGTCCGTATCTTCGGTCAAGGTGTCGTGCTGCCAGCCTCCGCTCAACGCAATCGCGCGACGACGCCAGATGCCCGCCGTCCCGTTAAAATTGAAGAAGCCGCCAGTACGATTGCGAGTTGTCTGTTCGACAACGAAATGACCATCAAGCATGATCGTCTGCAACCGGGTCAGCAGATTGTAATCCCCATTAATGTGAGACCAGCGCATCTGGGCGCAGCCCACGAGGGGATCTGTAAAGAAGTCGACGAGCTTTCGCAAGCAATCTGGCTTTGGTACAAAGTCAGCATCGAAAATCGCCAGTAGTTCACCCTTAGCTACCTTGAGTCCTTGTTCCAGGGCGCCGGCTTTAAACCCAGTTCGATCCGAACGGTGCAGGTAATGTATGTCGAACCCCTGCTGCGAATATTTTGCGACCGTCGCCTGTGCCAGCTTCACGGTCTCATCCGTTGAATCATCGAGGACTTGTATCTCAAATTTTTCTCTCGGGTAGTCGATCTCCGTAACAGCCTTTACGAGTCGCTCCACAACGTACACTTCATTGAAGAGCGGAAGCTGCACGGTAATGACCGGCAGATCTTTTTTGGCGAATTTGCCCATGGGCTCGGGAACAAACTTGCGGTAGCGCCAGAAGTCGATAACCTGCTTGACGCGGTAGCCACCGTAGACTGCCAGGACCGTAAGGATGGCGAAATAAAGAATCAGTATGGTCCAATCAAAGGCATCGAGACGATAGAGGGAGCTTATATTGCCAGATGTCCTCGTGATTGCGTCACAATAACCGGGAAAGTCGTTGCAGAGATCACCGGTAAGGGATGGCGTGGCTACAGGCTGAAAAAAGGAATACAACATCATGATTTGCTTAAGTAACTAGAACGTCCTGGCTCCCCTGGTACTGTCTGACCCAAAGGCCCATAGGGGAGAAGATTCTATCCCATATTTAAACCGGGACATGAGCTCAGGATCAACGCGGGTCCACGCGCGGGCAACCCCGTGGCGTGCCGGGATTCACGCTAAATGACACGAAGAAGATTTCGTACTTTCATGGATTGCCCATATTCGGGGGGCCTGTTCACAGCACCCGAAGAGAAGAAGCTACGAGCCGGCTCAGGCCTCGAAATAGTCGAGTCATGCACTTTCGGTTGGGCTAAATACGTCGAAATGGCGCGCCGTAGTCGCTGGGTGCGGCGGTGACTTGTTTCGAAGTAGCCGGGGAGTAAGCCGCTTTGAGTTCGCTATGCTTTGACGATCTGGGGCCGAACATTCGCTGGTAGAGACTTAACTGTACTAGGCCGGGCAGTACGAAAAAGACTGAGACAGCACCGAGGAGTCCGCCCGTCAGGAGTCGCGAAAGGTGACTGTTTTCCCAGATTCCAGAAAAACCCAAAGCAAAGTCGATTGCCAGCGGTGCAGCCGCAATAAAGAGCCACTTCCGTTCGGCCGTGTGAGTGCGTTTCAACGAAGTCATCACCGGATAGAACGCCACAGCAGCAGCAAAGCCACCGTAAAGGCCCGTGCAACGAGCACAAACTGCTAGTGGGTAGCCGGCGATATAGAACGACCTCTCGGGAGCTTGATGGCAGACATGGCTGACCGCTTCGTAGACAGCGAACGAAAACCATTGCAATCCGCGCGCCTGCGCGAGCGGCGCGGCGACGAGTAACCCGACGAAAAAAAGCGCGCCGACCACGACCAACGACCACATGATCAGTGGACGCCGATCAGTCACGCACTGCGGAACATATTGATTGGGACCTAGCATATTGCCGATTGCCAATTAGAAATCTAAAATCTAATAACTGTGTCCGGCCCACCTTCAATGTGCAGGGTGTCAACAAACCGAATGTGCCGCGACTCGGTTGTCATTACCACGGAGTGAGTTCGCTTCCCTGCTCCAAAAAATCTCACGCCCTTTAGCAACGCGCCATCAGTCACGCCCGTCGCCGCGAAGATTATTTTCTTGCCCGGCGCCAGGTCATTGGTGTCATAAATTTTATTCGGATCTTTGATTCCCATTGATTGCAGACGTTCGAGCACTACCTCCTTCGCCGGCACCTTGCTCCTATCGACATCCAGCCGGTCGTGATCGAACACAAGTCTTGCCTGGATTTCACCGTTCAGACACTTCATAGCGGCCGCGGTAATCACGCCCTCCGGCGCACCCCCAATGCCGATCAGTGCATGAATATTCGTCCCGGCAACTGCCGCCGAGATACCAGCCGAAAGATCGCCGTCACCAATTAAACGTATACGAGCCCCCGCTTCGCGGACATCGGCGATCAATTTCTTATGCCGGGAACGGTCCAGAACAATGACCGTCAAGTCTTCGACGTCGCGACCAAGGCGGCGGGCGATGTTCTTCAGATTATCTTTGACGGGCGCGTCAAGGTCGATGACTCCTCGGGAGGACGGTCCAACTACAATCTTGTCCATGTAGATGTCAGGAGCATTAAGCAAACCGCCGCGCTCGGCAGCCGCTAGCACGGCAATGGCGTTGTTGGCGCCCAGGGCGCAGAGGTTCGTGCCTTCAAGGGGATCGACAGCAATGTCTACTTCAGGGCAAGACTCCGCCAGTTCTTCGCTTACCCCAAAGCCCCCGCCGACCTCTTCACCGATGTAAAGCATAGGAGCTTCATCGCGCTCGCCTTCACCGATCACGATACGCCCGCGCATAGGCACTGTGTCCATGACCTCGCGCATGGCCTCGACCGCGACGTGATCTGAGTACTTCCGATCGCCCTGGCCCATGGTGCGTGCTGAAGAAATCGCAGCGGCCTCGCATACCCGCAAGAAATCCAGAGACAGCTCGCGCTCTGTCCTTAGCTCGTGACCCATTTCTCTCTCTCCTGATTCCGGAATTGGCTGCGAAACAGTGAAGATTGCCGCCGTTCGCAGATGAGGAAGTGCGGCCTCATACTAGCAGAGCGGTAGAGGAATTTGTAGCTGGGCGAGGTTTCAGCCAGCGCCAGCGGCGCGGCTGAAGTTAGCTTGGGGCAAGCGCTTGGCGCGCAGCCCCTGGATCGAGACCGACCACTCAACCGCGCCATGAAGGGGCGCAGCAGGCATCACCAAACATGCGATCGTCATATCAATCGTGCTCCAGTTTCAACATCTCCAAAGATTCAATTTGGCGAGGGTTCTTTACGCCTTTTCAGGACGGGTCGGTGTATGACTTAACCCAGGGGCGGCGCGCCAAGCGCTTGCCCCAACCTTCTGCCGCGCCTCCGGCGCTGGTGAATCATCCCTGAAACGCCAATGGTATTCACACTGTTTTCTAGATAAAAGAAACTTGTTTTCCGCACGATGTGGATCACGGCATCGACGGCAATCAGCTCGTTCGGATACACTCAGGGGCATTCCAGCGAACACTATTGCGAAACTTGTCACGGAGACCACACAGATGAAACCTTTCAAAGCTCTCGTGCTCGACTTGAGTGAAGTTGGCGCCGAGGACGTCGAACTCGTCGGCGGCAAGTGCGCCAGCCTGGGCGAACTGTTTCGTGCGCTGCTGCCGCGCGGTGTCCGCGCCGTCGATGGCTTTGCCACCACGAGCGAAGCTTACCGGTTGCTTCTCAAAACGGCAGGACTCGGTGAACGGCTGCGCGAATTGATGAGCGGGCTCGATCACAACGATATCCGGGCGCTTAACGACGCCGGTCGCCAAGCCCGGGCGTTGATGCTCGACACGCCCTTACCCAAAGAAGTTGAGCAGGCAATCCTTGGCGCCTACCGAAGACTGTGCCAACGCGTGGGCCGCACACCGGAAGTAGCAGTGCGCTCATCCGCGACCGCCGAGGATCTACCTGACGCCTCATTTGCCGGACAACAGGACACGCTCCTGAATGTGCGCGGCGAAGATCGGCTAATTGAGGCCTGCCACCGTTGTTTCGCATCGCTTTGGACGGATCGAGCGATTTCGTACCGCGCTGCGCGCAACTTTGACCATTTCGACGTAGCGTTATCGATCGGGGTGCAGCCAATGGTGCGTTCTGACCAGGCTTGTTCAGGTGTGATGTTTACCCTGGATACAGAATCAGGTTTCCGTGACGTGGTGGTAATTAACGGAGCATGGGGTCTGGGCGAAGCAATAGTGCAGGGTATGGCAACCCCTGACGAGTGGGTTGTCTTCAAGCCGACCCTGCAAACCGGCGCACGTCCGATCGTCAGCCGCCATCTTGGTGGCAAAGAAGTGAAGATGGTCTACGGGCTCGACGGACGCGGAACTCGCACGCGCGAGGTGGTGGAGGCCCAGCGGGGCCGATTCGTGCTTAGTGACTACGAGGTTTTGGAACTCGCCCGCTGGGCCTGCCTGATCGAGGAACATTATTCAACACTCGCCGGGCGCTCCATGCCCATGGACATCGAATGGGCCAAAGACGGATACACGGGTGAGCTTTTCATTCTTCAAGCGCGGCCTGAAACGGTCCATGCAAGCAATCGCGAGAACTACATCGAGACTTACAGACTTACCGGCGACCACGATGCGCCGCTCGTTTCAGGCATTGCGGTGGGCGAAAAGATCAGTCACGGTCGCGTTCACGTATTGGCCGACCCCGATCACCTGGCGGAATTCGAAGCAGGTGACGTGCTGGTTACTTCGATGACCGACCCAGCCTGGGAACCGATTATGAAACGAGCCGCGGCAATCGTTACGGATCGCGGCGGTAGGACCTGTCACAGTGCCATTATCAGCCGCGAGCTGGGGCTTCCCTGCATTGTGGGCACCGGAAACGCTACTCAGGTTTTGCAGAGCGGCGCCGACGTGACTGTTTCATGTTCCGAAGGCGCGCACGGAAACATCTATGAAGGTCGGATTGAATTCGCCGTTGACCGGCGCGTCGTGGGCGACCAAGAGAGGCCGCGCACACAGGTAATGATGAACGTCGGGGATCCCGATCACGCCTTCGCGGTGGCTTCGCTCCCGAATGACGGAGTGGGACTTGCGCGTCTGGAGTTCATCATCAACAACCACATCGGCATCCATCCCATGGCCCTGGTGCATTACCCGCATCTGCAAAGTCCCGAAGTGGTTCGCGAGATTGAGCTTCGCATTGGAGAAGAAGATCCACGCGACTTTTTTGTGCGTCGCTTGGCAGAAGGTATCGGTCGCATAGCTGCGGCGTTTTATCCAAAGCCGGTGATTGTGCGTATGTCTGATTTCAAGTCAAACGAATATGCCATGTTGATTGGTGGTCAGGAGTTTGAACCAACTGAAGAAAACCCGATGTTAGGCTTCCGCGGGGCGTCGCGATACTACGATGATCGTTACCGAGAAGGATTTAAGCTTGAATGCCTGGCGCTCGAGCGCGTGCGCGATGAGATGGGCCTGGTGAACGTGAAGGCCATGATTCCATTCTGCCGCACGGTGGCGGAAGCGGAACGGGTCGTCGGCTTGATGGCGGAGTTTGGGCTAGAACAGGGCACGCACGAACTCGAGATCTACGCGATGTGCGAACTGCCTGCCAACGTAATCTACGCCGATGAGTTTCTGCGCGTATTCGACGGTTATTCGATTGGATCGAATGACCTGACGCAATTAACCCTCGGTCTTGATCGCGATTCGGAAATGGTGGCGCATCTGTTCGATGAGCGCGACGGGGCGGTCGAACGAATGGTTACATTGGCTATCGAAGCAGCTCACCGAGCAGGTAAAAAGATTGGAATTTGCGGTCAAGCGCCCTCAGACTATCCCGAGTTTGCCCGCTTCCTTGTGGAAAAGGGCATCTCGTCAATCTCTCTAAATCCCGACACGGTTCTTCAAACTACTCACATCATACTTGAAGCCGAAGCCGGGCTTGGGGGCGGGCACGCCACTTCAGAAAAAAGCACCGCGCCTATCGCTCCAAGTATCGAACGCCATAGCTTGAACTCGTCATTCAGCGAGACCGTGGCTGACTAGTCGTGACAAACTCAGATCTGAGATTTGAGATCTGGTTCTGAGATTTCCCAGAAACTCCCTTGCATCTTAGCGCCGTTAGGGGCAACATGCTGACTCGAGGGCTCAACCTCCGAAGGTTGTGCCAGTTGCCGGCTCGTATGAAATAGGCAGCCCAGGAGACTTCACATGGCGCTCTTAATCGTTGACGACGATAGCAACATCCGCGACACTCTCAACGAGCTCCTTTCAAACGCTTACGAATGTCACACGGCGGATAGAGCGGAACAAGCGTTAGCGTATCTGGAGGTCGAGGACTACGACGTGGTCCTGACGGACATTTCAATGCCCGGTTTGAGTGGCCGGGAGATTATAAAACGCGTTCAGAAAAACCATCCCGCCACTCCGGTGATAGTGATTTCCGGGGATTCCAACGCTGAGGCAGCAGCGGAATTGATTGCCATGGGAGCATTCGCTTACCTCACAAAGCCATTTCAATTGGAAACAGTAGAAGAGACAGTTGTTCGCGCCATTGCCCGTGGTCAGGAACGTCGCACGACGCTCCAGCAGAATAACGATGGAGAAACAACCGGGGAAAACACCGCTCCAGCCGCAGATGCGTCTGTTCGCGAACAGTCTCCTTGAGCCATCCTAGGCCCTTGCTTGATGGGATGATAAAGCGTCTCCTCTGCCACTCGATACAGAACCGGCAGCGACTGCATTCAACAGGTCGCCCGATCTTTCGAAGACAACATGCTCAAGCAAAATCGGAATAGCTTGCTGCACCTGATCTGAGCGATATTCACTCAATAGTTGAAGCGCATTCGCTATCGCTCCCGGTTCTGTATCGCTGCCTTTATTCTGTCTAGCCTCTAATTCAGACCAGAGTTTTCACACAGCCAACAGCTCCTGGTTCCGTAGTTGAGGCTCAACAACCGCCAATAGCTCTCAATTAATACCCTAATCCATTTGAGGCTCTCTTGACTTGACGGGTCGACTTGACATACAAAGCACCGCCATCAACACGTAACCGACCCGCTCTAAACAGAAGGAGATTTTCAATGGCAACTGCTGGACCAATTCGACCCATAAACGAAGAGAAGATGAATGCGTTTCTTGGTAAGGTTGTAGGAGATTTTGGCGCGGCCCTGAGCTCGTCACTGGTCTATATCGGGCAAAAGCTCGGGCTCTACAAAGCGATGGCTGGCGACAGCCCGATCACTCCCGCCGAGCTCGCCCAAAAGACTTCCACTAACGAACGATATATTCGCGAGTGGCTAATCAATCAGGCTGCGGGCGGATATGTCGAGTATGACGCCGCGAGCGGCCGCTATTCGCTTTCGCCAGAGCAGGCGACGGCACTGACAGACGAAGCCAGTCCTTTCTTTGTAGGCGGCGGTTTCTATGTTGTTAAAGCCATGACCGCTGCGGTTTCACTAATTGAGAGTGCATTTAAGAACGGCGGCGGCGTCCTCTGGGGAGATCACGATCCAGATCTCTTCGTCGGAACGGAACGATTCTTCCGGCCGGGTTACGCCGCGCATTTGATCGCCTCGTGGATTCCCGCGCTCACCGGCGTTGAGGAAAAACTAAAGGCCGGGGGCAAGGTTGCAGACATCGGCTGCGGCCATGGTTCTTCGACGGTGATCATGGCTCAGGCATATCCGGCGTCGAAGTTCTGGGGTTTTGATAATCACGAAAAGTCGATTGGAACCGCGCGCCAGCGCGCGAAAGATGCCGGCGTTTCCGATCGCGTAACTTTCGAAGTCGCTAATGCCAGCGATTTTCCGGATCAACAATATGACATGATTGCTTTCTTCGATTGCCTGCACGATATGGGTGACCCGGTAAGCGCGTGCAAACGTGCGTTTGAAACGCTGGCAGACGACGGGTCAGTTTTGATTGTGGAACCGATGGCGGGCAACACTGTCGAAGAGAACTTCAATATCATCGGCCGCACGTTTGCCGGCGCATCTACCCTGTGCTGCACGGCAAATTCAATGGCGCTCGGCGGTCCGGCTCTAGGGGCAGTTGCTACGGAGGAGGCGATTCGCGACACGGTACTTGGCGGCGGATTCACTCAATTCCGCCGGGCTACCGAGACACCGTTCAACCGGGTCTTCGAAGCGCGCCACTGAGGAGACACGATGCTCCTGAGTGTCGGGGCGACCGTCGATGGCGGTCCCTTAATGCCAGATTGAATGATTTGTTGGTCGTAAGAGGTCTGGAGGTTCCAGTGAGAAATCAATCGACTTCACTAAACTTACTGGTGGTTGCGGCAATTGTCTTCCTGGCCGCTGCTTCTGCTGTAGCTCAAACGACATCGGAATACCTCATAACGGGACAAGTGCGTGATGAGTCGAACCAGAGGGTTTCCGGAGCTTGGGTTTTCGCCGTTCCACACGATTACGATAAGGTGAGAAACGCGCCTCGGGCGCTGTCGGACGCCGAGGGAAACTTCGTGATCCCAGTCGGAAGGCCGGCTCAATATAAGATTTATCCTGAGAAGTCTGCTGCCGGACATTATGTACAGTTCTCCCCGTACTTCCGGCATCCCTCTGTTCCGATTACGGAAGTAATCTTAGGCGAATCGAATAGGACTGCGTCGGTTATTGTTCCTCTTTCTCCGAAGAATGGAGCGTTGGCCGGCAGGATTTTGGATGAAAACACGGGCCGACCAGTCGAGACCGCGCGCTTCCTTTTCTGCCTGGGAGCGAATAAGAAATTATGTTGGGCTACCAGCTCAAAGGCCCCTGCGGGTGAATTCAAGATTCTTGTTGCTCATGAGCCGTTCACTTTAAGGGTTGTGGCCGATGGCTACTTAGACTGGCTCGGGATCAACGGTTTAGAGAATGAGTCGATAAGCATAGCTTCCGGGGCGACGTTGAACGTTGTCCTGCATCTGAGGCGACGTGCAGAGGCAATGAGTCGCGCCTTGAGCGAATCGGAAAAGCACCGGTTTGTTCATCTTCAGGCGCCTATCCAATCCTCTCCGGCAGATCGGGCAGAACTCAAAGGGAGATTCCCTGCGCGACACACGAGGCTGGAATGGCAACCAGTGGAGGGCGCGGTGTCATATAGAGTTGAAATTGATTATTGTGATGGTCTCGTCAAAGGCCGGCGAGAGTGCCTCAACCCTCAGCCACACTCACCAGAAATGAGATGGCCTGTACAAGTTCTCGCGACCAGCTACGAATTCCGATTTGTCGGGTCACAACCCGGCAGATGGCGTGTCTGGGCCATAGATAAGAACGGGCAGGAAGGATTCAAGAGTCCGTGGTGGACGTTCTTCTATCTAGAATAGCTCGTTAGCTAACGGGCGATCGCTTCGCGCGATTCCGCTGGATCCCAGCGCGGCAAGGTTCTACGCGCAGACTTCTCACTCTTCAAACCCAACGCCCAGTCGGCTTGCATTAGTGTGTGTATGTCGCGGGTCCCTTCATAAATGATCGCGGCTTTGCAGTTGCGTAAGTAGCGTTCGACGGGGTAGTCGTTGGAATAACCGTTGGCCCCGTGGACCTCGATCGCCATGGAAGCTGCTTTCTCGCTCCGCACGGTGGCCTGCCACTTCGCCAGACTGGTAGCGCGAGCGTTTGCCTGTCCCGTGTTCTTGAGGTAGCCCGCCCGCAACCACAGCAAATGGGCCATCTGGTAATCGGCCTCCATCTCAGCAATCTTCTGTTTGACCAGTTGGTGGTTTGCGATCTTCGTGCCGAAGGTTTCGCGCTGAAGCGCGTAAGAGACCGAAGCATCTCGCGAAGCACGAATGACGCCTGTCGCTCCGGCAGCAACAGTGTAGCGACCCTGCTCGAGGGCAAACATTGCGATCTTGAATCCCTCGCCCTCTTCACCGACCAGGTTCTCCTTCGAAACGCGCACGTCCTGACAGGAAAAATACCCGGTATTACCGGCGCGGATACCAAGCTTGCCGTGAATCGTTCCCGATGAGAACCCCTTCATGCCGCGTTCGACAATGAAGCAGGACATGCCGCTGTGATCGCGTTGCCGCCGTTTCTCTTCGTCAGTCCAACAGAAGAAGAGAAAGTTGTCGGCGACGTCAGCGAGACTGATCCACATTTTCTCACCGTTAAGAACGTATTTGTCGCCGTCACGCCGCGCCGTTGAGCGCGAGCCCACAACGTCCGACCCTGCGCCTGGTTCAGTTAAACCGTAAGTCGCCAGCTTCTCACCCTTGGCTTGCGGAACGAGATACTTGCGCTTCTGATCCTCAGTGCCCCAGGAGTAAAGCGTCAACGAGTTGAGTCCCGTGTGCACTGACATGACTACACGCAGAAAAGTATCAACGGCTTCCAGCTCTTCGCAGACGAGACCGAGCGAAATGTAATCAAAGCCTGCGCCGCCGTACTCCTCGGGCAAGCACACTCCGAGCAGATTCAGCTCGCCCATCTTTTTCAGCACTTCAGGATGAAATTCCTGCTTCTCGTCCCATTCTTTGATGTACGGTGCGACCTCCTTTTGCGCAAACTCACGGACAGTTTGTTTTAGAGCTTTGTGGTCTTCGGTTAGTTCGAGTTCGATCATCAGATATTCCCTCTTCGGAATTGGAGTTAATAATTGACCGGCCATGTTACCGAGTCCAAAGTCCAATGTCCAAAGTTTAATGTCCGGAAACGAGTAGGTGTAGAGGCTATGCGAAATCTCAAGAAGGACCCACGTTAATTTGCACGTCAGGAAGGCGGACACTGTCCCCGCCTCAAGCTTGGAAGGCACTCAACAACACCTGGGAGATTTCGAGCAGATGAGAAAGCCCTTTAGCGAGTATTAATGAGTTGAGCATTTAGTCTAAGCAATTTTCCTTTCCTCGTAAGAGCGGGGACAGGGTCCACCTTCCTAACCTGCAAATTATCGGGCCTTGAAGGGTCCACCTTCATGACCTGCAAATTAGTGGGGCGTGAGTCCAGCACAGTTGTTGAGGCGCAGGCCAAAAGCAAAACGCAATATGCTTTGATATACTCGATTGCATGGCAAAGAAATCAAAGTCAAACAGCGTAACCGTCGGCCTCGTGCAGATGAGTTGCGAGGAACGGCCGGAACTGAATTTCAAGAAAGCGGTATCGCGCATCGGCGAAGCTGCGAAAAAAGGTGCGCGGATCGTCTGCCTCCAGGAGCTTTTCCGGTCCCAGTACTTCTGCCAGACTGAAGACACTGAATTTTTTAAGCTTGCGGAACCGATTCCTGGACCTTCGACAAAGGCCCTTTCCAAAGTTGCGCGGGAGAAAAAGATTGTCATTGTCGCATCGCTGTTTGAGAAACGAACCCCCGGCATCTATCACAACACTGCCATCATTCTCGATGCCGACGGAAAAATGGCCGGCAAGTATCGCAAGATGCATATACCCGACGATCCACTCTACTACGAGAAGTTCTATTTCACGCCCGGAGATCTGGGGTTTCAAACACATAACACTCGCTTCGGAAAAGTCGGAACCCTGGTGTGCTGGGACCAATGGTTTCCCGAGGCAGCGCGTTTGACAGCGTTAGCTGGCGCCGAATTTCTCTTCTACCCCACCGCTATCGGCTGGCTGCCAGGTGAAAGGGAAGAAATAAATCAGGCTCAGCATTCCGCCTGGGAGACTATTCAGCGGTCACATGCAATTGCCAACGGGCTTTTCGTCGTAGCTGTAAATCGCGTCGGAAGCGAGGGCAATATTGCGTTCTGGGGTCAATCGTTCGTCGCGGACCCGTTCGGCCGCATCATTGCGAAAGCATCTGCGGACAAAGAAGAAGTATTGGTGGTCGAATGCGACCTCAACCAGATTGAGGAGACGCGCCAAAATTGGCCCTTTCTTCGCGATCGCCGCATCGACTCGTATGCTCCGCTTTCGGCACGTTTTCTTGAACCCTCATCCAGCAACCGATGAAAAAGCCGGCCCCCGCTGAACTCGGTTATCACATGCCTGCTGAGTGGCGACGACACCAGGCGACTTGGCTCGCGTGGCCCAAAGACCCTCTTACCTGGCCCGATCGCGTGCCACTCGTAGAAGACATCTTTCTGCAAATGATGGCCGCTCTGGCACCCCACGAGACAGTGAATTTGCTGGTTGATAATGCCGAGGCTGAGCAGGGAGTGCTCAGTCGTTGTGATTTTGCTGGTGCTGAGAACATTCGTTTTCATCAGATACCTACAGTCGATTCGTGGATACGCGACTATGGCCCAAATTTTCTGATAGATACGAAAGGCGAGTGGGCCTACAACGATTGGATTTTCAACGCCTGGGGAAATAAGTATCAGGAACTGAAACAAGACGACTCAATTCCGGCGCGACTGGAGAGTTTCTTGGGGGTGCCGCGATTTGAGCCGGGAATTGTGATGGAAGGCGGTTCTATTGAAGTCAACGGAGCGGGCGTGGTGATGACCACCGAACAATGTCTGTTGAATCCAAACCGCAATCCCGGTTTGAACCGGGGCGAAATCGAAGAGTACTTGAGGGAGTTTCTTGGAGTTCAGAAAGTGCTCTGGCTCGGCGAAGGAATTGTTGGTGACGACACGGACGGTCACATCGATGATATCGGCCGCTTCGTGTCAGCAACAACCGTTGTCTGTGCGCTGGAAGAAGATCCAGCCGACGCGAATTACAAACTGCTGCAAGACAATCTCGACCGATTACAGCGCGCCACCGACGCTAAGGGCCGTGCTTGGGATATCGTCACCCTCCCGATGCCTGGCGTTGTCGGCGCCTCAAACGATAACTCTCCGCGTCAACTCGATCGCCTGCCGGCTAGCTACGCAAATTTCTACGTTGCTAACCACGTAGTGCTAGTTCCCATCTTCGGACATGGGAACGACAAACGGGCGCTGGAGATAATTCAAAGCTTGTTTCCCGACCGGCGTCCGGTGGGGATTAACTGCGAACCGCTGGTGTGGGGCATGGGAACAATCCACTGCGTAACCCAACAACAACCCGAACCCGATCTACAGATTACGCGGATGATACAGACTGGGAAACAATAAAGCGCTTGTACTCAAGACTGAACTTCCTTATAGAAAACTGGAAGCTTGACTTCCTCGCTGAATGGAATTTCCCGTTTGGTGAACTCCAGCATCAATGCCGCTTGGTAGACAGGTTCCAGGAAGCCACATCCCAAAAGACCGTGAACTTCCATTGCTGCTCCTATGATCGCAAAAGTCCTTGGGTCATTCTCCGTGAGGTTCTTCCTGAGGTTTTTCATGGTGAGGCCTTTCTTTTGATGAATCTGCGTGATCTGTGGATAGCATCTTACACGCTTCGCCCTTAGCGTCATCAAGGCTTCTAACGCGACCGTCCAATTGCATTTCATACACTGCATGCGTGATCTCGCCTAACCTTGGACCCTGGGTCAAACCCATCTGGAGCAGATGCCGACCCATTAGCAGCGGTGCCGGGGGCTGTTGCTCAACCTCGAGTTCTTTTGCACGCTGGATGAACCAATCCTGCGCCGCCGAGTCGTACCATTTCTCGCGCGGAACCCAGGGAGCATTGCGGCCGAATGAATCGGCCTTCGCCACCCGGTATAACAGATCAAGTTCGCACTTGCGCGCCAGACGCCGGAAAGCGCCATCGCCCACCTCGTCACGTTTCTTGTAGAACTCACCCGGCTTCAGATGCTCCCGCACCAGGGCAATCACCTGCGTACGCACGTCGTAACCGTCAAGAGTATGAATGTTGAGGCGCTCAAGGAAACTCTCTGTCGGGGCGACACCAGCCTCCTCGTGTCCGCGCGAGCGGTAGCGGCCCTCCAGGAATTCCGTGGTCGCGGCCTTGCCGAAGTCGTGGGCCAGTGCGGCGAGCATCACGGTCACCTTCTTTCCATACGGCAAATCTTCGATTGAATCGCGGGCGGCATCGACAACGAGCTTCGTGTGGACGAACACATCGCCCTCCGGGTGCCACTCCGGATCCTGAGGTACGCCCTCCAGCGCTCTGATTTCCGGGAACAGCAGCTCAGTCACTCCGAGTGAGCGCAGCCATTCAAGGCCGATCGAAGGGCGCCTGGCTCCCAAAAGCAGCTTCTCCATCTCAATCCAGACGCGTTCCTTAGGAAGATCAGAAAGATCCATAGTGCGACATACAGCTGCGGTCTCTGGCTCAATATCAAACTCGAACCGCGCGGCAAACTGCGCCGCTCGCAATACACGCAAGCTGTCTTCGACGAATGTGTCGGGTGAAACTGCTCTCAGAATTCTCTGTTTGATACCTTCTTGTCCGTTGAAAGCATCGATTAATTCTCCAGTCAATGGATCCAGAAGAATTGCGTTAATAGTGAAGTCGCGCCGGCGCGTCGCATCTTCAAACGTCATTGCCGGGTCACCTTCGATTACGAACGCGCGATGACCGCGACCGGACTTGCGCTCGCGCCGCGGTAACGAGACGTCCAGATCAGAGCCCAATTTGTAGACGGTGAAAGCTTCGCCGGCAACGTTGACGCAGCCGAACCGATCCAGAATTTCACGCAGTCTCACTGGCTCGATGCCATAGACTTCGAGGTCCCAATCCTTCGGTTGCGCGCGCATCAGCATGTCGCGCACACACCCGCCGACGAGGAGCGCCCGGCCGCCTTCCGCGTGAATGCTGCTAGCAAGTTCGACTACTTTATCGGGGATCTCGGACATTTAATCCAATTTCTAACGAAGAATGTCCAAAGTCAACGGCGCATTTCTGAGACGATGGACGCTGGACTTCGGACGTTAACTATTCTTCAGGTTCATCAGGGACTGTAATTTGAAACCCACGAGTGGAAGGAATGCAGCTCAGCACCTGGACTCGGTCGATCCTGGTCAACCCGGTTCCGGCTGCATGCCAGAGCTTCACCCAGAACGTCTTGGTATCACCGTGAATTGCGAAGGTAGATCCGTCGTTCATTACCGCGACAGGCTCCGCAGTACAGCCGTCGCGCAACTCTTCGAGCAGTTCAGAAATAAAAGGCTTAAACTGATCAAACTGCACGAGTAGTGCTCGGTCTTCAACCTCGGCGGGCGGCAACTCAACCGGATCGCCAGATTCCAATAGCAACCGAGTTTCTGTTTGTTGGTTGCGCTTTTTTACTATCGGCATAAAGGAACCTGTCCGATGTCCAGAGTCCAATGTCCAAGGTCAAAACCAAGTTGCGAAAAACGGACGTTGGACTTTGGACATTGGACTATTCTTTGAGTCGCTGAGACAAATGCTCTGGCAGATCGGACACTTTGACCCGTTCCTGCTCCCAGGTGTCTCGCTCCCGCACGGTGACCGCTTCATCCTCAAGCGACTGGTGATCGACGGTTACGCAGAACGGTGTGCCGACCTCGTCTTGCCGCGCATACAGTTTCCCGATGCCACCAGTATCGTCGTAGACCGCGCGCAACACGGGCTGTAACGAGCGCTTGATTGCCCTGGCCATCCCAACTATCTCCGGCTTGTTTTTTGCCAAGGGCAGGATTGCAGCCTTGATGGGCGACAGGGTTGGATGAAGTTTCAGAATTACCCGGATCTCGCCCTTGTCGTTAGTCTTTTCTGAATACGCATCCATGAGCACGGAGAGCACCGTGCGATTCACACCCGCGGCCGGCTCGATCACATAAGGATAAAAACGTTCCTTGGTTGCTTCATCAAAATAGGACAGGTCTTCCGTCGAGTCAGGATTAAAGCGCTTCCCTTCCGCGTCCTCGGGTTTCTTTGAGTGCGTACGCAGATCGAAATCGGTGCGGTTGGCGATACCCATCAGCTCGTCCCACTGCCGCTCCTGCTCTTCGCGTTCGGGGAAAAAACGGTACTGGATATCAACGGTGCGTTTGGCATAGTGGGCCAGTTCTTCTTTTGGTTGTTCGTAGAGGCGCAGATTGCTCGCCGAGATACCCAGATTCGTGAACCAACTAAAGCAGCTGTCGATCCATTCCTGATGTACTTGGTCGTCTTCGCCTGGTCGAACAAAATACTCCATTTCCATTTGCTCGAACTCACGGGTACGAAAGATGAAGTTGCCGGGCGTTACTTCGTTTCGAAATGACTTGCCAATCTGCGCCACGCCGAAAGGAAGTTTTCGACGACTGGTCGTCAAGACGTGAGCAAAATTTATGAAAATGCCCTGCGCAGTCTCTGGTCGGAGGTACACGAGAGACGACGGATCGTCCTCGGCTGCCGCGCCCACATGGGTACGAAACATCAGGTTAAACGGTCGCGGTTCAGTAAGATTCTTTGATCCACAGTTTGGGCATCCAATGCGTCGTTCCCGGATCGCTTTCGCTATTGCATCACCTGCTAGCGGTTCGCGGAGTTCCTCATCGCTGGGCTGATATCCCAGCTTGTCGGCGCGCAACCGGCTATTGCAATCACGACAATCCACGAGTGGATCGCTAAACGTGTCTTCGTGACCGGAATACTTCCACACCAGGCGATTGAGGATGATGGACGAGTCTAAGCCTTCCATGTCGTCGCGTTCATAAACCATCCATCGCCACCAGGCTTGCTTGACGTTGTTACAAAGTTCCACACCCAACGGCCCATAGTCCCACGCGCTGCCGAGCCCGCCATAGATTTCAGAAGACGGAAAAACAAAGCCTCGCCGTTTGGCGAGTGAGACGATGGTTTCAATATTCGGTGCACTCATGGTTTTAGCGAATGGTAAATGGTAAATACCAAATGGTAAATGTTTAGTCTGAACGCGGCTGACCGTGAATTATTCAGGAGCGATAGGGTGTTGTTGCAAAACGAGAAAGGAGCGCGGTGGCGCTCCTCCTTTCAAACACAGACGAGAAAAGACAATCAGATTTGACTCACTTACTCGGCGTCTGAACGTTGACATCGATCTTCTGCGTGCCGCCACCACCAAACAGCCGGCCTCTGTAAACAAAAAGCAGCACCAGAACGATAATTACGAAGATGGCCAGTACCGCGACAACGCCCGTACTTCCGCCGCCGCCACCATTCTCGGCCATAAGGATTCCTCCTCTTAAGGGAAACTAGTGTTGGGGGGCTTTCGGGAAATTCCGAGCTGATTGTTACCACAGGGTTCCGGTATCGTCAACGTAAGGAAAAGCAAAAAGGAGACACGAACGCCGATGGCTCCTGTCTCCTATAAATCAGAGCTTTGATTAAAACAGCCGCATGCTGGAAGCGCGACGTCCTACCTGCATTGTCCTAGCGACATTCAAGCGCCTAGTCGCGCGGGCGTTTCCGGGTAGGCGTTTCGCGAGGTGGCCGAACGTCGCCTGCCTGGACCGTAGGTCGGGGCTGCGGAGGTGTAGCGCCGCTTGGCACGATCCACAGTTCAACACAATCCTGTTCACGGAAACCGCCATTGAGAACGATGATTCGGGCAGAGTCGATGCCTCGTTGACTCATAAGATAATCTCGCGCCCGAGCACCAATTCGGTCGCCTTGGCCGGTACGGCTGGTGCGGCCGCCGTAAGCAAAAATGTAAGTAGTGGTCGACTGATCGTTCTGAAGTTCAACCGCGAGGTTGTCAAGACGAGCCTTTTGATCGTCGAATGAACAATTGCAACAAACGTCAAACTCCCGAGCCGGATTCTCACGGGGTGGCAGAGCCGGAATGAAAGTAGAAGCCTGCGCTGTTTGCCGGCACGAAGGCTGACCTGATCCATCATCGACTACCACCGTAGCCAGAATCCGTTGTCCTGCCAATCCAGTTGAATCGACTGTAATCGTCGGGCTACCGGTTCCACTAAGAACTTTGGCGTTCGACGGGGTAACCGTCCAGGTGTAGTTCAGCGCTGAAGTTCCGCTATAAGCGACATCCGAGGTATAGGTAATTACCTCTCCGTCATTGACCGAGGAAGGTGCGGAGAGATTCACTGGAAAGGGACAGGGAGATGTGGCCGCTGCCGGCTGACCAGGTCTGTAGTTGAGCGCCACGCACTTAATGCGTCCGGCCTCCAGAATAATCTCGCGCGTCCATCGCTGGCCGTTTGGCAACACAATAACGACAGTGTGAACCCCGGGCTCGCGATCCCAAGCTCGCCAGTCAGAGGTCGTCTGACCCTCGGGCTTGCCGTCAACTTCGATCGGAAGACCGGCCGGCGTTGTCTGTACTTTGATCGTGCCATACTTCGCAGGCTTTTTTTTCGCGTAAGCAGTGGGAGTGGGATACGCCAGGCAGAAACTGATGCCGAGCAACGCGGCGAGGGCGAACTTACCGTAACGCGGGTATCGATTAGAGGCTATGCTAAGTCTCATTTTATTAGGCTCCCTTGGTAGCTTTAACCTGCATCGCCAGTTGTAACCTAGCGTACCGCCGGCGAAGACCAGCTCCGAGGGCAGCCAAGCCCGAACCAAACAGTAAGAGCGACGCTGGCTCTGGTATTGGAGTTTGGGTGGGAGTGGACGTCGGAGCGATCGGGGGCGTGAGAGTGAAACTAGGACTTTCGATGTCGTCACTGCTGCCTATGAAAAAGAAAGGTATCGCTGCCAGGAAAAGCAGAGGCCACTTCGGGAAGCCGCCAACCGGAATTAGAATCTCGCCGCAGTCACAGATTGTTCCGTCGACTTCACCTTGATCGATGATTTCAACACCGCGCTGGGGAGCATTAGAGTTAACGCCTGGACCATCGGCGGTGGACTGGTTCAAACCGGTAGTGACAGTGGATCCTTTCACTCCAGAGATGGGAGTACTGGCAGTCTCCGTCAAACTTCGAAGTCGGAGCTCAGGGGGGTTCTGATAGCTGCTTAGTACCTGTATGACCTCGCTGATTGCCACGGGCGCAGCGTGGACCGGTCCGCCGGTCAACAGCAAGACGCTTAGCGTCGCAGCAACGCAGCGGGCGGCTCGGCTGGTCATCGTCCGGAAGTTCCACTTAGTATCTCTGCCGCGGAGCAACGAAATGTAAAGAAAGATTTTCATCGTTTAACCATTAGCGAACCTCTGATCAAAAGCGAACAACTACAAAATGAGAACCGTTAGTGGCTCCACTTTGTGCTTGAAGGAGATGATCAATAACCGGCGAATTCCAGTTCAGCGATCGGGTTCGAACCTCATGGTTACGAGGTATAGGGGAAGAGAACTAGAGTGGCTGCGAAACGCCTGCTGCGGATTCGGGAGAGGTGCTCTAGCTAAGTCCGGAAAGTCCGGTTATAAAAACTGCCAAGCCTAATTTAAGGAGAGAAGCTTGGGGGCCTTAATTTGCGGCAAATCTTAGTCCACGACAGGGCTAGGGCAGATGTGAGGGTAATAACCAAAAAACGTCGTTTCTTTGTCCAAGGCTTGGATATAAAGCCGACGGCTGTCCAAATCTTAGACAGTGATTCTAGACTTCAGACTAAAGGGGTCAAGCCAAGTCTGTGGAACTCCTTCGGCCAGGGACCTTCAGCGAAAACCCGAGTTGGAGCAGATTCGCTGCCCAACTCGGTTCTTTTCTCGCTCGCCTTAGCTATGAGCGTCCCATGACTGCGGTTTCAGTCACTCTCACTAGTGCTAGCCGCTTCTGCTTTGCGGCCCTCGTCGCGCAAGACGGCTTTACGAGAGAGCTTAATCTTGTTGCCCTCCTTGCCAATGCACTTCACCAAGATCTGCTGTCCTTCCTTCAACTCGTCGCGCACATCTTTAACCCTGCGGTCGGCAATCTCCGAAATGTGCAACAGACCATCAGTGCCGGGAAATATTTCGACAAAAGCACCGAAGTCTACAATTCTCGACACTGTGCCGAGGTAGCTCTGGCCCACCTCCGCTTCAGCGGTCAGGCCCCGGATTCGGGCTATGGCAGCTTCGGCTGCTTCGCCACTGGCAGTTGCGATCGAGATCGTTCCGTCATCTGATACGTCGATCTTCGCTCCCGTCTCTTCGACGAGCGAACGGATTATCTTACCGCCTGGTCCAATGACGTCTCGAATCTTGTCAGGGTTGATTTTGATCTGGATGATGCGCGGGGCATACGACGAAATCTCAGTGCGAGGCTCGGGCAGTGCTTTCGCCATCGCATCCAGAATGTACAATCGTCCTTTCTTCGCCTGCTCGAGCGCCTCGGCCATGATCTGAGCATTGATGCCGCCAATCTTAATGTCCATCTGTAGGGCGGTAATTCCTTCTCGCGTTCCCGTGACCTTAAAATCCATATCGCCATAGTGATCTTCAGCGCCCGCTATATCTGAGAGAATCGCATATTTATTCCCCTCCATCACCAGACCCATGGCCACGCCGGCCACCGGCGCCTTCAAGGGCACTCCAGCATCCATCAATGAAAGAATGCCTCCGCAAACCGAGGCCATGGATGAAGAGCCGTTTGACTCCGTAATGTCCGAAACGATACGGATCGTGTAAGGGAAAACCGAATCCTCGGGCAATACGGCTTCAATCGCGCGGCGAGCAAGAGCGCCGTGCCCAATTTCGCGGCGGCTCGATGAGCCAAACCGACCCACCTCGCCTACCGAGTAATGCGGGAAGTTGTAATGGAGTAGGAAGCGGCGCTTGACCTCGCCTTTTTCCAGGTCGTCCATGTATTGCTCATCTTCCTTCGTGCCCAGGGTAGTCGTTACCATAGCCTGAGTTTCCCCTCGGGTGAAGAGCGCAGAACCGTGGACGCGCGGCAGCCATCCTACTTCGCAAGTGATTGGTCGAATCTCGGAGAACCGCCGGCCGTCCGGGCGGCGCCGTTTATCGAGAATATCCTCGCGGAAAATCTTCTCCTTCAAATGGTCAAAGATTGTCTTGGCCATTTGCCGCAGCGCAGGCTGATCTTCGGGATAAGCCTCAACAACCTCTTTTTTCAGAGCATCGACGGCAGAATAGCTCGACCGCTTTTCCTGGTCGGTGGTGTCAAGCGAAGCACGCAAACGTTCGCTGTAGTTTCTGTGTATCTCGCCCATCATCTCTTCATTGAGTTCCGGCTGCACCACTTCGCGTTTCTGGATTTCCAACGCTTTATAGAGTTCATTTTGCCAACGGCACAGGCGATTGATCTCTTTATGGGCCAGCATCAGGGCCTCAACCATGATTTCTTCTGAAACTTCCTCGGCCCCGGCCTCCACCATGACAATGGCCTCTTCAGTCCCGGCCACTATTAGGTTCAAACGCGATTCCCGCACTTCATCGTAGGTTGGATTAATGATGTAGCGGCCATCAATCAAACCCACTCGCACACCCGCGATGGGATTCATGAACGGAATGTCCGACAGATAGAGCGCGCACGACGCGCCCGTAATCGCGATCACATCAGGGTTGTTGTCGGGGTCGGCCGAGATGACACTGGCAATAACCTGCGTTTCGTTGCGGAAGCCTTCAGCAAACAAGGGCCTGCATGGTCGGTCAATCAGGCGGCTGGTTAGCACTTCCTTTTCGTTCGGCCGTCCTTCCCGCCGAAAATAGTTTCCGGGAATGCGCCCGGCCGAAAACTGGGATTCACGGTATTCCACCGTTAGCGGAAAGAAATCAATTCCTTCGCGCTGGGTGGAGGCGCTTACCGCGGCCACCAACAACATCGTATCTCCGTAACGAATTACCACTGAGCCGTCAGCCTGCTTGGCTAGCCGCCCGGTCTCCACTGTTAGTTCTTTCTCGCCTAACTTTATCGATTCTTTGAGGTACTTCTTAACTGGCATGTTTTTGTCTCCTTCGGGACAATGACGCCTGAGATTCAGGCGCGCGGGCGTCTCATCCGCCTCGCTTCTTTTGGTTTAGTTTCCTTCGTTTCGAGTCAACCCGGCCAACGTGAAGCGTGGGGAACTCGAAAACCTCTTCAATTCAAAAGGCGGCAAAGCCTCTTACCGTGAAGCTCAGCCGCCTTTGTGCTTACTATTAGGCCTAACACGTCCACTTGCTACCAGTCGTTCGCCGTCACGTTCGGCACTGCCGCAAGCTCTTCGATAGACGCGGGCGTTACAAAAATCGGAGATTCGAAGATCTCTCGTTACGCTATAGTAACAGCCTAGCTTAACGACGCAGGCCCAGACGATTCACTACCTCGTGGTAACGCTCTATATCTGTGCGTTTCAAATAATCCAGCATACTTCTGCGCTGGGAGACCATCTTGAGCAGCCCGCGCCGCGAATGATTGTCCTTCTTGTGTGTCTTGAAATGCTCGGTTAATTCGTTGATTCTCTTGCTTAATAAAGCGACCTGCACTTGTGGTGAGCCGGTGTCGGCCTCGTGGGTTCGAAAATCGGTAACAATCTGTTCTTTTGTCTCTTTTGCTAACGACACTGCTTGGATGATCCTCCTCAGGAGCAGTAAGTCCGTGTAAAGACGGCAACCGCTAAACTTAAAAAGCATTTCAATCTAACACGCCCATTTCGGCACTGTCCAGCAGGCAGAGACCAGGGACCAGATACCCCAGAATCCGCGATTGATATGTCTCTCCCACAAAGTAAACCACCTGTGAGTCTCTTGCGGCTCACAAGTGGTTCACTGCATTGACCTAATTACCGAACTACATTTCTTCGCCCTTGCGAGCTTTGCGCCGTTTGCGAGCTACCGCAACTCCTGTCAGACCTGTGCCGAGCAGCAGCAGTGTGGCCGGTTCGGGGATGGCGGCGCCGGCGGGCGTCGCGTTGATGCTCACGTTGTCGACGCCCATGTTGAGAAAGAATTGGTTATCTACCTCCGCGAAGCGGAGTCGGAAAGTGCCGCCCGCACCGACGAGCGACGTAATGTCGAACGAGAAGTTGACGTAGGGGTTCGGCCCGCTCGTAGTGTTGCCGCCAAGGATGAAATTGGCGAGGACGCCCGCGCCGGTGTCAAAGGGGGTGGCTGTGGCGCTCAAGATGTCCACGCGGATGTGTTGG
>Ga0136617_10000498_pt1 | contig 32913 bp, 30 predicted proteins | sample AntDrymUQ3222106_2_FD_129672 | JGI IMG/M metagenome (GOLD analysis project Ga0136617, IMG submission 129672) | Polar desert sand microbial communities from Dry Valleys, Antarctica - metaG UQ322 (21.06) | ecosystem: Environmental > Terrestrial > Soil > Desert | place: Antarctica: Dry Valley... | reverse complement strand
TCCAGCGCCGGCTGGCCGCCCAGGAGATCGTGCTCGAGCTGACGCCAGCGGCCCGGGCGCTGATCACCCGGGAGGGGCACGACCCGGCGTTCGGGGCGCGACCGCTCAAGCGGACAATCCAGCGGCTCGTCGAGAACCCGCTGGCCCGGGCGCTCCTCGAGGGCAAGTTCCGCCCGGGCGACCACGTCGCCTCCGACGCGGATCCGGTCGGCGGGACGCTGGTCTTCTCGGCCGACGAGCAGACCGTCGTCGCTCAGGCCGGCGATCGGCGCGACGCCCGATCGGGCATCGAGGCCGAGCCGGCGGCGGTCGGCACGCGCCGCGGCGGGTTCGACCTGCCGGACGTCGACGACCGGCCGAGGCGCAACGGCGGCGACCTGGTCAACTGAGCGCCCGGTGAGGTTCGAGGCCGCGGCAAGGCGTTTGACGACGTTGCCCAACCCGCTCCCCGCCGGTCGTGCCGAGCTCCTCCCAGTCTTCACCGACCGGCGGCTGCGCCCACGGCTCGACCCGACCGCGACCGCGCGGCCCGCGGCCGTCCTCGTGCTCGTCTTCCCCGATCCCGCCGGCGAGGCTCGGGTGGTCCTGACCGAGCGGCTCGCCTACGACGGGCATCACAGCGGCGAGGTCAGCTTCCCCGGCGGAAAGTCCGAGCCCGATGACGGCGGCGATCCGGCCGCGACGGCCCTCCGCGAGGCGGCCGAGGAGATCGGGCTGGCCAAGGGCGATGCCGGCGTGCGTGTCGTCGGTCGCCTCGACGAGGTGTTCATCCCGGTGAGCGACTTCCGCATCACCCCGGTCGTGGCGGTGGCGGAGACGGCGCCCCGCCTCGCCGCACATCCGAGGGAGGTCGCGAGGATCCTGACGCCGCCGCTCCTCGTCATCCTTCCGGACGCGGAGATCGAGATGGTCGAGCGGACGATCGGCGACTGGCCGATTCGCTACGGCGGCTACCGGATCGAGGGCCTCCACGTGTGGGGCGCGACGGCCCGGATCCTCGGTCAGCTGGGCGCCGTCCTCGGCGAGACCTGACATCGTCCCGGCTGGCCGCCGCGCGGAAGGGTCGTGATGATGACCGCCCGGCAACCGTCCGATGACCCCGGGTTGATCAACCCGCTGGATCGTCACGGTGCAGGCCGGCGCGGGCGCGGCCGCTCGAAGGGGAGAGATGATGATCCGAGCCTTCGCGGTCGGGATAGGGGTCGGCGCCGCGGGACTCCTGTTCGCGATCCTCGAGATGGTCCGCCGGGCGGCCACGGCCGAGCAACAGCGATACTCGGCCTGGCCGCGGCAGGACGGCAGCGACCAGGGCATCGGAGGCGTGTGGGACCACGGCGCCTGACCGCGCCCGGTCCCGGCGGAGAGAGCGCTAGAGTGGCTCGCCGCTGGACCGGTCCAGCCGCTCCGGCGGGATCGGCGGCTCGGTCAGGATGCCCTCGGCGGCCGTGGTGTCGCCCGGCGCGATCGCCCGTGCGGTCCCCGTCAGGATGCCCGGGACCATCGAGTCGTCCGGACCGGCGAGCTCCAGGACGAACGCCCGCATCTGGCCCTGGTCCGTCCAGGCGCCGTGGATCACGCCGGGCGGCCAGACGACGGCCTCGCCCGCTGCGACCCGCAGCCGCTCCTCACCCACGACCACCCAGCCGCCGCCCTCGATCACGATGAAGTAGGTCGTGTTCGGGTTGGAGTGCGGCTCGATCAGGGCGCCGCGGGCGAACGCAAGCTCCGAGATCACGCCCCGGCCATCGCTGTGGATGACCTGCCCGCTGATGCCCCGCGTGCCCGGTGGCCCGTCCGGACGCCGGTGGCCAACCCCGAACCGGATGACCTGGATCGGCATGGCGACGGTAAAGCTACCGGCGGCGCCGGCTGCGTCGGCCTGTCTTGGGCCGGATGGTCGACTCGGGCCGGCTCGTCTTGGCCGTCCGGGCGAAGTAGTGCTCGCGGGCGAGCCGGTGCCCGTAGGCCGCCAGGACCGGCGGGAACTTGCGGAACCGTATCCAGGCCATCACGCCCAGGCCGATGATCATGGTTGCGAGGACGATGAAGAAGTCGAAGACGAACAGCGCGCCCACGATCAGCACGCTGAACGTGATCAGGCCGCTCCACAGCAGCCACTCCCACATGTCCAGGTAGGGCGGATGCCGGTGCAGCTGGCGGGTCCGGACGTTGTACAGGACCAGCAGGCCCACCAGCAGCACCAGCGAGGCGATCCAGGTGGGGTGGAACAGGTCAGGAAAGAAGACGCTGTTGAACGGGACGAAGAGATACTCCCAGGGCGGCAGCGTCACGGCTGGTCCTCGAACCGGTGGCGGGGCGCCTGACGCGGCCGGCGGCCGCGGGTGGCAGGGCCGGAGTATGCCACGGCAGCCGCTATACTCGGCCGCGAGGACGCGTGCGCCCACGCACCGGGATTGCCAGCAGGCCGGACCGCCTGCCCGGGGTCCGCGACGCCCCAACGACCAGGGAGGGAGTGCCGGGTGCGAGCCCTGCTGTCAGTCGCCAACCGGGATGGGATCTCCGTGCTGGCCCGCGAGCTGCAGGCGCTCGAGGTCGAGATCTTTGCCACGGATGGCACCCGCGAGCATCTCGCCGCGGACGGAATCGAGGTCGCGCCGGTCTCCCAGCTGACCAACGTCCCAGCCCTGGTGGGCGGTCAGGTCAAGACGTTCCACCCGGCCGTCTATGCGGGCATCCTCGCGCGTCGCGACATCCAGGCCCAGCTCGACGAGCTGCGCGAGCACGGCATCGGGCTCATCGACATCGTGGTGGTCAACGTCAAGCCGTTCGCCCCGGAGGTCGGGCGGCAGATGATCGGGCTCGACGAGGCGATCGAGATGATCGACGTTGGCGGGGCGGCGCTCCTGGGCGCAGCGGCCCGCAACGCCGCCGGTGTCGCGGCCGTCGCCAGCGCGGAGCACTATCCCACGGTCATCGCCGAGCTCAAGGAGCGCGGCCTGGTCTCGCCGGAGCTGCGCGCGCGGCTCGCCGCCGAGGCCTTCGGCGCCGTGGCCGCGTATCACGCCGAGATCGCCGCCTACCTGAACCAGATCTCCGGCAACACCTTCCCGAAGCGCCTCGCGCTCGTGCTGGAGAAGGTGGACGACCTGCGCTACGGCGAGAACCCGCACCAGCGCGCGGCGTTCTATCGCGAGACGACCCATCGGTCAGGCACCCTGGCCGACGCCAACCAGATCCAGGGCAACCGGCCCTCGTTCAACAACCTGCTCGATCTCGACGCCGCGTACCGGATCGCGATGGACTACACCTCGACCACCGCGGTGATCTGCAAGCACACGGACCCTGTCGGGATTGCTTCCAACTCCGGGCTGGTCGAGGCCTACCGGAAGGCGCTCGAGACGGACCCGGTCGCCTCGTTCGGCGGGATCGTCGCCCTGAACCGCGAGATCGACGGCCCCACCGCCCGCGAGATCGCCGCCAACTCGTACGAGGCGGTCGTGGCGCCCGGCTTCAGCCAGGCCGCCCTGGCGATCCTGCGCGAGAAGCCCGGGCTCGAGGTGCTCGCCGTGCCACCCAACCCAACGGAGGGCATGCGTGACTACGGGATCGCCAACCTCGACTTCAAGCGGATCGACGGCGGGCTGCTGGTGGAGGGCCTCGACGACCTGGGCCTCGACCGCGGCCAGCTCCAGGTGGTGACCCGCCGCCGGCCGACGCTCGAGGAGCTGACCGACATGCTGTTCGCGTGGCGGGCCGTTCGCCACGTTCGGTCCAACGCCATCGTCCTCGCCCGCAACGCGGCGACGGTCGGGATCGGGGCCGGCCAGGCGAGCCGGCAGGTGTCGGTCGAGATCGCCGTTCGGCGGGCCGGCGACCGGTCGAAGCTGGCGGTGATGGCCAGCGACGCGTACTTCCCGTTCCCGGACGGGATCCAGCTCGCCTCGCAGGCCGGCGTGACCGCGATCATCCAGCCCGGTGGCTCCATCCGCGACGAGATGGCAATCGAGGTCGCCGACCGTCACCACATGGCGATGGTCTTCACCGGCCGCCGCCACTTCCGCCACTGATGGACGCGGCTTCCCCTCCGCCCGCCCAGCCGGGCTCGGTGGAGCCGGCACCGCCTCGCGGGCCCGGCGCCGAAGTGATCGAGCAGCTGCTCGCGCTCGACATGGTCAGGGTGACCGAGGCGGCGGCCCTCGCGTCCGCCCGGTTCATGGGCCGCGGCGACCGTCACGAGGCGGACCGCGCGGCGACCGAGGCGATGCGCAGCGCGATGGACGAGGCGGAGATCCGGGGCACCATCGTCATCGGCGAAGGCGAGCGCGACGAGGCGCCGATGCTGTACATCGGCGAGAAGGTGGGCCGGGTCGACGAGGACGACCGCCGAACCGGCGCCGAGATCGACATCGCGGTCGACCCGCTCGAGGGCACGAACCTCGTCGCCACGGGCCAGCCCAACGCGATCACGGTCCTCGCCGCTGCCGAGAAGGGCGGTCTCGTCCACGCCCCGGACACGTATCTCGAGAAGCTGTGCGTGGGCCCCGTCGCGGCCGGCTGCGTGGACATCACGAGAACGCCCACGGAGAACGTCAACCGGATCGCGGAGGCGCTTCGTCGCCGCGTCAACGACATCGCGGTCATCGTCCTCGACCGGCCGCGCCACGAGGCGCTCATCAAGGAGCTTCGTGCGACGGGTGCCCGGATCAAGCTCATCTCCGACGGCGACCTCTCGGCGGCGATCTCGTGCGCGGTGTCCGGCACGGGCGTCCACGCCGTGATGGGCATCGGCGGCGCACCGGAGGGCGTCATCACGGCCGCCGCGCTGCGCTGTCTGGGCGGCGAGATCCAGGCCCGGTTCCGCTACCGGAACGACGACGAGCGGGCACGCGGTGCGCGGATGGGCCACGGCGACGAGACACGCGTGTACCGGACTGAGGATCTGGCCTCCGGCGCGTCGCTGGTGTTCGCGGCCACCGGCGTCACGGAAGGCGATCTCCTCCAGGGCGTGCGCTACTTCGGCGGCGGCGCGCGCACCCACTCGCTGGTTATGGCCTACCAGACCAAGCAGGTCCGGTTCATCGACACGGTCCACATGTTCGACCGCGACCGGCCGCCGGCGGTGCGGCTCTAGATCCGGACCGATGGCGTCGCGAAGCTCCGCCTCGGACCTCGCCGAGCGGGTGACGGTACGCCGTACGAGGGCGGCCGAACGGGGACCGCGGCAGATCGTCGCGATCGGCGGCGGCGGGCTGGGCCTCGCAGGGGCAGACCGGCTCCTCGACGACTTCGTCCTGTCGCTCACCGGCCGCGAGGAGCCGCGGATCTGCTTCCTGCCGACCGCCGGCGGCGACGCCCTGACCTATGTCGCTGCCTTCTACGACGCCTTCGCCGATCGAGCCCGCGCGAGCTGGCTGCCGCTGTTCAACCGCCGGCCGACGGATCCGCCCGAGAAGCTGCTCGAGCAGGACGCGATCTGGGTGGGTGGCGGCAACACCGCGAACATGCTCATGGTCTGGCGTCTCCATGGGGTCGATCGGCTGCTGCGCCAGGCGTGGCAACAGGGGATCGTGCTGGCCGGCGCATCGGCCGGGGCGATCTGCTGGTTCAGCCATGGCGTGACCGATTCGTTCGGGCCGGAGCTGGCACCGCTCGACGGCGGTCTGGGGCTGATCGAAGGCAGCTTCTGCCCGCACTATGACGGTGAGCAGCGCCGCCGGTCGCGCTATGCGGAACTGTTGCGGGACGGCCTGCCGGCCGGCTGGGCTGCCGACGACGGCGCGGCGATGCACTTCGTCGACGGGGCGATCGCCGAGGTCGTGACGGCTCGGGCAGGGGCGGCCGCGTATCGCGTCGAGCTGCGCGACGGCCAGGTCGTGGAGACGCCGCTGCACGTGCGAACGCTCGGCGCCGGGGCGGGCTAGCTCCCGATCGGCCGCCAGCCGGATGCTGGATCCCAGCGAGCCACGGGTCGGGCAGCGTCGTCGCCCTCGGCCCGTGCCTGCCGGTCACGCGCGGTGGCGACACGCTCGGGCCAGCCGGGCGGCACCAGACCGGCCGCGAGATCGGCCAGCGGCGCCAGGACGAAGAGGCGCCGCGCCGCATCGCGGTGGGGCACGACGAGCGTCAAGCCGGTCCTGGCCGGATCGTTCGACTCCCCGCCGGGCCGCCGCGCGATGTCCAGCCGGGCGCGCCCGAACACCAACAGGTCGAGATCCAGCTCGCGCGGTCCCCAGCGGACGCCCGCCCCACGGCCGAACGATCGCTCGAGCTGCTTGAGCGCGGCCAGCAGAACGCTCGCGCCGGCGGCCGGCGTCGTGCCCGCCGGCACGTCGATCGCGGTCACGGCATTGTGGAACGGTGGCTGATCGACGACGCCGACCGGCGCCGTCACGTACAGGCGTGACACGCCGCGCAGCCGCGAGCCGGGCAGCGCGGTCAGCGCGCGGACCGCCGCCTCGAGCGTGGCCGGCGCATCGCCCAGGTTCGCGCCGAGCCCCACGTACGCCCGAACCCGTCCACCCAGGGTCGCACCCTCCGCTCGCTAGACTCGGCCGGTGAGACCGGTCGCGGTTCGCGTCCTCCACGTCCAGAGCTCGGCTGCGGACGGGCCGCTCGTGCGCCGGCTGGCCGGCCTGCGCGCCGATCTCGCCGCCCGGCTGGCCGGATCCTTCCGTGCGGCGGGCGCCGGTGACGTGACCGTCGTCTCGGGACCGCCCGACGATACACCGTTCGGCCGCCGGCTCCGGGACCTGGTCCTGCGCGACCGGCCCGGCGGGCTCGTGGTCGCGGGATCCGGCTCGCTGGTGCTCGCCCGGCCGGAGGATCTTCGTCCGTTCCTGGACACGGCGGCCGCCCGCGAGCCGGTTGCGCTCGCGAACAACTGCTTCTCGGCGGACGTCGTGGCCATCGCCTGCGCCGAGCGGCTGGTCGACCTGCCGGACCTGCCCGGCGACAACGCGCTGCCCCGCTGGCTGACCGAGGTCGGCGGCTATCGCGTCACCGATCGCGCGGCCAATCGGCGGCTCCAGATGGACGTCGACGGGCCACTGGACGTGCTCCTCGCCGGGGTGGCTTGGCCGGATGGGGACGAGATCGCGCAGGCCGCCGCTGCCCTGCGCGCCGTCGCGGCGGTCGCCGCGGACCCGCGGGCGGAGCTCCTGGTCGCGGGGCGGACGTCCGCCCGCTCGCTGGCCTGGCTCGAGCGCTGTGTCGCCGCGCGCGTCCGGGCGCTGGTCGAGGAACGCGGCCTCCGGGCGTGCGCCGCCGAAGCGCGAGCAGACAGCCGGGCCAACCGCCGGCCCCCGGGCTCGGTGCTGGGCCTGCTGCTCGACGCCGGTGGGCCCGGCGCGCTGGGTGGCACCCTCGCGCGGCTGGGCGACGCCGCGCTGATCGACACGCGCGTGCTGATCGCCCATCGGTTGGGCGCGGATGAGCGCAACTGGCCAGCCGCGGAGGATCGCTTCGCCTCCGACCTGCTCCTCCCCGAGCGGATCGCCGATCCGTGGCTGCGCGAGCTCACCGCCTCGGCTGTCCGGGCGCCCATCCCCGTCGTGCTCGGGGGGCACAGCCTGGTGGGCCCCGGCTTGCCGCTCGCGCTGCGTGCGCCCGGATGACGGGTCTCCGACGGGTGCCACTCGGCCCCATCAACGCAGGCAGCGAGCCGGAGCTGGTCGACCGGATCCGGTCGGAGATCGAACGGCACGGGCCCATTACGTTCGCGCGGTTCATGGAGCGGGCGCTCTACGAGCCGGGTCTGGGCTACTACCGCAGGCCGCGGGCCGGCCCCGGGCGCGAGGGCGACTTCCTGACGGCGCCGGAGACGCACCCGATCTTCGGGCACGCGCTGAGCCGGCTCGTCGCGGATGTGTGGCAGCGACTCGGCCGGCCGTTGGGGTTCGTGCTCCGCGAGCACGGGGCCGGCGGTGGCGCGCTGGCCGTCTCGATCCTGGACGGCCTCGTGGCGGCGAGCCCGGAGCTCCTCGACGCCCTCGTGGTCGAGCCGGTCGAGGTCGAGCCGTTTCGACTGGAGGCCTTCGCCTCCCGGCTCGAGACCGCCGGTCATGCGGCACGGCAGCGCCCGGCCACCAGCGGGGCCGTCACGGGGCTGATCCTCGCCAACGAGGTGCTCGACGCACTCCCCGTGCACCGGGTGGTCCAGCGCGGCTCGACGCTCCGTGAGGTGCTGGTGGGCTGGTCGGACGGCGGGTTCGCCGACGTCGAGGCGCCCCTGAGCCGGTCCGGGCTGGAGGAGCGCCTCGGGCGCGAGTCGGTCGCGCTCGTCGACGGCCAGCGGGCCGAGATCTGCCTCGCACTCGACACGTGGGTGAGCGGCGCGGCGGCCCAGCTCGAGCGCGGTGTGCTGCTGATCATCGATTACGGTCATGCCGCCGCCGAGCTGTACGGTCCACGACGCCGCGCCGGCACGCTCGCGGCGTATGTCAACCACCGGGCCCACGACGACCCGCTCGTCAACGTGGGGCGCCAGGACCTGACGGCGCATGTCGACGTCACGGCGGTCCAGGACGCCGCCGTGGCCGCGGGGCTGACGCCACTGGGCGTCACCACCCAGGCCGAGCTGCTGGTTGGGCTGGGTATCGAGGAGCTTCTCCGGCGCGCCCAGTCCGATCCGGCCACGACGATGGAGTCGTACGTGGCGCTCCGGGCCGGGCTGATGAGGCTGCTCGATCCGGCGGCAACCGGCGCCTTCAAGGTCCTCGCGTTCGGCCGGGGCATGGCGGTTGACCCGCCGCTGCGCGGTTTCGGGTTCCGGCTTGACCATCCCTGGCGTCGGACCTGACGGTCGCGCGGCCGTCGCGCGGCCCTTCGTGCGCGACCGAGCGTCCGAGCCCGATACCCGCTTCTTCTCGAATGCACGTCAGGCGCGCCCAATCAAACGATCCGCTCACGATCCTCACGGCCTTGAGCGTGCCCGCGGTCGTTGATCCTTCTCAGATGCTCGGCTGGCGAGCCGATGAGAGCAAGTCGTTGGATAGCGCCCGTGTGGCGAGCATCTGAGAACGACTGGAAGAGACCGCGGATCCGAGCCGGTGCCCTTGATCGACCTCCTTGCGGCCCGGCGTACGCTGGAGGCACGCTCGACGATATGCGGTCAAGGCGGAGGATCCTGAGGCGATCCTCGAGACCGTGGTACCGGTCCGCGGCCACATCGAGACGATGCTCGAGCTCGCCCGGACCCCGGTGCCATGGGGGCCGGGCGCCGAGGTCTACCTCCAGCTCGAGCGGTTCGCGGCCCTCGCGCTCGAGAACGTGATCAGGATCCAGGAGGACGCCCAGCGGGGCGTTGCCCCCACCGATGCCCAGGCCGCGTTCTTCGGCGAGGCGCTTGCCGCCCGCTACGTCGAGCTCGTTGATGCGATTCAGCCGGCGATGGCCGAGATTCCGGGCCAGCCCGGCTGCGACGGGCCCCCGCCTGGATCGGCGCCCTGACGCGGGGTCCCGAGGCCGGTAACCCGTTCGTTCCCAGAATGCACGCCTGGCGAGCGCTATCAAACGACCAGCGCACGTCCCTGTGCGCTGAGCGTGGCGCGAGCGGTTCATCCCAGCATCTGATGAGAGCCACCGCGCACCGGATCGGAGCGGACGGCCCGCCGGAGGCCGACTGCTAGAATGTCGATAAGGCCCGTGGCACGGCCAATTGTGCGCCGCGCGCCCCAGATCGACCCACTCTATGACTCGGAGCGCGCCGCCAGAGCGACGCGCCGCGCGGAGGTCGCTTGACCCCACTCTGGTACGTCGCCGGGTTCGCCCTCGCGGGCGTCTCGTTCGTCTTCCTGACGATCGGCGCTGCGTGGTTGATCTCACACCGCAACCGGGGCGATCACCACAAGGGCCTGCCGTACGAGTCGGGCATCGACACGTACGGTGACACCCACGGCCGGTTCGGGCTGTCGTTCTACATCTACGCGTTGCTGTTCGTCGCCTTCGACATCGAGGTGATCTTCATCTACCTGTGGGGCATCGCGTTCCAGGATCTCCTGCTGGGTGGCTTCGTCACGATGCTCATCTTCGTGGCCATCCTGCTGCTGGGACTTGCCTATGCCTGGCGAAAGGGCGTGCTCGCATGGCGCTAGATCCCGAGACTGCCAACCTGGGCACGGGCGCGGCCGATGCCACGCAGATGCCCTCCGACCAGCCTGGCAACCGGCCGGGCGCGCTCGTCACCCGCGAGCCGTCCGACGTGGTGGCACCGATCGTCGTGCCCAACACGCTGTGGCAGTCGAGCGATCCCAACGCCTACAACGGCGGCCAGCCCACGGACGTCACCCATCTGCGCGAGCTCGAGGCGTCCGGTGCCGGGCGCCGGGACGACGCCCGCTGGTCCGGGATGCTCGAGGTGATCCCCACGAAAGCCGACTACGTGCTCGATCTCATCCGGGCCAACAGCCTGTGGCCGCTGCTGTCCGGCCTCGCCTGCTGTGCGATCGAGATGATGTCCGCCGCGACCTCGAAGAACGACATGGATCGCTGGGGGATGTTCCCGTTCCGGGCCAGCCCGCGCCAGGCGGACGTGCTGATCGTCGCCGGCACGCTGACCACGAAGATGGCCGGCCCGCTCGTCCGGCTCTGGGAGCAGATGCCGGAGCCGAAGTGGTGCGTCGCGATGGGCGACTGCACCTGCTCCGGCGGTCGCTACAAGCGGAGTTACTCGACGGTCGAGGGGATCGACCGGGTGATGCCGGTCGACGTGTACGTGCCGGGCTGCCCGCCCCGCCCGGAGGGCCTGATCTACGGGATGATGAAGCTCCAGCAGATCATCAAGGACCGGCGCGGCCATTGGCCGGATCGGGCGATCGGACCCACGGTTCCCGAGGGCGTCTGAGGCATGGACCGCCTCTTCCGGCGGCGCGTGGAGGCGCGCTTCGCGGACCGGTTCACCGGGCCCGTGCGGCAGCGTCATGACGAGACCGAGATCCGGATCGGCCCCGCGGACGTCCCGGACGTGCTGCGCACGCTCCATGACGACCCGGAGCTCCGGTTCACCTACCTGTCGGACCTGGCCGGCGTCGACACCGGGGTCGTGATGCAGGTCGTCTACCACCTCTGGTCGGACGTCACGCCGGACTGGCTGCGGGTCATCGCCGACGGCCTGCCGCGCGACGACCCGCGCGTGCCCTCGGTCACTTTCCTCTGGAAGGGCGCCGAGTGGATGGAGCGCGAGGCGTACGACATGTTCGGGATCACGTTCGAAGGCAACCGCGACCTGCGCCGGATCTACATGCCGCCGGACTACACCAGCTTCCCGCTGCGCAAGGACTTCTACCTGGCCGATGACGCGGCCCGCTCGCCGGGCGGCGGAGTCCGGCCCATGGAGCAGCCGCACACGCCACAGGAGGCGACGGTGGCGACGGCGCTCCGGCGGATACGGTCGTGACCGAGGCTGGCCGATGACCGCGACCGCCGGACGCCAGTCCGCCGACGACCCCCGCGTCACGCTCGACGAGCAGGTCGGCGTCTTCGAGCCCGTGCCGCCGTATCCGCCACGCACGGAACGCGAGGCCGAGTTCTACACCCTGGGCGACGGCGAGATGTTCATCAACATGGGGCCCCAGCATCCGTCAACGCACGGCGTGCTCCGGGTGGTCCTGAAGCTGGACGGCGAGAAGGTCGTCGACCTCGACCCGGTGCTGGGTTATCTGCACCGCGGGGTCGAGAAGCTGTGCGAGAACGCCGACTATCACCAGACCATCAGCCAGGTCGACCCGCTCGAGTACGTCAGCTCGCTGTTCAACGAGTGGTCGCCGGTCATGGCCTACGAGAAGCTGCTCGATGTCGAGGTGCCGCGCCGGGCGGAGTACATCCGGGTCCTCTCGGGGGAGCTCAACAGGATCGCCAGCCATGCCCTGTTCATGGGCTGGATGGCGCTCGACCTGGGTGGCCTGACCCCGATCCTGTGGTCGTTCATCGAGCGCGACGAGATCGTCGAGATGCTGGCCGCGCTGACCGGCCAGCGGATGCTCTTCAACTACTTCCGGATCGGCGGCGTCAACGGCGACCTCAACCACGACTTCATGAGCCGGCTGGGCGACTGGATGACCCGCGCCGCGGAGCAGATCGACGCCAGCCTGGGGCTCCTCAACTCCAACGAGATCTTCGTCCGCCGGATGCGCGACCTCGGCACGATCGACAGCCAGACCGCGCTGCGGATGTGCATGACCGGCCCGAACCTGCGCGCGACCGGGCTGCCGTTCGACATCCGGCGCGCCCACCCGTACTCGATCTATCCGGAGCTCGACTTCGACATCCCGACCCGGAACGAGGGTGACTGCCTGGCCCGCTACCTGCTCCGGATCGACGAGATCAAGCAGAGCCTGCGGATCATCGACCAGTGTCTCCACCGCATGCCGGATGGCCCCATCATCGCCAAGCTGCCGCGGCTCCTCAGGCCGCGCCCAGGGCGGGCGTACGCGGCCGTCGAGGGGCCACGCGGCCAGTACTCGGTCTACGCCATCAGCGACGGCACGGACCAGCCGTTCCGGCTCCGGATCCACGACCCATCGTTCATCCACCTCCAGTCCGTTGGCCTCCTGATGCCCGGTCACCTGATCGCCGACACGATGGCGGTCATGGCATCGCTCGACCCGATCATGGGCGGCGTCGACAAGTAGATGGCCATGGTCACCCGGACCTGGAACCGCCTGACGATCCCGGGCCGGGTCGTGCTCGCGCTGCTCCTCCTGGGGGCGCTGCTTACCGTGGGGCTGATCGCCCTGATCATCCTGGGCCCGGCGATCCTCGGGATTCTGGGCGCGAACCTGCCGGTCGTCCGGTTCGTCGTCGCGGCCACCGTGGTCCTGCTGATGACCATCCCGACGGCGTTCCTGATCATCTACATGGAGATGAAGATCATCGCCCTGATGAACCTGCGGATCGGGCCGGACCGGGTTGGACCATTCGGGTCGCTCCTGTCGGTCGTCCACGGGCTCAAGGTGCTGATGAAGGAGGACTTCACCCCCACCGGCGCCGATTCGACCGTCTTCACGCTCGCGCCCGTGGTGACCTATCTGGGCAGCGTGATGACCCTGCTCGTGATCCCGTTCGCGCCCGGGCTGTTCGGGCAGGACATGAACATCGGGCTGCTCTACTTCTTCGCGATGGGTGGGCTGGCGGTCGTGGGGCTGCTGATGGCCGGCTGGGCCAGCTTCAACAAGTATTCGCTGCTGGGCGGGCTCCGCGCGGCAGCCCAGATCATCAGCTACGAGGTCCCGCTGCTCCTGTCCGTCGTGGGGCTGCTGATCCTGGCCGGGACGATGAGCCTCAACCAGCTCGTCCTCAACCAGGCCGGCTGGTTCACGGACTGGTACATCTGGCAGCAGCCGCTCGGTTTCGCCGTGTTCTTCATCGCCGCCACGGCCGAGGCCAACCGCACGCCGTTCGACCTGACCGAGGCGGACTCGGAGATCGTGGCCGGCTTCGCGACCGAGTACAGCGGCATGCGCTTCGGGTTCTTCTTCTTCGCCGAGTACGTCAACGTGTTCATCGTCTCGGCCCTGACCGTGACCCTGTTCTTCGGCGGCTGGAACGCGCCGTTCCCCTTCCCGGACATCAACCTGGCCGCCGACCCCGCTTCGCTGGGCCTGGGGCTGCTGATCCTCGTGATGGTCGTGCCGGTCGTGGGCACGCTGGTGCTCGCCGCGCCGTTCTATCTCGCCCGCAGCTCCATGCCCGCCTGGCAGGCGCTGGTGATCGGGTTCGTGCTGTTCAACATCGTGGCCGTCGCGGCGGTCCTGGGCTGGGCGTTCGTCAGCCTCGAGTGGGTGGCCGGGCTGCTCTGGTTCATGATGAAGACCTACGGCTTCGTGTTCCTCTTCGTCTGGATGCGCGGGACGCTGCCCCGCGTCCGCATCGACCAGCTCATGGGGTTTGCCTGGAAGTGGCTGCTGCCCGCCTCGCTGCTCAACCTGTTCGTGACCGCCGCCGCCGTCATCGTCATCCGCGAGATGGGGGCGTGAGATGAGCTTCATCCCGGGTCTGGGCATCGTGAAGGGCATGGCCCTGACCCTCCGCCGGTTCTTCGAGCCCAAGGCCACGATCATGTACCCGGAGGTTCCCGCGGACGTCTCGCCCAAGTTCCGCGGCCGGCTTCAGCTGCTGTACGACGAGTGGGGAACGCTCAAGTGCGAGACCTGCTTTCAGTGCGCCCAGGCTTGTCCCATCGAGTGCATCGACATGGGTGGCATCGACACGAAGGGCCGCTACCACGTCCACTGGGGTCCGCCGGAGCAGTACGGCGAGCGGCGCGAGGAATCCGCCCTGCGCCGCTCGGGCCGGACGGTGCCGGACAGGGCGTACGAGCACTTCGAGCCGATCGACGCGGAGCGCGTGGAGGCGATCCTCGAGGACCACGACCATGACCCGAAGCGCATGCTCCAGATCCTCGAGGCGGTCCAGGCGGACCTGGGCTGGCTGCCGGTCGCCGCGCTCAAGCAGATCAGCTTCCGGACCGGCGCCTGGTATGCGCTGATCTACGGCACGGCGTCGTACTACCGCCACCTTCGGCTAGATCCACCGGCCGATGCGGTCCAGGGCGCGGCCTTCGATGCGGCCCGGCCTGCCGAGGCGTCCTACCTCGCGGGGCTGGGCGCAGCGCTCGACGGCCGTGGCGCTGCGGCGGGCTCGGCCGGCACACCCGCCCGCCCGGTCCACTGAGCGACCGCCCAGCCCGATGACCACGATACTCCGGACGCCCACGGACTGGCCGAGCGTCGTCCTGGCTCGAGCGGCGGACCTGCGCGACCAGCCCGCGATGTCGTTCGACGATCCATCGGCGGCACTCGACGTCGCGGTCGCGGCCGGGGCGTTCGAGGGGCTGCGCCGCGCGGTCCGCGACCTGGGGCCCAGCGGCACGATCGCGACCGTGGCCGCCTCCGGGCTGCGCGGCCGAGGCGGCGCCGGCTATCCAACGGGCGCGAAGTGGCGGACCGCGGCCACCACGGATGCCCCGCGCCGCTACGTCGTGGCCAACGGCTACGGCGCGGATCCCGGGTCACTCACGGACCGGGCGCTGATCGAGGCGGATCCGTTCCTCGTCGTGGAGGGGCTGGCCATCGCGGCCGTGGCGATCGACGCGACCGAGGCCGTCGTCGCCGTCCGCGCGAGCGACACCGAGGCGATCCGGCGTCTCGAGGGCGTCATCTCGGCGGCCGAGGAGGCAGGCTTCCTCGGCCCGGACCTGCTGGGCTCGGGGCACGACCTGACCGTCACCGTCCGGCCGGTTCAGGGCGCCTACATGCTGGGCGAGGAGACCGTCCTGCTCAAGGCGCTCGAGGGCCGCCGGGGCCAGCCGGAGCAGCGTCCGCCACACCCCGCCGAGCGCGGCCTGTTCGAGATGCCGACCGTCGTCCAGAACGTCCAGACGCTGGCCGCCGTGCCGATCATCGTCCGCAACGGCGCTGAGGCGTTCGCCCAGATCGGCCTGCCCGGCGCCCCGGGCACGATCCTCGTCCAGATCCGTGGGCCGGAGCGCGAGGGCGTCGCCGAGGTGCCACTGGGCATTCCGCTGCGCGAGGTCGTGGCCCTCGGCGGCGAGCCGGGCCGCGACCGCTCGCTCAAGGCCGTCGTCGTCGGCGGACCGTCCGGCGGGCTGCTCCCGCCGGAGCTGCTCGATACGCCGTACGAGTTCGATGCGCTGCGCGCGGTCGGCGCGCACATCGGCTCCGGCTCGGTCATCGCCGCCGACGACCGCGCGTGCATCGTCGATCTGGCCCGCCTCCTGACCGGCTTCTGCGCCACCGAGGCGTGCGGCAAGACGATTCCGTGCCGGATCGGCACGCGGCGGCTCGTCGAGATCGCAGACCGGATCGTGGACGGGCGGCCGCGTCCCACGGACCTCCAGTTGCTGGCCGACCTGTCGGCGGACATCGTGGCCAGCGCGCTGTGCGACCACGAGCGGCTGGCAACCCTCCCGCTCACGAGCGGGATGCGATACTTCAGATCCGAGCTCGACGATCATCTCCTGCGCAGCTCGTGCCCTGCCGGCGTCTGCCGCCCGATCGCGGTTGGTGCCGGATCCGTCCGCTGAGGCCCTCTCCGATCCCATGACCGACCTGATCGTTCGCCCCGCCAACAGCCCCGAGCGCCGGGCCGACAACCGACCGGACAGCCCGTCGGTGCTCGACACTACCGAGCCTCGGGACGACACGCTGGCCGAGCGCCTGATCACGACCCAGGCGCCGCAGCGCCCGCAGTCGACGCCGCCCATCCGGATCGAGGTCGACGGTCGAGTCGTCGAGGGCTTCGACGGCCAGACGATCCTCGAGGTCTGCCGCGACAACGGGATCGAGATCCCCACCCTGTGCTACGAGCCCAAGCTGCCCGGCTTCGGTGCCTGCCGGATGTGCGTCGTCGAGGTGGAGGGCACCGAGCACCCGCCGATCTCGTGCACCCAGCGCGCCGAGGGCGGCATGAAGGTCGCGACCCAGACGGAGCAGGTGCGCCGGCTGCGGGCCACGAACCTGGAGCTGATCTTCAGCGACCACAACGCCTATTGCCTGCCGCCGTGCCAGAACAAGTGCCCGTCGCACATCGATATCCCGGGCTTTCTCAAGGCCAACGCGGAGGCCAACTTCCGCGAGTCCGCCCGCATCTTCAAGCGCACCATCCCGTTCCCGTCCGTGCTGGGTCGGGTCTGCCCGGCGCCGTGCGAGGAGCACTGCCGGCGCGACGAGGTGGACGAGGCGATCGCCATCCGCGACACGCACCGCTACGCCGGCGACCAGGTCCTGCGGGCGATGCTCGACGACGGCGAGGACCCGCCGGTCCCGTTCGAGATGCAGCCGGCCTCGGGCCGGCGGGCGGCGGTCATCGGCTCAGGTCCGGCCGGCATGGCCGCGGCGTACTACCTGCTGATCGCGGGCCACCAGGTCACGGTCTTCGAGCGCGACGCTGCCCCGGGCGGGATGCTCCGCTACGGGATCCCGCAATACCGGCTGCCCAAGGTCGAGGTGCTCGAGGCGGAGTACGAGTCCGTCACCCGGCTGGGCGGGCGGATCGTGTGCGACCAGGGGCTCGGCCGCGACTTCACCCTCGACGACCTGACCAACCAGGGCTTCGACTCGGTGGTGGTCGCGATCGGCTGTTACGACACGAACAAGCTGGGCATCCCGGGCGAGGACAGCGACGGGGTCATCGAAGGTCTGGAGTACCTGCGCACCGCGACCCTCGGCCTCGAGGTCGAGGGTCATGCCGGCAGCCGGGTCGTGGTCATCGGCGGCGGCTTCACCTCGATGGACTGCACCCGGACCTCCGTCCGGCAGGGCGCGAAGGAGGTCACGCTCGTCTACCGCCGCGACATGAAGGACATGCCGGCCGCCAACGAGGTCCACGAGGCGATCGAGGAAGGCGCCACGGCGATCTTCCAGGCTGGTCCCACCCGCGTCATGACCGACGAGTCGACCGGCAAGGTCAGCGGCGTCGAGTTCATCCGGATGAAGCTCGGCGAGCCGGACGCATCCGGCCGGCGGCGTCCGGAGCCCGCGCCCGGCACGGAGTTCACGATCCCCTGCGATCGCGTCCTCCTGGCCATCGGCCAGGGACCGGAGCTCGACTGGATCGAACAGCCCGGCAACCGCGGGACGGAGAAGACGAAGCAGTGGCGGCTCAAGGCCGATGCGGTGACGTTCGAGACCGGCCGGGCCGGGGTGTTCGGGACCGGCGACGTCCGGATCGGGGCCGCGACGGTCGTCCAGGCGGTGGCCGAAGGCCGGCGCGCGGCCTACGCGGTGGACGCCTACCTCAAGGGCCTCGACCTGGGCGCCATCCGGACGCGCCAGACGCTGGCTGAGCCACAGCCCGAGTTCCTGTCGATCGTGCCGTTCACGAGCGAGATCAAGGAGCCGCGCTACCGGCTCAAGGCGATGGAGCCGGAGCTGCGCAACCGGAGCTACATCGAGTACGAGATCCCGTACACGCAGCAGGAGGCGATGGCCGAGTCCACCCGCTGCCTCCAGTGCACCTGCGAGGCGATCGGGTTCTGCGACCTGCGCCGCCTGGGGATCGAGTACGGCACCACCCTCCAGACGCTCGAGCCGCAGCATCACCAGGGAGCCGGGTTCCGGAGCGTGACCGAGAACCGCTTCACGGGTCTCAACCACGACTACATCCGGGACGACTCGCACGCGTTCATCCTGCGCGAGCCCTCGCGCTGCATCGACTGCGGCCGCTGCGCCAACGTGTGCGCCGAGGTCGTGGGCGCCGCCTGCTACGACTTCATGCGGATCGGCTTCGACACGCTGGTCACGACGCCGCTGGACATGAGCCTCAACGACACCCCGTGCGTGTCCTGCGGCCGGTGCGCCGAGACCTGTCCCACGGGCGCGCTGATGCCCAAGCCGCGCATCCTCCAGAAGTACGAGGTCGATGAGAGCCGCTGCATCCTGTGCGGGATCTGCGTCGACGCCTGTCCGTACGACGCGCTGCGCGACGGCGCGGACGTCGAGCTCGCCCACTCCAGCCGCGAGCAGCCGATGATCGACCTGCTCGCGATCGCCGCAGTCGACCGCGAGACGGACGTGACCTACATCCGCAAGGAGCGCGACTGGGTCGCGCGAGCCACGGCCGAGGGTCGGGTGATCGCCTCCGACCGCCTGCTTCCGGTCCTGCCGGCGACGATCGCCGGCGACGGGCACGGCGGCAACGGGCACGGGCACGGCGGCGACGACCACGCCGGTCACGGTCACGCCCCGGGCAACGGCAACGGCCACGGCGCCGCGTCGGGCGGCCACATCCGACACCGGTAGGCGGCGTGCCGCGCAGCCTGGTCACGATCCTCGGCTCGCTGATGGCCCTCGGGGCGCTCATCGGGCTGCCCATCGGTCTGGCCATCGTCGGCGTTCTGCGCTGGAACGAGGATGTCCTGTTCTTCATCCTCGCCGAGGTGATGCTGATCTCCGGCCTGCTGGTCGTGACGATGCGCGACATCATCCGCTGCGGGCTCGCGATGATGGTCTGCTTCGGGGCCCTGGCGGGGATCTACGTGATCGCCGGCGCGCCGTTCGTCGCGGCTGCCCAGGTGCTCGTCTACATCGGCGCGATCAGCGTCCTGGTGCTGTTCGCGATCATGCTCACCCAGACCAAGGACGCGCCCGCATCGCTCGTCTTCCAGACGCAGGCGCTGGGCGCCGCCGTCGCCTCGGTCCTGCTCGCGATCGTCATCGCGGTCACCGTGGGCGCCACGGACTGGCCGGCCGTCGAGACCCGGATCCGGACCGCCACGGATGAGCTTGCGCAGGTCCTGTTCCGCGACTACGTGCTCGCCTTCGAGGTGATCAGCGTGCTGCTGCTGGCGGCCGTGATCGGCGGGATCTACGTGGCCAAGCGGGAGGAGGGCGGGCCGCCGTGAGCGACTCGCTCAACGTCTATCTGATCCTCGCCGGCATCCTGTTCGCCATCGGGACGTTCGGGTTCCTCGCCCGGCGCAACGCGATCAGCATGCTCATGTCGATCGAGCTGATGCTCAACGCAGTCAACCTCTCGATCATCGCGTTCGGCGCGTTCGTGGAGCGGCTGGCCGTCCACGGATCGGTGATCGCGATCATGGTCATGGCCGTTGCGGCCGCGGAGGCGACGGTGGGGCTGGCGATCGTCATCGCGATCTTCCGCAACCGCAAGACGCCGCTCGTCGACGAGTACGACGCGATGCGCCAGTGACCGGCGGACGCGCATGGACCTGAGCCTCGTGCTGCCCTGGCTCGCGGCCTCGACGGAGCCGGCCGGTGGTGAGCCCGTCGCCGTGACCGTCGCGCCGATCTTCGACCTCCTGATCCCGCTGATCCTCCTCGCCCCGCTCGTCGGTTTCGCGGTCACGGCGCTGGTGGGGCGCCGGTTGGGCAAGCAGGCGCACTGGATCCCCGTCGGGCTGGTCGTCGCGTCGTGGGCGATCGCGATGGTGGTGTGCTTCACGGCGTTGACCGGCGGCTTCGGCGATGCGGGCCATCGGGTCCTGCTCTACGAGTGGATCCCGGCCGGGGACTTCACCGTGGACGCCGGCTTCCTCGTCGACAACCTGACCGCCGTGCTGCTCATCGTCGTGACGACGATCGGCATGCTCGTGCACATCTACTCGATCGGGTACATGGCCCACGACCCGGGCTACTGGCGGTTCTTCGCCTACCTGAACCTGTTCATGTTCTCGATGCTCCTGCTCGTCCTCGCGGACAGCTGGCTGGTGATGTTCGCCGGCTGGGAGCTCGTGGGGCTGTCGAGCTACCTGCTGATCGGCTTCTGGTATCGCAAGCGCTCCGCGGGCCTGGCCAGCAAGAAGGCGTTCATCGTCAACCGCGTCGGCGATGTGGGCTTCGCGCTAGGGATCATGGCGATCTGGGTCAACACCGGCACGCTCGACATTCGCGAGTCGCTGGGGATCCTTGCCGGGGGCGGTGACTTCCCCATCCCGGTCTTCGCGACCGCGCTGCTGATCTTCGCCGGGGCGATGGGCAAGAGCGCCCAGTTCCCGCTCCACGTCTGGCTGCCGGACGCGATGGAGGGACCAACGCCGGTCTCCGCCCTCATCCACGCCGCGACCATGGTCAACGCCGGCGTCTATCTCGTCGCCCGGGCCAACCCGCTGTTCGCTGCGGCGCCGTCGGTCCTCGTCATCGTGGCCGCGATCGGCATCTTCACCGCGATCCTGGCCGCGTCGATCGCGATGACCCAGACCGATATCAAGCGCGTCCTGGCGTACTCGACCCTGAGCCAGCTGGGCTACATGTTCGCGGCGCTGGGGACGGGCGCGTTCACGGCCGCGATCTTCCACCTCATGACCCACGGCTTCTTCAAGGGGCTGCTGTTCCTGGGCTCGGGATCGGTCATCCACGCCGTCCACGAGGAGCAGGACATGCGCCGGATGGGCGGTCTGGCGGGCAAGATCCCGCAGACCTACCGGACGATGCTGATCGGCACGATCGCGATCTCCGGGATCCCCCCGCTGGCCGGCTTCTTCAGCAAGGACGAGATCCTGGGCGAGGCGTTCAAGTTCGGCTTCCCATGGGTCTGGTTCATCGGGCTGGTGGTCGCGATCATGACCGCGTTCTACATGTTCCGGCTCATGGGCCTCACGTTCTGGGGCAAGAGCCGGGTGGACCCGCACGTGGAGCCGAAGATCAACGAGTCGCCGCCGGTCATGACGATCCCGCTGTGGATCCTGGCGGTGCCCTCGATCGCGCTGGGGCTCGCGCTGAGCTGGCCCGGGCCGCCACTGGGTCCGCTGTTCGGCAGCACGGAGCCGGGACTGCTCCACCACTGGCTCGAGCCGGTCTTCCATGACTCCGTGGAGCTGCTCCACCATGGCGGGTCGGAGTACCAGCTGTTCGGGCTCGATGGGGCGCTGATCGGCGCGAGCGTGGCCGCGGCGACGATCGGCGCGGTGGTCGCCTGGCGCCTGTTCGGGATCGGCGTGGGCCCGTTCCGCCGGCAGGGCCGTCCGCAGGAGGTCCAGGCGCTCACCGCGCGCGCGCCGTTCCTCTATCGCGCCTCGCTCAACAAGTGGTGGTTCGACGAGCTCAACGACCTGCTGTTCATCCGGATCGGCGGTCGCGTCGCCGCCGCACTGTGGTGGTTCGACCGGGTCATCGTGGACGGCACGGTCAACGGCATCGGGACGGTGACCCGGATGTCCGGGCGCGGGCTGGCGCGAGTCCAGACCGGTCGGGTCCAGAACTACGCGCTGGGCATCGCCCTGGGTCTGCTCGTGATGGCCGGCTCGTACCTGCTGCTGGCGGGCCGCTGACATGAATCTCGCCGGCCTGCCGATTCTGTCGATCGTCACCTTCCTGCCGCTGGTCGGCGCGGTGCTGGTCGCCATCCTGCCCCGATCGATGGCCCGGCCGGTCGCGCTCGCGGCCGCCCTCGCGGCATGGGTCGCCTCGCTGGTGCTGGTCCTCGGCTACGTCCCGGACTCCGGCGAGCAGTTCCAGTTCAAGGTGGCGCTCGACTGGATCCCGCTGTTCGGCATCCAGTACAAGCTGGGCGTCGACGGTCTGTCACTGGTGCTCGTGCTCCTGACGACGACCCTGATGTGGATCTCGATCCTGGCGTCGTTCCGGCCCATCCAGGAGCGGATCAAGGAGTACATGGTCTCGTTCCTCATCCTCGAGGTGGGGATGATCGGCGTCTTCGTGGCCCTCGATACGTTCCTCTTCTACATCTTCTTCGAGATCGTGCTCGTGCCGATGTACCTGATCATCGGCATCTGGGGCGGCGCCAACCGGATCTACGCGACGCTGAAGTTCGTGCTCTACACGCTCGTCGGCTCGCTGTTGATGCTGGTCGCGATCCTGGCGACGGCGTTCAGCTTCCAGGCCCAACAGGCCGCGGCGGGGGTGGCCAGCCCATGGACGGGAGCGTTCGATTTCGAGGCGCTCAACGCCGCGCAATTCGACCCGAACCTCCAGGTGTTCGCCTTCCTCGCGTTCTTCATGGCGTTCGCGATCAAGGTCCCGATGTTCCCGTTCCACACCTGGCTGCCCGACGCCCACGTCGAGGCGCCCACCGCGGGCTCGGTCCTGCTCGCCGGCGTCCTGCTCAAGCTGGGTGGCTACGGGTTCATCCGCTATGCCGTCCCGTTCTACCCGGACGCCGCCCAGACGTTTGCTCCCGCGATCATCGTGCTCAGCCTCATCGCGATCATCTACGGCGCGATCGTGGCCCTCGTCCAGCCGGACCTGAAGAAGCTGGTGGCCTACTCCTCGGTGAGCCACATGGGCTTCGTGACCCTCGGCATCTTCGTGTTCACCGAGCAGGGGCTCCAGGGCGCGATCCTCCAGATGGTCAACCACGGGCTGATCACCGGCGCGCTGTTCCTGCTGGTGGGCGTGATCTACGAGCGCACCCACGACCGGACGATCGCGAAGATGGGCGGGCTGGCGGGGCGCACGCCGGTGTACGCCGCGATGTTCGGGTTCTTCGTCTTCGCCTCGGTGGGCCTGCCCGGGCTGTCCGGCTTCGTTGGCGAGTTCCTGACGCTGCTGGGTGCGTTCGACTACAGCCCGCTCGTCGCCGCGGTGGCGACCTTCGTGATGATCCTGGCGGCGGGCTATCTGCTATGGATGTTCCAGCGAGTCGCGACTGGCGAGCTGTCCGACTTCCTGCGCGGCCTTGGTCATCACCTGACCGACATGCGGCCGGTCGAGATCCTGACGGTCACGCCGATTGCGGCGCTGGTGGTGGTGCTGGGCCTGTTCCCGGGTCTCGTGCTCGAGCTGATTCAGGGCTCGGTTGGCTCCGTGCTGGGCGACATCGCCGCCGGCGGGCCCATCCGGCTGGCGCTGTGGCCATGACGACCCTCTGCCCATGACCCTCGCCCCCGATATCGTCGCGATCCTGCCGCTGGTGGCAGCGGTGCTCGCCGCGACCGCCGTGCTGCTCGTCGACCTGGCGCTGCCCGGCCGGCGATCGCTGGTGATCGCGACCGCGTTGCTCGGCCTCGCTGCGGTCGCGGCGGCGACGCTCGCCGTGGGCGGCGAGGAGCGCCTCGCGTTCGATGGTGCGTACACGGTGGACGCGCTGACGACGTTCCTGGACCTGCTGTTCGTGGCGATCATCGCGCTGACTATCGTCTTCGGGCCCGATTACCTCGTGCCGCGCAACCTGCCCGTGGCCGAGTTCGCGATCGTCCTGATCTTCGCGATGTCCGGCGCGATGCTGATCGCCGGCTCCACGGACCTGCTGCTGCTGTTCCTGGGCCTCGAGCTCATGGTCCTGCCCGGGTACCTCCTGGCCGGCTTCCACAAGTCCGACGGCTACTCCACCGAGGGCGCGATCAAGTACTTCCTGCTCGGCTCGTTCTCGAGCGCAATCTTCCTGTTCGGGTTGTCGTTCGTGTGGGGGCTGACCGGCTCGACACGGGTCGCGGAGGTGGCCACGGAGCTCACCGCGCTCGCCTCGGGCGGCACCCTGTCGCCCGGTCTGGCCATGGGGCTCGCGTTCATGACCACCGGCGTCGCGTTCAAGATCGCCGCCGTGCCGTTCCACTACTGGACCCCGGACGCGTACCAGGGCTCGCCGACCCCGGTCACCGGTTACCTGTCCGTGGGCCCCAAGATCGGCGCGTTCGCGCTGATCCTGCGCCTGTTCGTCGAGGCGCTGGGCGGGCTGCGCGCGGACTGGCTGCCGGTCGTGATCGTGCTGGCCGCGGTCACGATGACCCTGGGCAACCTGGTCGCCCTGACCCAGAACAACGTCAAGCGGATGCTTGCCTACAGCTCGATCGCGCACACCGGCTACATGCTCGTGGGCCTCGCGGCCTGGGCGGCCGGCCGGGAGGCTGGCCTGGTGCAGGGGCTGGAGGGGCTGCTCTTCTACGGCGCCGCGTACTCGTTCATGAACCTCGGCGCGTTCGCGGTGGTGGCCGCGCTCCAGAAGCGGACGGGCGTCACCTCGAACCTTGACACCTTCGCCGGCCTGGGACGGCGCGAGGTCTGGCTGGGTGCCCTGATGTTCCTGTTCCTGCTGTCGCTGACCGGCATCCCACCCACGGCCGGGTTCTGGGCCAAGGTGTACGTCATCGTGGCCGCGGTCGAGGCGGGCGGCGCGGTCGCGTTCCTCGCCGTGCTGGCGGTGCTCAACGCGGCGGCGGCCGCGTTCTATTACCTGCGGGTGGTCGTCTACATGTACATGCGCGAGCCTGAGTCGGCGGTGCCCGCGATCCGTCATGGCCGGCTGCTGTGGGGTGGCCTGGCGGCGGCAACCGCGCTGACGATTCTGCTGGGGCTCTTCCCGGGTCCGCTGCTCGACATCGTCGGCGGCGCGGCACGCGCGATCGGCTGACGGCCAGCCCAGCACGGTCCTGTCGTCAGCGCGCCGCCCGGTAGTCCGTCCCGAACTCCTGAAGTCCGGCATCCTTGAGAGGTGCCAGATGCCCGTGCCGCGCTGCTCCGCGAACTGCTCGGGCGTAACGGTCGGCTGATCGTCGTCTCCAACCGCGGTCCCGTCACCTTCGAGAAGGGCGGGCGCGGGCCGTCCGGGCTGACCGCGGCGCGCGGCTCGGGTGGCCTCGTGACCGCCCTGGCCGAGCTGGGCCGTCACGCGCCGGTCACCTGGGTGGCCGTGGGGCGGGGCGATGGGGATCGGACGGCGGCCCGCGCGCTCGCCCGAGGCGCCGACGGACCCACCGGCGACCGCGTCCGGGCGCTGCTCGACGAGACGCTCCCGGGTCAGGACCTGCGGCTCGTGTACGTGAAGATGAGCGACGAGGTCTACGACCGCCACTACCGGATCATCGCCAACCCGTTCCTGTGGTTCGTCCAGCACGAGATGTACGCCAACGCCTACGGCCCCAACGTCGACGCCAACCTGCTGGGCGCCTGGCGCGAGGGTTACCGGCCGGCCAACAGGCTCCTCGCCGATGCGGCCGTGGACGCCGCCGGCGACGCGAAGCGGCCGGTCTTCCTGCTCCAGGACTACCACCTGTATCTCGCGGCGACACGGATCCGCGAACGGATGCCGGACGCCACGATCCTCCACTTCAACCACATCCCGTGGCCGTCGGAGAGCCAGTGGCGGCTCATCCCGCAGGGCCTCCGGCGCGCGATCTGCGAGGGCGTGCTGGGGTGCGACATCGTGGGTCTCCAGACCGATCGCTACGCCGACCACTTCCTCGACTCGGTCGAGAGCTTCGTGCGCGACGCCCGGGTCGACGCCGACGGCCGCAACGTGGTCTGGCGCGACCGGCGGATCCGGGTCCGGGCCTATCCCATCTCGATCGACCCGGACGGTCTGGCCCGGTTCGCCGGATCCGATGCGGTCACGCAGCGGCTCGACCGGCTGCGCGAGCGGCTGGGACGCGCCGGCAACCCGCGGCTCATCGTCAGGGCCGATCGGATCGAGCCGTCGAAGAACGCGCTGCGCGGGTTTCTCGCGTTCGAGACTCTGCTCGAGCGCCGTCCGGAGCTACGCGCGGAGGTCCGCTTCGTGGCCGTCCAGGCGCCCACCCGGACCGAGATCGCCGAGTACGCCGAGTACGGCGCGGCCGTCCGCGAGGTGGTCGCCCGGATCAACGGGATGGCCGAGCCGGACGACCAGCCGATCTGGATCTACGACGGCTCGGACTACGCGATGGCCATTGCCGCCCTCCGCGCGGCCGATGTCGTCCTCGTCAACCCGATCGTGGACGGCATGAACCTCGTGGCCAAGGAGGCGGTCCTCGTCGGCGAGCGCGATCCGGTGCTGGTGCTGTCCGAGACCGCCGGCGCGGCCGAGCAGCTGGCGGCCGATGCGATCAGCGTGGCCGCGGCCGATGTCGTGGGGACCGCCGTCGCGCTCGAGCGCGGGCTGTCGATGCCGCTCGAGGAGCGCCGTGCACGCGTGCGACGGCTGCGCGCGAGCGTCCGCCAGGAGGATCTCGACTGGTGGCTGACCCGCCAGCTGCGCGACCTCACGGCCGTTCGGCGGGGCGAGGTGCCTCCCTCGCGCCGCCTGCGCGACCGCATCCGACGGGTCGAGGACGAGGCAGTCTAGACGGCTTCACGCTCCAGCAGCCCGGCGAGCGCCGAGAGCAGCCGGGCAGCGTCCCGGGTCGTCGGCAGGAACACATCGGCCGAGTCGCGGACGGCAGCGGGCGTCTCCGATGCGCCGTGGACCGCGACGGCGAGCCCGCGGATGTCGCCCCGTGAGCGGGCCGCGCGCATTGACTCGAACGCCTCGGCGTCGCTCACGTCGTCGCCCAGCGTCAGCACGGCACCCGGTCGCTCGCGCTCGATGAGCCGCTCCATCGCGGCACCCTTGCCGCCCGCGAGGTCCGGCCGGAGCTCGACGATCCGGCGCCCGTCGACCTGGATCAGCCCGGTGCCGCCCAGCTCCTCCTCGGCGGCTTCGATCGCCTCGATCACGGCCACCTTGGCCGCGGCCGGATCGGGTGCCTGGCGAAAGTGGAACGCGACCGTGGGGCCCTTCGGCTCGAGGAACAGCCACGCCGGGTTGCCCAGCCGCGAGGCCACCAGCGTGGCGATCGCCTCGGCGGGCTCGACCCAGCGCTGGAGGGCGTCGTCGACGGCGATCTCGAGCCCTTCCGCGCGACGCCCGCGAGCCAGTGCGGCGCCCTCGATGCCGTGGTTGCCCAGGTAGCGCAACCCGCCCACCCGGACCCGGCCCGCAACGTCCGCTGCCTGCCGGCCGGACAGGACCACGATAACCAGCCGCTCGGGCCGGCGCTCGGCGAGCCGGGCCAGGCGGCGGAGCGCACGCCGGCCCAGCGCCTCGATCCGTGCGCCCATCGGCTCCATCACGATCGGCGACAGCGTGCCGTCGAAGTCGGTCACGACCAGGAGCGGCGGGGGCGCTTGGACCAGGTCGCGCAGCCGGTCCCGGATGTCCGCCGGCGATGCGGCTACGGTCACGGCGTCACCTCGACGTCGGGCATGATCGACTGGAGGCTCTGGGCCATCACGTCCGGCCCGATCCCGCCGAGGGCGCCCTCGCGAACGATCCCGTCGGCATCGATCCAGAAGTGGACCGGCAGCGCGCGCGCTCCCCAGCGCTCCTGGGCGCTGCCGTCCGCATCCAGCCCGATCGGGAACACCGTGTTGAGGCTCTCGGCGAACGCGGCGACCGTGCCCTCGTCCTCGCGCACGTCGACCGCGATGATCACCAGACCCTCGTCGGCATAGCGTGCGGCAAACCCGTTCATCACCGGGAACTCGTCGACGCAGGGCGGGCACCAGGTGGCCATGAAGTTGACCCAGACAGGCTTGCCGCGCAGCTCGGCCAGGGCGATCTGGCCGCCGCCGACCTGCGGCAGATCGAGCTCCGGCGCCGCTTCGCCGATATGGAACGCCTCCGCGCCGGCACTGGCGGACGGGACGGCGCTGGGCGAGATCCCGGCCATGGGCGCTGACGCCGACGACGAGGCCGACGGGAGCACCGACGCCGAGGCAAGGACGAGAGGAACCGTGGGCCGAACCGTCGGCGCTCCGGGATCCGGGACGAAGGCGACGAGCGCGACGAGGAGCACGGCGGCGGCCGCGGCGCCTGCCACGAGCCCGGCGGCGATCGCGAGGCGGGCGGACATCCCGCGGAGGGTACCAGCCCTCTCGTACGGTGGCGCCGTTCTGGAGCCCTGCTAGGCTCGAGGCCCATGCACCGGCTCAGCACCCTCGTTCGGACCCGCCTGCTCCCGGCGCTCCTCGTCGCGGTGGGCGTCGGCGTGGTGACCGCGGGGCTGGTCAGCCTGCCGGACGCCTCGATTGGCGCGGCTCCTTCGTTCACGCCGCGAGCGGCCATCGTGACGGCGGCGCCCAGCGTGGGCTCGCCGTCGCCCAGCGCCGACTCGCCCGCGCCCAGTGCAGGCTCGCCGTCGCCGAGCACCGCACCGCTCCGCTCAGCATCGCCCAGCCCGGTGTCGCCGGGCCCCACAGCCTCGCCGCTGGCCACCGCCGTGCCGTCGGTGACGTTCCCGACCGGGCGCCTCGCCACGCGCGTCGCGATCCCGGCGCTCGACCTCGACCTGCCGGTCATCGAGCAACCCGGCGGGCCGAGCGCGTACCCGCTGTGCGACGTGGCCATGTTCATCCAGCAGCTCGGGCAGCCCGGCGAGGGCCGCGCGACCTACCTCTACGCACACGCCCGCGAGGGGATGTTCCTGCCCCTCCTCACGCAGTCCGAGATCCGGGACGGGGCCGGGATGATCGGCATGGTCGTCCAGGTCTGGACGAGCGACGAGGAGCTGTTCCTGTACGAGATCAGCGAGGTCCGGCGCCACGCGACCGATCTCGACGATGCCGTCACGGCCGACGACGAGCAGCTCTGGCTGCAGACCTCCGAGGGGCCGCGCGGCACGGTGCCCAAGCTCCAGGTCGTGGCCGAATTCCTCTCCGGCGGCCCGGCCGCTCAGCCCGCGGATGCCCATCCGGTAGCCCAGCCGCAGGAGTGCGGCTGAGGCCCACGGCCTGATCCGGATTCGCCAGACATTCTGCGTGGGACAGCGGCCCGAGCTGGACCCCTCGAACGCCCGTCGCGTTGCTCCCTCGTGCGTGGCTCCGACGCCGAGCCGGTCAGAATCGTGACTACGAGTCCCGGGCCGCATCGTTGGCCGCGGATCGCGGCGGCGGGCACGGCCGCTGCGCTCTCAGATCCAGCCGATGCGGCGCAGGAAGGCCACTACCGCCACCGAGAGCAGGCCGATTAGCGCGGTCATGATCCAGAACCCCGGCGCCGCGTTGCCGGCGAACGCCGCGCCCGCCTCGCTCATCCCGAAGATCCCGGCCACGGCGCCGATCCCGGCCAGGATCACCGTCACCCCGGTCAGCCGCTTCATGATGTTCGAGAGGTTGTTGTTGACCGAGGTGAGGTACACGTCGAGCGTGCCCGAGATCAGCTCGCGGTAGTTGTCGAGCTCTTCCGTCACCCGGATGAGGTGGTCGTAGACGTCGCGGAAGTAGATGACGTTTTGACCCTTGATCATGCCCAGCTCTCGATTGGTGAGCTGGTTGAACATCTCGCGTGCCGGCGAGGTCGCCCGGCGAAGCGCGATGAGCTCGCGTTTCAGGACGAACAGGCGCTGGAGCGTCCATGGCGACGCCTGGTTCATCACGTCGTCCTGGAGCGTGTCGATCTCGTCGGTCAGCCGGTCGAGCACCGGGAAGTAGCCGTCGACGATCCAGTCGGACAGCGCATACAGCAGGTAGTCCGGCCCGTGCGCCAGGACGCGGGCGGCCCCAACCGAAAGCTGTGGTGCGGCAAGCGGGTCCCAGTCGCCGCCGTGAGCGGTGAGCACGAACCGGGAGCCCAGCACGAGATCGACCTCGGCGGAACGAACCTCGCCCTCGTAGCGGATCGCGAACAGCACCAGGTGGAGGTCGTCGTCGATCCGCTCCACCTTGGCGCGCTGGTTCGACTCCCCGATATTGGTGACGATCAGCGGATGGAGGCCCAGCGCCTTCCCGACGTGCTCCAGCGTCGGAGCATCGGCCGAGCCGAGGTCGACCCACAAGCGAAGTCGCTCATCCCTGGCCGCTCGCTCGAGCGCAGGGAGCCCGTCGACCTCGACCGGAGCACCCCGCTCGTCGACGGCCAGGACCACGAGCTGCGGTCCGGCCAGCGGCTCCCCCGGCGTCGCCGCCGACGCCCGCTCGCCGTCAGAGGGCGAAGGTTGGCTCGACGTCGTCGGCTCCATCGGCCTCCCTCGCTGACGGACGGGCGCGATCCGGATCCTCCGCCCGGCGTGACGCGTCGGTCGGCCGACCCATCGCCAGGGCCGGTGGCACCGTGACCACGGACAGCACCGCCGCCACGAGGAAGATGCCAACCATGATCCGGGCACCCTCGCCGGCCGCCCAGGTCTCGAGCGCCTCGACGACCAGCCCGTCGCGCAGCGGCCGGTCGCGGAGCGACTCGGGGATGAACTGGAGGTACGCCTCGGGCGTCTCGTAGACCCGGTCGTACAGCCGTTCGATCGTCGTCGATCCATACGCGGTGAGCACGGCCAGCCCCACCGCCATGCCGACCATGCGCGCGACCGTCACGGTTGCCGAGGCGACGCCGAACGACCGCCGTCCGACCGCCTCGACGGCCGCCGTCGAGCGCGGCGTCACGGTCAGTCCGAACCCGAGACCGAAGACCGCCAGCATGATCGCCACCACGTCGATCGTCGTCGACGTGTCCCAGCGCGACATCGCGACCATGCTTCCGCCGCTGGCCACGAGCCCCACGATCGTGACCAGCCGGAGCGAGAGGACCCGCACCAGGAAACCCGAGGCGAGCGCGCCAACCGCCGTCGCGCCGGCCAGCGAGCCGAGCGCGAGCCGCTGGAGATCCGGGCCGCCGTACAGGACGCGGTCGACGAACACGGCACCGCCGATGATCGCCGTCGCGAACGTGTAGCCGGTGAGCAGCGACACCAGGACCGCGGAGCTGAAGGCCAGGCTCCGGAACAGCCGCGGGTCGAGGTACGGGTCGTCGGTCCGCAAGCCAAGCACGACCGTCACGATCGTCGCGATGATCGCCAGCCCGAACAGACCGCCGACCAGGACCTCGGGCGCGACCCCCAGCTCGCCGGACGAGCCGATGCCGAGCAGCGTGGCGCCAACGAGCGTGGCCACGAGCGCGAGCGTGAATGACGTGCCGCCGAGGAGATCGATCCGCCCAACCCGGCGCGGCGTGTCCCAGCCGGCTGACGCTGCCCAGCCGAGAACGAGGGCCACCAGCCCGATCGGCACGTTGAGGTAGAACACCCACCGCCACGCCGGCGCGAGCAGGTCCACCAGCGGCCCGCGGTCGATCCCCGCCCGGCCGAGGGCGGCGTCGACGTGGAAGCCGTCGAGGATCGCCGCGCCGACGAACGGCCCGGCGGCCATGCCGAGGAACGTCAGCGCCCCCACCACCCCCAGCGCGCGCGGCCGCGAGTGACCCTCGAACAGGTGGGAGGCGGCGGCCGTCGCGACCGGCACCAGCGCCCCCGCGCCCAGCGCCTGGACGAGCCGAGCGGCGATCAGCTGGTCCAGATCGCGGGCCGCCCCGCACAGGGCGGAGCCCACGATGAAGATCCCGAGCGCGACCAGCAGCAGCCGGCGGGTACCCCACAGGTCGCTCAGCCGGCCGGCCAGCGGCATCGCGACGACGTACACGAGGAGGTACGCCTGGATAATCCACGACGCCTTGCGGAGCTGGGTCCAGTCGGCCAGGTCGACCACGATCGCCGGCAGGGCGACCGCGGTGATCATGAGCTCCAGACCGGCCAGGAAGACGCCCGCGCCGTAGACCGCGAGCAGAACGAGCGCCGATCCGCGGGTCATCGGCGAGAGTGTAGACGCGGCGTGGCGGGCTCGGTGGCCGTCACGGAGACGGCGCGTCGAGGATTCCGAACTCGTCAGCAGGACGAGCGGCTCGCCGCCCGCGTCCAGCCCGAACCAGGCGGGGTAGCCGCCGTCGCCGAATCCCGACGAGAAGGCGATGACATTGGCGCCGTTGGAAAGATCCACGAAGACCTCCGCGGACAGTCGTTGGACGTCGTCGGCCGGAAACAGCGCGCGCATGACCTCGTCGCCGTACGCCTCCCACAGCGCCTCGTCGCCCTCGTACAGCCGCTCGGCGGCCTCCGCCCCGGCGAAGGCGGCTGTGCCGGAGTCGACCCCGTAGCTCCCGAAGCTGCCCGGATCGACGTCGGCGGGATCGACCCCCGCGATGGTCGCGGGCTCCCATCGAACCGGCTCCCCGGCCGCGATGCGCAGCATCGCCGCCGCGACGGCATCGCCGTCGGCGTATCCAGCCTTGAGAGAAGCACGGGATACCGGCCGGGCGGCACAGCCCGGGTGAACGGCGGCTGGTCAAAGAAGTAGACGTCCGACGCGATGATCCGGCCGGTCGGCAGCACGAGGTCCCCCGCCTCGAGGACGGATAGCTCCGCGACGTCGCCCATGGAACTCGCCGTGCCGAGCGCCGTGAAGGCTCGGTATACGTCGTCCGTCTCCATCGACGGCGCAATCGAGACGGACGGCACCGGTCGCCCGATCGGGAGATCCCCGATGGGCTCGCCCGGGGCGCCTGGCGGGCGCAACAGGGCGAGGAGCACGACCAGCGCAACGCCCATCAGCCCGCCGAGCAGCCCTGCCGACAAGCGCCGATCCACGGCGGCAGTCTAGGCATGCAGCGAGCCGGTTGACATCCTGCTCGCGAACCGCCTAGCATCAACCACGATTGATATAAACCGGCGTTGATGCGACGCCCAAACGGAGCACCGCCCTGAGCCCGTCTCGCGCCCGGATCCGCTCGACGCTTGCCACGATCGTCGACCAGCCAGATGACCTCCGCGCGCTCCGCACCATGCACAAGACGCTCGCGGACGCGAACCGGCTGCGCATCATCCGGCGGCTGGCGCTCGGGGACGCCTCGGTCACCGACCTGATCGAGGAGGTGGGTCTGTCGCAGCCGCTCGTGAGCTGGCACGTGAGCCGGCTCCGGGTCGCCGGCCTGATCGAGACATGGCGCAAGGGCCGCGAGACCAAGGTC
>Ga0136617_10000497_pt1 | contig 32918 bp, 28 predicted proteins | sample AntDrymUQ3222106_2_FD_129672 | JGI IMG/M metagenome (GOLD analysis project Ga0136617, IMG submission 129672) | Polar desert sand microbial communities from Dry Valleys, Antarctica - metaG UQ322 (21.06) | ecosystem: Environmental > Terrestrial > Soil > Desert | place: Antarctica: Dry Valley... | reverse complement strand
GGAACTCCGTCAACATCAGCTAGCGGTGGCGTGATTTCCTTCTTCTCAGAATCCCAACTGAAACCGAAGTGAATGTAGGGCCTCTTATGTGTGAGCGTATCCCTGACAGCAATCATTGAGCGCAGCCAAGGGTCGCGCGCGCTCTCAACCAATTCGATCATATAATCAATGCGCCCTGGAACCAGTCGACTATTGTTTTTCTTGTCTTCCAGATAATCAATGACGACCTTGCCATTATTTCCATAATTCTTGGGAGAGCCACCCCTCGGCACCAAAGCCGCTCCTAGAATCTTGGCTAACATATCGAGTGATGATTTGAATTGAAAGCAAAATGCCTCGAACTCGTAAAGCATTTCGTGCTCACAAAGATTGACCTTGCGTCGGTAAGCCTCTAACGCGTTGCTATCGCTAGAAATATCTTTCAACCTTTGGGCCTGGAGAAGCTGGAACCTTTTAGCGTGATAACGGGCGCCTTTCAACTTTAGCGCAACGGCGTTCGCGGAGGTGATAATCTCATCTGTTCTGGGTACGTCTAGCTCGGGAATGCCTACCACTATCAGCATTGCCTGACCCAGAGTGGCAGATTCAATATCCGCATCGTGCTGTATGACAGTGACTGAGCGGAAGTGACGTAAGAGTTCTTGAATTTTCTCTGAGTCGAAATTCATCTCTTCTGAAAACGGCGAGCACCTAACTACCTAATTGAGCGGCCTAACGGCCGTTCTTGAAATACGTCGATTCGGACGCATAACACCCGCGCTCCCCTAGTTTCCCAGCGGCCGGGACATCATTCGTAGATTGGACCGCTTTGCCTCATGAAGTAGTTCCGGCCCGCTGGACCCAATCACACAAACGAGCCTCACCATCCCATAACTCCTTGGCAGATTCGTTCGACTCTCAGATCCCTTGCACCGTCACGGTGCTCGCGCTCTATGGCGGGCTGGCCCTGTCGGGTCTACTCGAACTCAAAATTGCAATTTGTATCAGTCGTCGTGGAGCAGACCACGTTCCCGGTAGAGATTAAGTTTATTGTGCAGGGTCTTCAGACTGATTCCCAGCAGCACTGCAGCGCGGGTCTTATTGTTCTTGGTCTTTTGCAAGGTACGCATGATCATCTGCCGCTCAAGTTCTTCCAGGGGAGTGCCAACCGGCAAAGTAATCGTATCTTCATTTCGCTGTCGCTCGCGTTGCTCAATTGGATAAGGCGCGAAGTGGTGTCTCTCAATCTGTTCCCCCGAACAGATAACGACGGCCCGCTCAATCACGTTTCGTAACTCGCGCACATTCCCGGGCCAGGCGTGATACTGCAAGGCCGCGATGGCCCCGGGACTGAGAAAGCGTGCAGGCCTGTTGTGCTTCTCAGCCAGCTGAGTGACTAGATGCTGTGCGAGAAGCGGTAAATCTTCTTTGCGATCCCTAAGCGGAGGCAAGCCGATCCTAAACACGTTAAGCCGATAGAGCAGGTCCTCCCTTAGACTGCCACCTTGAACGGCTTCTTCTGGGTTGCGATTGGTTGCCGCCAGCAGACGCACATCCACACTAATTTCTTTGCGACTCCCCAGTCGTCTAACGGCGCGTTCTTCGATTACGCGGAGGAGTTTGGCCTGCAGCATGGCAGGCATCTCCGCGATTTCATCGAGCAATAGCGTGCCTGTATCTGCAAGCTCAAAGCAACCCTGTCTGCGGGAAGCTGCGCCAGTAAAGGCACCCTTCTCGTGTCCGAAGAGTTCGGACTCCATCAGGGATTCCGGGATCGCGGAACAGTTGATCGCCACAAAAGGTTTGTCTCGGCGAGGACTCTTTTGATGAAGTGTGCGGGCGACCAACTCCTTGCCCGTTCCCGAGTCGCCGGTCAGTAATACGGAAGCCGATGAGGGAGCCACCTGCTCTATCAGCGAGTAGATGGCGCGCATAGACTCGGATTTGCCTACTAACTCACCGAATGCTCCGCGATCCTGGAGTTGGCGACGAAGCAGTTCGTTCTCACGTTTGGCCTCTGTTAGCTCAACCGCGCGGTCAAGAACTATTCGCAGCTTGTCAGCTTCAACGGGTTTCTCGAAATAGTGGTAGGCCCCCTCTTGCTGAATTGCGTTTAGGGCGATCTCAATAGAGCCTTGATCCGTAACCACCACGACGGGCGTATCGGGGTACAAGGCACGGATCTCACGTAAGAGACTGAAACCCTCCGAGGTTGAAACGGCACTACCCGCCACGATTAACGACGGCGTCATATCTCCAGAATGCGCCAGACCCTCAGCATTGTTCTGCGCCAGAACCACCTCGTAATTCCAACCGGCAATCAATGCACTGAGTGCGGCACCACTCTGTTGATCCTGATCGATAATTAATATGCGGCGGGATGACATCGCTGATCAGTTTAGCACGAAGTAAGACGAGGCTTCCCGCTGGTCGTGAGGCGGGCCAGTATCGTTTGATCTGACCAGAACAGATTGTCCACGCCCGCTTGCTATAGGTGTGACACCGCGTCAGTCGGACAATAGCCATGTGCCTACTCTTGCAAAATATTCAGCGATTGCGTGGGCCAACTCAGGAATGGTGAATTGTTCAGGCTGGATCTCGGTGTGTAGTCCGTGTTCACTGGCAGTCTGGGTAGTTACGTCACCGATACAAGCCACCGCGACTCCTTCGAGGACCTCACTCAAATCCTGGGTGTCAAATAGTCGGGCGAGATTTCGAACCGTGGAGGAACTGGTGAACGCTATGCAGTCTGCGCCTCCGGCGAGCATTGCAGCAATTCGGCCGCGGTCCAGATGATCCGGAAGGATGGTGCGATATGCTGGCACGACATCGACTCGCGCTCCTGACTCTTCCAAAGCTTTCGGCAAAAAGTCCCGCGCTATTGCGGCCCGCGGAATTAGGAAATTTAAGCCGGTCAGCGCTTCCTTTCCGCCCACGAATTGGGTAAGTGCTTCAAACACCCCTTCGGCTTTGAATTCATTGGGGATGACATCGACGTGGAGCTGCGCTTCTCTCAGTCTTTCCGCAGTGGCGTCGCCGATGGCACACACTCTTAGTTCATCGATTTCGCGAACCTTATGTCCGCTAGCTTTGAAGCGTCTGAGGAAATAATCAACTCCGTTAACGCTTGTGAATACCAGCCAGTCATAGCCGTACAAATGGCTGATAGCCTCATCCAGTCGCTCAAAACTCTCAGGTTCATCAATTTCGATTGTGGGACAGGCGATGACTCGGGCGCCAAACTGTTCCAACTCGGCAACAAACTCATCCGCTTGCGCTTGCGCTCGCGTGATGACAACGGTTCGGCCGGCAAGTGGCTTGTTGTTGGCCGACAGATTCGTCTGAGGCGTCTTGCTAGCGCCCATTGTGAGAGCCCTGGTTCTTGAACGCTACACTGCCGGCCCCGGAAGAAGGGATGATCTCATCCGCGGCTAACAACTTATCGCCTCCGCGCTTTAACAAGTGGTGCGCCAATCGCGAGCCTAACTCTTCCGCCTTCGCCGTTGAGCCTGTTAGTCTGCCTCTCACAACCTCCTGACCGTCTGGAGCTGCGATCAGCCCCTCAAGGACAAGCTCGTCGCCAGTGGCGACAGCATAGCCGGCAATAGGCAACTGGCAGCCCCCACCCAGAGTGCGCAGAAAGGCTCTCTCAGATGCGCAAGCAAGGCGGGTTGGTGCGTGGTTAAGTGAGCTCACAAGTGCAATGGTGGAATGGTCCTCCGCCCGCGTTTCGAGTGCCAACGCACCCTGGCCCACCGCGGGCAACATCTCGTCAGTCGCTATTAGCGCGCTGATCCGACCTTCCAATCCTAGACGGCGAAGCCCGGCTGCAGCTAAAAGAAGCGCGTCGTACTGTCCATCATCGAGTTTGCGCAGTCTCGTGTCGACATTACCTCTCAAGTCTTTGATGACAATATCGCGGCGCAGGTATTTCAGCTGAGCCAGCCGCCGCGGGCTGGATGTGCCTACCAGCGCGCCCGAAGGCAAGTCATTCACTGATCTCAGCGTCTGTGCTTCCCTAAGCACGATGGCGTCGCGCGCGTCCTCTCGCTCGCAGACTGCAGCGATCGTAAGCAGGTCGGGGAGGTTCGTCGGTAAGTCTTTTAGTGAATGGACAGCAAGATCTATTCGGCGAGCGAGTAATGCGTCTTCGAGTTCTTTGGTAAAGACGCCTTTGCCGCCGATTACAGAAAGGGGCTCCGTTTTAACGTCTCCCGTTGTTTTGATAATCTCAATATCAGCGGTAACTTCAGGGTGGAAACGCGAAATAAGGGTTTGGATCCATTTCGCTTGCCAGAGGGCAAGCTTCGAACCACGCGAGCCGATTACCAGAAGGTTTTTCATTTACGCGACACGGGCTGACAGGCTGTGTAAAAAACTCAGCGGTTAGGAAACATCTCAATTCGAACAATGTCGCTCGTTACAGAACCGCGAGGGTAGCGACCGGATTTCATACTCAACTCGCCATGATTGCGGTTTACCGGATCTTGAGTGTTGGATCCGGTCGCTACTCGCTCGCGGTTCTGTATTGGAGCAGTTCCTGCTCCAAGCAGTTACGATCCTAGAGTCATTTCGGTGCTGAGTTTTGACATAGCCTCTGAGCCCTCCCTAACGGTGGACGGGCCCTGCAAGGTTCAATCCTCGAGACCGAATACATCATGCCAGGCCTGAATGCTGTCGTCGTCGCCGGCGTCGAGGGAGTGTCGCATGCGCTCGATCAGGGGATGAGAGATCTTATTGACAGTAGAAAGCAAGAGAGCTTCGACCGCGCTTTCCTGTGCGGGCGTTAAAGGCCCCAGCCGGTTGCGTTGTCGGATCATCTCAGCGCGAGCAATGCCCTGAAGCTTCTGGCGCAGAGCCCCAATCGAAGGTCCGACCTCCATCACTCGCAAGCTCTGCTGGAACTGCATCACTTCGGAGTCAACGATTAATTCCGCTCGCTCAGCTTCGCGCTCCCGCTCCCTGATATTTGAAGAGACCACTGACTCGAGATCGTCGATGTCGAAGACAAAGGCATTGGGAAGGTCACCAATTGCGGGATCCAGATTCCTTGGCACGCTGATATCTATGAAGAATGCGGGACGATTACGTCTGCGATTGAGCGCCTCGCGGGCCATGTTTGCCGTCACTACATACTCGCCCGCGCCGGTGGAGCAGACTACTATGTCTGCATCAGGGAGGTAGTCGGCGAGTCTTTCATAGTTCACGGCCTCGCCGCCAAACTCCTTCGCCAGACGTTCAGCAGACTCTCCAGTTCGGTTTGCGATTAGCACCCTTGAAACTCCGGCATTAATCAGGTGACGAGCTGAGAGTTCGGCCATCTCCCCGGCGCCGACCAGGAGTACTGACTGTCCTTTGAGTGAGCCAAAGATCTTCTTGCCAAGTTCAACTGCCATGTAGCTGATAGAAACGGCGTGAGTAGCTATCCCCGTCTCACTCCTTACGCGCTTGGCCACGCGAAACGCCTGGTGTATTAGGCGATTGAGGACACGCCCGGCTGTGCCCGCTTTAAGTGCAACTGAATACGCCTGTCTCACTTGTCCCAGCACCTGCGGCTCACCAACCACCATTGAATCCAGGGAAGAGGCCACGCGGAAGATGTGGCGTACGGCTTGGTCGTCGACGTGGCTGTATGAGTGGTCTCGAAATAGATCGTCAGGCAAACTTCGCGACTGACTAAGGAAGTTGGTTATCCGTTCGCGACTTTGGGTGATTTGCTCGCTGGTAGTCGCGGTTAGCACCTCCACTCGGTTGCAGGTTGAGACGATCAGTCCTTCGCGCACTACTTCGCCGTCGACGAGGGCACGCAGGCCCTCGGCGCAAGCTGCTTCTGAAAACGCCAGGAGCTCGCGCACCTCCACGGGTGCTGTCTTGTGATTAACTCCTACCAGGACTATTGACATCGATACAACGGGAAATTCAGCTGTTTAGTGTTGAGTCTTCCGAGACCTGGCATGGCGCTAGCCGCAACGAAGAGAAGGGATCCACGAAATTTCAGAGAAAAACACTAAGGTCAATTCGTGCTCGTTCGTATGATTTCCTAGCACCCCACGTGGACTGCCCGCTTCGGGACCCGCGTGGATCGTAGTTCTGTCAAACTTTGCTCAAAAAACAAAAAATTTCTGACCCGTGACAGCGGGTTCAGCCGAACACGTGATAGCCACCCATCCATCTTGCGCCAAAGAAGGTGCATAAAACGAGCACAAACCCGGCCACTCCCAACCAAGCCGCGCTCCGGCCCCGCCAACGAGCAGTTGAGCGATACACGATCAGCAAGAGATAGAGCAACCAAGTCAGTAGGGCAAAGATCTCTTTCGGATCGTTGTGCCATAAAACGCCGTACCGTGACGACGACCAAAGCATGCCGGTCGCAATTCCGATCGTCAATAATGCCAGACCAATGGCGGCGGCACTCGTGGCAATTTCGTTGAGAGTTGTGAGCGATGGCAGCCGATGAAAGATCGCGCTGAAGGTCTTAAGTTTCAGCTCTCTCTCCTGGAGAAGGTACATCACACTAGCGACGAACACAACGAAGAAAGCAGCGTACGCAAACAGCAGGAGAGTTGTGTGAACCGGGAACAGCCAGGTACCGGAAAAGCCAGCCTCCTGAATGCCGTCAGGCGAACCAATTAGCAGTGCCAAAAAGACTAGAAGCGAAACCGCAGGCAGAGTCAAACTACCGAGCGCATGGGCGCCATACTGGTAACGCACTAGCGCGTAACCTCCTACCATAGTCCAGGCCAGGAACGAGAGAGTTTCGCGAAGATAGAAGAGCGGATAATGACCGTCTAGGAACCAATCGGCAACTAGGGCTGTCGTATGAAGCACGAATCCGGCGGCCATAGCCCAATCGGAGACTCGCTGCAGCGCCTGTCGCTTGTTGACGAAGGCGAGCACTGAATGGATTGCAGAAACTACGTAAGCTGCAAGGACTGCGAGTAAAAGTGATCTCATCGGAGTTGAAGAGTCCGTGACCCGGTATTCTAGTCCATCAGTTCGCAGGCATCAATGGAGTTCACTGCCGTCACAAGCACAGACCAATACGCAAAGGACGGCTCAAGCCTTACTAACTTGCAAGCAGGAGGGTGACAAAGCTCAGCCCGCCCGAGCCCAGGAGGCTCAAGCACTAACCTCGACCTGCTATTTCAAGCTCCGGAAAGTTGCAGAATTTCTGAGACCGGCAAATTGCCCTAGTTCCTCTCTTGGTTATTCCAAAGCCCACTACCATACCGGTCCTGCTATTAAGTGGGTTTTTCAAGGACATTACGTTCCGATGCGTCAAAGCGTTGTCAGGGTCGCTCTACAAAAGCTATCCTTGACGTGCCGTCGTAGGTAGCAGCCCACGACCTGGCCTCTCAGAAAAGCGCGACCAAAATGTCTATCGAATCCAGAGGAGAGAATTGATGCTAACCGTAGTAGCGCGCATCTTCCTCCTCGCATTGCTCTGTATGTCGTTTGCGGTTGGCAGCAACGCCCAGGCTGGCCGCTCAGGGCAAGTTCAAAGCGAAAGTCACAAGACTCAAAGGCCAGAAGCTGCTCAACAGAAATCAAAACAACCTGCACCCGACGATCAAGAGGTGGAAACTCTCAAAATCGAGACGGACCTCGTGACCGTACCCGTCATCGCCACCGACCGAAACGGGCTCTACATTTCCGATTTGCTAAAGAAGGACTTTTCAGTATCTGAAGATGGTGTTCCGCAGGAAATAGCCTTCTTTGCCGCGATCAGTGTGCCGTTTCACGTCGTCTTGATGCTCGACACGAGTGCGAGCACGCAGGGAAAGCTCGGGCTGATCCAGCAGGCGGCAGTAGCTTTTGTCGAGCAGTTGCAAAGCAGGGATCGAGTAAAAGTGATCTCGTTTGATGACCAGGTTCATGACCTTAACGACTTTACCAACGAGCGGGGAGCCCTTAAAGCTGCAATCTACCGCACCCGTCCCGGGCAAGGCACAAAGCTCTACGATGCATTTGCCCTCGCGCTTTCTTCCCTGAGACGAATTCAAGGACGAAAGGCAATCGTCGTCTTCACCGACGGGGTCGATTATCATAGCGACTTTTCGAGTTTCAAGGGCACGTTGCGAGGATTGGATGAAGAAGGCGTGTTGGTTTATCCGATTCGGTACAACACCCGCGAAGACACTGAACGGATAGCACGGCAACAGTCGGATCAAGTTCCGCAGTTACCCACGATCGCCGTAGTCAGGACACCTCCAGCCGGGACTACGGTCCCTACTTTCCCCAACGACGATCCCAGTCCGATCCCCACATCCGGTACGCGCAACAAGACGGGACCTTTTGGCTTACCGCTGCCGGATGAGATCCTGCGCAGGCGCCGCGAAGAAGAGCGCGGACGTGACCGGGATCGCGATCGAGATTCCGTGCCAAGTGATCGACTGCCGCCTACAGCCGGTCGCCGACCGGGCGGCACGGACACGAGTGGCCCCTGGCCCGACCGAAGAAATGAACCAGACGCGACACCGGGTAACACTTCAAGGCGAGGCCAGGATTCAATCGGGATGCTGCTCGACCATCTATACCTCACGGCGGATAGTTACCTTAAAGCTCTTGCCGACAAATCCGGGGGGCGTGGGTTGCGCGCTGACACTCTGGGTTCCCTTCCTGACGCGTTCGCAAACGTCGCCGCCGAGCTGCGAACGCAGTATTCAATCGGCTATTACCCTAGCAACAAGGCCCGCGATGAGGGATATCGAAAGATCAAGGTCACCAGCAGTCGTAAGAATGTAGCCATCCGGGCCCGTCCTGGTTATCGCGCACCGAGTGGTGGTTGAGAAAGAAAACTTAACTAGCGCGGGAGGCGCGGCAGAGGATAGCCAGAGGCTTGCGCTTGGCACGCCGGCCTGGGTTCGCCGACAACGCGACCCGTCCTCAGAGGCGCAAAGAACCGCGCACACTGAATCTGGAGATGTTGAAGCTGTCGTGCAAATCGGAGGTGCCGATTCGCCGTGTTTGGTGAGGCCTGCTGCGCCGGTTACGCTTTGACCAGGGGCGGCGCGCAACGCCGCTTGCTCTGGCTACCTTCTGCCGCGCCTCCGGTGCTAGTTGAGTCCGAACTGCACCAGCAACGTTTCTGACGCTAATCTTGTTTGCCCCACCCAGCCATGTTAGTTTTGTTCACCACAAAAACAATTGGAGGTCCGTGCTAGCGCTTTCCGCAAAGCGGCAACTTCAGGACAATGCCAAATCGAGACGACGCCTGGGAATTGCTGTGCGAATACACGAAGGGTGACAGCCTGCGTAAGCATGCGCTGGCAGTCGAGGCGGCAATGCGCGCGGCGGCTAATCGTTATGCAGAGGGTGAAGCGGATGTCGATGAGTGGGGACTAGTTGGACTGTTGCATGATTTTGACTACGAAATGTTTCCCAGTCCGGACCAACACCCGTTCACCGGCGCCAATATACTCTGCGGTCGCGGTTATCCTGATCGGATGATACGCGCGATCATGGGCCACGCAACCTATACCGGTGTGCCGCGCGACACTGACCTGGCTCGCGCGCTCTTCGCCACGGACGAACTCTGTGGTTTTCTGGTGGCTTGCGCGCTTGTGCGACCGAATAAGAGTCTCGACAGTCTGGAAGTTTCTTCCGTGAAAAAGAAACTGAAGGACAAAGCCTTTGCGCGTTCAGTCAATCGAGATGATATCCGGCTGGGTGTGGAGGAGTTGGGTGTGCCACTCGAGGATCACATTCGTTTTGTTATAGATGCCCTGCGGCCGGTACAAAAAGAAATTGGACTGAATTCGGCCGGCATGTCGTAAGGGCTTATCGCAGCCGCTCACCCTACGTTACTAGGCACTACGGGATGCGGTGGTGGCGTTGGCATCGCGCGAGAAGTCAAGACCACGGCCAGGATAAAAATTGCCAGGCTAAGGAAGGCGGCGAGGATGCCAGTTAGTAGTGCCTGGGTCTTGCGCCGGCGAGCAGTGTGTCGATACACAAAGCTAGCGGCCAGCACCACAGCGGCTACCGGAAGAATGAATGTCGAAGCGACCAAGACGTCGGGCGCGGAAAGTCCTTCGAGCGAAGAAAACTTCCCCAGGATGATAGCGATTGAAGCGCCCGAACCTACAATTGCTGAGACGAGCGAGGCGATCAGTACCAGCTTCAGGCGCATACCATCCGACCTTTGGCGTTTAGCTGTGAAAACTTCGACTTGTTTGAAGCAGTACTCCCACGGCGGGGTCCCTGCACGGCCAGCCCGCACGGGGTGCTGACTCCCACATGCAATCGTTAAGAATACCATACGCTACAAGCCAGGCGGTCCAAGCAATTCCCCGGATTTTCTAACTAATATTCGTTAAAGGATTAATGGTCCAGCTGAGATGCTAACCAGAAGCGCCCTAATTTATCTTTCGCGTCACGAAGGACTCAAGGAGTTTGCGGCCCACTTTAAGCCCTTTCAAAAAATGACCACCCGCTTCGTGGCAGGGGAGACCATTGAAGAAGCGGTCGCGGCCATTCGCGAACTCAATGCTGCTGGGTGCAGCGCCTCCTTCGATCACCTTAACGAATCAGTGGCTAATGCCGAAGAGGCGGAAAAAGAGGTAGCAGAGTATCTCGGAATCCTTGATCAGATTGAAACAACCGGTATCAACTCGAACGCGTCAATCAAGCTTACCCAGTTTGGACTCGACGTAGATCCGGAGCGGGCCTACACGAACGCGCGCGTGGTGGTTGCGGATGCTGCACGGCGGGGCAATTTTATCAGGGTCGACATGGAAAGCTCGGCGGTCACCCAGGTGACCATAGATATTTTCAAGCGCCTGCGAAGTGAGTTTGGTTTGAATGACGTCGGTATCGTTTTGCAGTCTTATCTGAGGCGCACCTACGCGGATGCTCAGGAGTTATTGAAGTTTCGCGCTCGGATCCGGATCTGCAAAGGCGCTTACAACGAACCCCCGGAAGTGGCTTTTCCGGACAAGAAAGACACTGATGAAAACTACATCCGCGTGATGAAACTATTGCTTTCCAGCGGCGTCTATCACGGCATTGCCACTCACGATCCGAAAATGATTGACGCTACGGTTAAGTTTGCCGGGCGCGAGGGAATCGGCAAAGAAGCCTTTGAGTTTCAGATGCTCTACGGTGTCCGCCGCGATCTCCAGCACCAGCTTGCCGATGATGGCTACAACATGAGGGTCTATGTGCCCTATGGAAAACACTGGTATCCTTACTTCATGAGGCGTCTGGCTGAACGTCCGGCTAACATCTGGTTTGTGGTGAAGAATCTATTCAAAGGCTGAGCGAGAGGCGCGATGTACTATACGCACCGTTTACCAGACAATCAGCTTCCTCTTTGCGCTTAGTTTACGGGCGACGAAAACAGGAGAGAGATTGGCGTGAATTTGATTTGCGTCGTGAAGTTTCGGCATTGCGGCCAGCAGATACATCGCGATTCGTAAAGGTATCGAGTGTGACAGAAAATACTATCGAACTCCTGGAGCGCAATTAGAGATGAGCGATTGGATCTGGATCCTCTGGTGCGTGCTCGGGCTGGCTCTCATTGTAACGGAGGTCTACACGACCGGGTTTGTACTGCTTTGGTTTGGGATTGGCGCTCTGGCGGCCGCATTTGCGGGTTTGATAGGTATAGATAGCGTGGCGCTGCAGTTTTTGATCTTCGCGATAGTGTCGATCGGTCTCACCGTTGCCTCACGAACAATCTTTGTAAACTACTTTACTCGTCATAAGCCCGGCGATGAGCTGCGCATGGGTATGGATGCATTGCCGGGGAAAATCGGCACGGTGGTCTCATCGAGCAAGGGGGCCCTAAACGAAGGCGCCGTTAAGGTCTTTGGTTCTACCTGGACCGCTTATCCTGCTGATGGTGAATCACCGCTTGAAGCCGGAGAGCGCGTGCGCATCGAGAGCATCGAGGGAGCATCGATCTACGTGCGGCGGATTGAAGAAGGTTCAGACTGGAGGCAGAAGTCCGTAACAGAGTAAACCAGGTGATTAGGACGATTAAACGGTAAGAGATTTATCTGTAGTTTTCACGCAAAGACGCAAAGGGGGGCAAAGACGCTAAGAAAACCGAGATACGACATCAATGAATTCAGAGAATCGAATGCCGACATTTTCAGTGCTCACCTTTGCGTCTTTGCCCCCTTTGCGTAAAAACTGTGATCCGCTATCACTCGCGAAGTCTGTTGACAATCTGCCTGCTGCCAAACAGAAAACGTAGACCCCATTGCAATGAGTCTACTTACTGGGGCTCAGTGTCCGCTTCATAGTTGTCGTCGAGGGTCTTGTCTTCTTCCAGTTGCGGGAGTTCGACGGTGACGCGATCATTGGCGGGTTCTTCCAGGTCGTTCCCTAGAAAACGCGCCAGCACAACCGTGATGTTGTCCTCTCCCCCGCGGTTATTGGCTTCCGCAATCAACTCGTCGCACGCAGCATCCAGTTCGGGGTTGCTGGCAAGTATATTCTGAATGTCCTCCGACCGCAGCTTTCCGGACAATCCATCGCTACATAGCAACAAGGTATCTCCGCGCCGCAGACGAATCTTGCCGGTGACCGGAGTGACGTCGTTCTGAGCACCCAGCGCTTGCAGGATCACATTGCGAAACATGTGCGTTTCAGCTTCGGCTTCGCTGATCTGCCCGACGTCCACCAGTTGTTGCACCAGCGATTGATCCTTGGTCGCCAGGCGAATCTGCTCCTTGCGGATCATATAACCGCGGCTATCGCCAACCTGGACCAGATCTAACATGTCGCCCTTAACTGCGGCTCCCGTGAAGGTTGCTCCCATGCCCGCGCAGCGCGAGTCTTCCTGACTTCGGAGGTGAATCGCCAGATTGGCATAGACAGTTGCGTTCCTGAGGCAATCGACGAGGGGGAGCTCCGGATCACAACCGTTTTCAGAGTCGCTTCCCATTAGCATTTCCCGCACAGAATCAACCGCCATGCGGCTGGCCACGTCACCGGCAAGGGCACCTCCCATACCGTCCGAAACCACTAGCACCAAACCCTGTTCGCCGAGGTCAAGTTTCTTGAGTTCCTCAGGTGCCTCCAACCCGTCCGAACCGGTCCAGGTTTTCTGGCTGGATAGATCCAGCACGAGAAAATTGTCTTCATTTCCGCGGCGGACGCGGCCGACGTCTGATTTTGCGTGAAGCTTTACGATCATAAGGAGAGCAGAGGATGATCTCTACAAGTCTGGATTTTAACCTTTCACAGCTTAACTGTCACTTTCCTAATGATTATATTTGCTTTAACGCTTGATCGAGATCCGCGATTATGTCATCTGTGTCTTCAAGACCAACCGAAATACGCACCAGCCCATCTGTGATCCCAAGCTGCTCTCGTTTTTCAGCATCCACCGAGGCGTGAGTCATGGTGGCTGGATGCGAGATCAAAGTTTCGACTCCACCGAGACTTTCGGCCAGCGTACAAAGGTTCACTGATTCCAGCACCTTCCGGGCCGCGTCGAGTGACCCAACCTCGAACGCCACCATGCCGCCAAAACCTTTTTGCTGGCGTCTAGCCAAGGCATGTTGGGGATGAGAAGCAGAGCCGGGATAGTATACTTTTTCTACTTTTGGGTGCTCCTCCAGGAAAGCGGCCACGGCGCGGCCCGTCTTGTCATGCTGTTCCATCCGCAGCGCCAGTGTTTTCGTGCCCCGCATTACCAACCAGGAGTCGAACGGCGATAGAATCGCCCCGGCGCTGTTCTGGATGAAGCCGATCCATGCAGCATCGTCTTCGTTATTAAGCACGACTATGCCACCAACCCCGTCTGAGTGGCCGTTCAAGTACTTCGTCGTCGAATGGACCACGATATCAACCCCGAAATCAAGTGGACGCTGCAGGTAAGGGGACATGAATGTGTTGTCGCAAACCACGCGAGCGCCCGCCCGGTGTGCGATCTCGGAAACCTCGCGCAAATCGGTAACGATCATCACCGGATTAGTGGGCGTCTCGATGAAAACCATCTTTGTGTTTGACTTGATCGCAGCTTCGACGTTGAGAGCGTCTGAGGTGTCAACAAAGGAAAACTCGATGTTGTAGTTTGCCAGCACGCGGGTGAATAGCCGGGATGTTCCGCCGTAGGTGTTATCGGAAACCACTACATGCTCCCCCGCTTTCACCAGACGAAGGGTGGCATCGATGGCGGCCATGCCCGAGGCAAAAGCAAAACCAAATCGCGCGCCCTCGAGCGCCGCGAGGTTTCGCTCCAGCGCACCGCGCGTAGGGTTCTGGGTGCGCGCATACTCGTAGCCTTTATGCTTGCCCAGCCCATCCTGCGCGTAGGTTGAAGTTTGGTATATGGGAACGGTTACCGAGCCGGTGGCCGAATCGGGTTCCTGTCCGGAATGAATTGCTATTGTTGCGAAGCCCATAGTCTTTAATCGTAAATCGTAAATCCTGAATCCAATAGTGACTAGCAAACCGGCACCGGTAAGTCGAAATGGCACATCCTGAGTCAGTACTCTAGCCATTTCTATTTACGATTCACGGGTCAAAGATTCCCTGGCTTAGGTAGCGCTCGGCGTTATCCGGAAACACAGTGACGATTCTTTTCCCCCTGCCCAACCGTTGCGCGAGCCGGTACGCTCCGGCTGCCGCCGCGCCCGATGACCAGCCACCCAGGAGTCCTTCAGTGCGGGCGAGCCGGCGAACTGCGGCACCAGCGTCATCGTCCATCACCATCATGATTTCGTCCGCAAGGCTGGCGTCAAAAATCTTGGGAATAAAGTCCTTTTGGCCGATGCCTTCTATCTTCTTGGGTCCGGGCGGATGACCACCATAGATCGATCCCTCTGGTTCTACAAGTACACATAAAACGCGCGGGTTAATTTTCTTGACGGCGCGTGAGACTCCGACAAAAGTTCCCGAGGTACCGGCCCCAATCACGACGGCGTCGATGCGCCCCTGCATTTGCTCGATGATTTCATGTGCTGTAGTCGCCTCATGAAAGTTTGGGTTCGCCTGATTTTCAAATTGCTGGGGCACAAAGCTGCCTGCAATTCCATCAGCGAGTTCGTGAGCCCGCGCAATCGCACCCTTTATTCCAGCCTCCTGCGATATGCGTTCGATCTCGCCGCCCAACGCCTCCATTAACTTCGTCTTTTCCTCCGCGTAGCCTTCGGGAACGCTGAGGATAACACGATATCCGCGCGCCACGCCGATCAGGGCCAGCCCGATCCCAGTATTGCCTGCAGTCGGTTCGATGATCGTCGAGCCAGGCCGAAGTTTGCCCTTCTGTTCGGCATCCAGAATCATTCCCAGCGCGGCGCGGTCTTTCACCGAACCGCCAGGATTAAAGCACTCGAGCTTGGCATAGATATCAGCCAGTGGAGGTTTGGCGAAGCGAGAAAGGTGAAGCAGGGGAGTATGGCCTACGAGGTCGAGAATGCTTTCAGCTACGCCGATCGTCATCAAAGATTTCCGGGCGAGATCAACTGGTAAAACAGCGAGGGTGGCCAGCCCGAAGAGGGCATCGTGTCAAAACCGAGGAGTTTTGCAACAAATCGCGAAATTTCAAGAGGACCTCTGAGCGGTGCGCGAGCTTCTGTACAAACCTATCAATCTCCTCATCAAGTCGTGCAGACGAGTAAAATCAACAGGCTTGGTCAAGTAGCCGTCGAAGCCGGTTTGATGGGCGGCGCGACGAAACCCATCCGTACTGAACGCGGTCAAGGCAATCACCGGGATATCTTTCAGATCTGCATTCTCGCGAATTTGACGAGTTGATTCCAGCCCGTCTACTCCCGGCATTGCCAGGTCCATCAGGATGAGGTCCGGATTGACCATGGCTGCGACCTTTACCGCCTCTTCTCCGTTAGTAGCCGTTGCCACACGATACCCGTTCTGTTGAAGGTCAAGACTGAGCATCGTCAAATTATCGATAGAATCATCAACCACCAGAACGAGGGCGTGAATCTCATCTTCAGCCCCTGGTTTATCCTGCGCAGAGTTGATCGCTATTTTCGATGGATCAAGCGGTGTCGTCGCTGGAGTCTTTTTCACGGTGACAAAATTATAATTCATCCACACAGCATTAACCATCGGCGGCACGAGCGCGTGTGAAGCCGGTCAACCGGCGGTACTGGCAAGTTTGCTCGATAGGCGGCGATGTCACGCAACCACTGAACTGAGCAGCGGTAGAGCTATCTGAAAATCGATAACTCTTATCAAAACCGCAAGCCGCAACTCACTACAGAACCGCTCGCGGTTCTGTATTAGAGCAGATATCCTGTAATTGCGTTCGTGAAGTAATCTTCCATTCTGAGTTTTGATCCAGCCTCGTAGCGACGGGTTCAGTCGGGCAAGACGGCCTCGGCATTCCCACATCTCGAGTGACGCACCTTAGCCACTTCCTGCCTTCGGCAATCAGCGCTCCCGCTGCCGTGGGTCGAGATATTCGCGAAGACCGTCGCCGACGAAGTTGAAGGCTAAAACGGTCAGCGCGATTACGACTCCGGGAAAGATCAGCGCGTGGGGCGCTGCCTGAAGAGTAGACAAGTCGCGAGCTTCTTCAATCATCACTCCCCAGGAAGGCGCCGGAGGCGGAACACCAAGACCCAGGAAAGAGAGTGACGCTTCAGCCAGGACTGCGCCGGCCATGCCCAGGCTGGCCTGTACGATGAGGGGTTGAATTGCGTTCGGCAGAATGTGGACCAACAGTAAGCGCGCATCGCTCGCACCCAGAGCCCGCGCCGCTTGGACAAAGTCATATTCGCGCACCTTCAAAACCTGCCCGCGAATCAAACGCGCATAGCCGACCCAGCCGATGATGCAGAGGGCCAGAATGAGTTTATTTAATCCCGCGCCCAGAAACGCCACCATAGCGATTGCCAGTAAGAGCCCCGGGAACGCCAAAAACACATTGAATACGTAACCCGAAACGATCCGATCGATCCAGCCGCCATAATAGCCGGCGAAGGCGCCCAGCAGCGTGCCGACCACAGCGGAGACGGAAACGACGATCAAGCCAACCTGGAGCGAAATCCGCGCGCCAAAGACGACGCGGGAGAATATGTCGCGTCCGGTGGCGTCGGTGCCAAAAAGATGAGCCGCTGAAGGGGGAAGGTAACGAATGGAAAGATTCGTCGCGCCCACATCGTGCGTCGCAATCCACGGAGCGAAGATCGCTACGATGATCAGAATCGCAATGATGATTAAGCCAACTATAGCCAGTCGATTCATAAATTATTAGTACTTTGTGCTTAGTACTTTGATTTTGGTTCGCTAATCAGACTCGCAACCTCCGATAACGCAGTAACAGCGAGCGCTCAAAGCACAAAGTACCAAGTACAAAGTTCAAAGCACAAAGCTCAAAGTACGACGTTCATGAAACCCGAATGCGTGGATCCAGCCACCTATAGATCATATCCGTTAGTGAGTTTGCAACAATGTAAGTGAGGCTAATCACCAGCACACACCCTTGGACCACGCGGTAGTCGCGTTTGCCGATGCCGTCTTCTACGAGTAGCAAACCGAGTCCTGGCCACCCGAAGATCTTTTCCGTGATGATGGCACCGGCAAGCAGAATTCCAAGCTGCAGTCCAAGAATCGTGACCACCGGAATCAGACCATTTTTGAGCACGTGCTTGTAAACAACCTGAGTCTCGCTCAGGCCCTTTGCCCGGGCCGTGCGGACGTAGTCCTCGCCGAGTTCTTCAATTACGGAAGAACGGACCATGCGGGTCAAGATGGCTGAAAGGGCGGCGCCGAGAGTGAATGCGGGCAGAATAATGTCCTCCCAGTTTTCCCGGCCATAACCGGGAAGCCATCGAAGTTTCACGGAGAAGAGGTAAATGAGCATGGGACCGATTACAAAACCAGGCAGACTTATTCCGATCAACGCGACCACAGATGCCACATTGTCGAGCCAAGTGCCATGGTTCTTGCCGGCAACTACCCCCAGCGGAACAGCAATAGCAATCGCGATCAGTAGCGCCGCAATGGCAAGCTCGATGGTAGCCGGATAGCGCTCTAGAATTAGATCCTTCACGCTTCTGTCCGTTCGGAAAGACAGACCCATGTCTCCCTGCAGGATACCCTTCCAGTAATCGGTGTATCGATTGTCAGCCCCGTGCCATTGAAAATGTCTGTTTCCTTGAGCATCGCGGGGAAGGGAAAAGAAGAACGGCGGACGATCCAGACCGTGTCGTTGACGAAATTGTTCGAACTGTTCCGGAGTGGCTTGTTCGCCCAAGACCGCCACGGCGGGGTCTCCGGGAACAAGTTCGATTAGTATGGTGACGAGGGAGACGACGGTCCAGACGACGAGCAGAAGGATCGCTATACGCCTGAGCGATCCAAGAACCTTATGCTTAGAAAGTAAACGCACCCGGCGAGTCTCGAACTGTGCAGTTGGAGATAGGTATTCCGGGGGATAATAGCATAGACACTACGATAGATATGTGGTGTAAGCCCGCCGCATTGTGTCTACCACTTGATCATGGATGGACTTATCTTTTTTTCTTACTTAGCATGGGCGCCCGATCCCGGACACGATGAAAAGCAACTTCCAATTATTCTCCCGTACTAAAATCCCATTAGCAACAATCGCTAGAAAAACCTTTATTTGACAGCCTTCATGATTTCTCTAAGCCTCCCCGTGCGTGTTTCAGAAGTTCAATTTCAATCCGAACTGGATGACGCGCGAGTCGCCCGCGCTGGTGATCGTCGAACGCCGCGTTGCCCAAGGTGCCGTTCGGATTGGGCGGCGTGTTCGTCAGGTTGAAAATTTTTGAGCGGAACTCGAGATTTCTGATTTCATTAAGGTAAGTGCGGTTGATGAACGCGATGTTCGCTTGCGGTAACCGGGGCCTCTCACGGGGTTGCGTGACGAGTTGCTCAAGGTGAATTGGGGCGCGAGTACGGGAGGCGCGAGCGTTTCCGCATCACACCCTGTAGGCTACTCGTCCGTGGGTCTTGTTCGACCCGTAGGTGGCGGTAGCTTGGAGTTGATTCCGTTGTTCGCCGGTGCATCGCTTCGTCGCTGCCATTCCCGTCGCGCTCGTAGCTGGTGAAGGTGCGCGGCTGGAACCCAACGTTGTTACTTCTATTGGTGTTGCCGCCCTATAACTTTGGCGTCCGTACTGAGACCATTGGGCCAGATCTGCCAAGGACGCGCGCCGGCGTGGGCGATTGCGCGAGGCGAACTAAAAACAGAACGCAGCCCGAAATCAAAACCCCGGATGAGTCGCATGGCCCCGACAACCGCACGCTCACAAGGTCTTTCTTCGGACTGCGTCCTTTACTGGCTGCAATTCTCTTGTGAGTTTGCAACCAATCTTTCGATTTTATTTTGGGCGCTTACCCGTATGCAGCGCCGCGATTCCTCCAGTTAAATTCTGATACTTAACCGATTCAAGCCCCACCTTACCCATCAGGGAACTAAGTTCCTTTTGATCAGGAAACCGTGTAACCGATTCAGGCAAATACTGATACGCGCTTTTCGATCCACTGATTAGGCCGCCGAAGAACGGCAGCACTCGGGTGAAGTAGAGATTAAATAAGAAGCGAAAACCCGGTACCACGGGTTTCGAAAACTCGAGTACCGCGACATAGCCGCCCGGCTTGAGCACCCTGAGAAGTTCAACTAACCCACGTTCAACGTTCGAGAGATTTCTCAAACCGAAGGCAATCGTTACTGCCTCGAACGAGCAATCCCGAAACGGAAGGCGCAAGGCGTCACCCTCGATCAATGGGATATGGGGTTCGCGTTTCGCTGTCTTCCGAGCAGCGATTTCCAGCATCGGACGACAAAAATCTGTTCCGACAACTCGTGCTCCTGTAGTTTCAGAGAGAGTGAGTGAAAGATCCCCGGTGCCGCAGGCAACATCGAGAATGAAGCCAGTTGAACCAATCCTTTCCCGCACCCTGCGCGCCACCAGTCGCCGCCAGCTCTTATCAATGTGTCCAGACAGCAGATGATTTAAAAGATCATATCGACCGGCGATGGCCGCAAACATCTCGCGGACGCGATGAGCATGTTCCTCTTCGTTTGCCCGTCGAATGTCAGACACAGTTAAGCGAAATGAAATGGGGATGTGGTTGCAAGCAGATTGCGAATGATTTGCGATTAGTCCGGCTTCTTCACTGGAATAGTGGTTGTTGGTTTCACTCCAGTTTTGTCAGGCTGTGGTTTTTCGAGTTCTCCCATTAATTCCAGTTTTACGTTTGGCTCAAGCATAGCCTTTAGCTGCTGAGAGTTTCCAATCACAACTGTGGCAGTTCGAGTTTTCTCGAAGAGAAGGGTAGCGACTCGCTGAAGGTCGGCGGCCGAGACCGCGCTGAATGCAGCCAGCTGCTCACTAATCGAAGGCAGACCAAATGTGTCGATGTCGAGCCATGCCCGCGCAGTGCCGTCCGGGGTTTCCAGCTCTTTGGTGAATTGAGCACTAGCTTCGCTTTTAGCTTCTTCCAGCTCCCCAGCGGGCACGGGTCCGCTCACCAGAGATTGGAGAACATCGTGCGCAGTCTTGAGCGTCTTTCCAACCAACAAGCTGTCAACGGCAGCGCCCATTACAAATATGCCAGGAAGAACGTGCGGCTCGTTTCGGACGAACACTGGTCTGCGGCTTAGTTCCGGCGAGAGCGTCACCCAGCGCTTGCGAGCGACCATTGCCAGGATGACTCCGGTTGCGAAATCCCGATCGGAGCGTGAGACGCCGCGGGTAGCCAATCTAACATCAGCGCCCTGGTCAGCAGGCGCATTGACTATCAAGGTGCGAACGTCAGGCGCTTCCGGCTGCCGGAAGGTTGTCGGAACGATCTGCTCACTCTTGCGCCACGGACCTAACAGTTGGCGCAATGCACGCATCGCTCTGTTTTTTGGGACGCCACCGGAAACTACCAGGGTGGCATTGTTGGAATTAAGAAATCGTTCCCGCGCGTGCATCAGATCGGCTCGATCAACTCGCCCGAGGCTCTCGGCGGATCCAGTTTGGGGACGACCATAGGGGAAATCGCCAAAAAGCCGGGCAGCGATGGCACGATCCGCCCAGAGTGCTGGGGAAACATTGGTTTCCTTAGCTATCTTAACGCGTCCGTCGCGAATTCTGGCGACGTTCTCCGGAGTAACCTGGGTCGCTACTAATGCCGTGCGCAGGATTTCCACAATTCGTTCAAATTCTCGCGCCCGGCCCTGCAGCGTTACGGTGATCGAATCATAATCGGTGTCTACGTCCAGCCGTCCACCCATTTCCTCAGTGAAATACTCACGGGTACTGGCATCGGGGAACAGGATGTCCCCCAGGATGGCCATCTGGCCCGCCTTACCAGCCATATCGAAAGCCGCCCCGCTATGGATCCGGAGCTTGAGAAGGACATCCTGGTCACCGGGCCGATGCCGGATGAGCAACCGCAGCCCATTAAGCAACCTTTCCCGTTCCGGCTCTGCCCCCACTTGCCCGTAGCCTGGAGCGGAAACTCCGCGGATAAGAACTGTTAGACACAGGATAATCAGGACTTTTGGTAATGAAATGGTCGGTAAGGTCAGGGTCATATAGTGCGATGATATTGACTGTGGCGGAGACAAAGTGCCGGGAGCCGAACGGAATCTCTGCTGGTTAATAGGATTCGGGAGCAAAAACATCTTAGGCGCGCGATATTTCGCCGTCAACCGTTTGGCGCGTAAGTGCATCAAAGGCCTGAGTTTGATCTTACGGGCTCCGGTCCGAGATTGCGTGCTCCAATCAGGTTCAAGGGTAGTATAATTCTCTGTTGGGAATGGTCTTTGAGTTATCGTTCAGCATAAATTCGAAAAAAGCTGTGGGAAGGCCGTAACTTTTGGCCTTTTGGCGGTAATTAACGTAGGAAGCGATTCCTACAGGATCGAGTGCTCGATTGTCAGATAGAACTACAGACGAACTTTTGCTTGAAAAGGCAGGAGGCGGGGACCAGGCAGCATTCGTCGAGTTATACGAACGGCACCGAACCGGCGTTTTTCGTTTCGCGTACAGGATGTTGGGATCCACGGAGATGGCGGAAGACATTACCCACGATTGCTTCTTGAGCTTGATTAAACGCCCTGAGAACTTTAATCCCGCGCAAGGGTCGTTGAAAACCTATCTCTACTCGGCCGCGCGAAATCTCTCTCTAAAGCATTTTCGCAGCACCGCAAGGGAGGCTGCCTTTGAAGAGTTTAGTGAGGAGCCGCCCATTCCCGTCAGAGAACAACCGCTAGGCAGATTGTTGGACGAGGAGTTGTCATTGAAGGTAGAGGAAGCCGTCTTCAGTTTGCCACCACTCCAGCGGGAGGCGTTGGTCCTTTTCGAGTATGAAGGGTTAGCACTGAGCGAGATCGCCAGTATCGTGGGCACAGACGTGGGCGCGGTAAAAGCCCGGTTGCATCGGGCACGCGAAAGACTTAAAAGTACGCTGTGGCCTTATTTGAATAGTAGTCGGGAAATTGTTACTTTGGAGCAGGCTTGAGATGAGCAGCATCGAGCCAAAAGACCCGTTCTTTTCGGAAGCCGAGCTTAAGAGGGTACTCGAGTTCTGGATTGCTCCAAAACCTTCGAGAATGCTTGATGAGCGCGTCTCAAACAGTTGTTTTAGGGAGTTTGGAAGCGAAGATGCTGCGACCCAGCCGGTAGCGCTCCCCCAGAGCCAAAAAGAGGTAGTGACTATGAAGTTTTGTTCCACATGTCAGGAAGAGTTCGCTGAGAAGTTCAGTTTTTGTCCTGTTGATGGGACGCCGCTCAACGGATTCGTTCCCAGGGACGAGGAAAGCGTTACGCGTGCCGTTGCGCATGAGCCTGAGGCTGTGGTAGCGAGCAAGCCAATCTCCGCCGCTGCGCATGAGCCTGCGGCTGTGATAGCGAGCAAGCCAATCTCCGCCGCTGCGCATGAGCCTGCGGCTGTGATAGCGAGCAAGCCAGCCTACACTGCTGCTGCTGCGGGTTCAGCCGGAGCAATTGCTGAAAAAGGCGAATTCCACTTTACCTTCATGGATGATGCCGGTCTTACTCAACGGTTAATTGAAGTATTAAAAGAAGTCGCCCATGAGTCTGAGCTGACTTGGCCCGAGTTCAAGCGCGATCCGTTTGGCTTTAGCAAAAGGATGGCTGTCGGTTATAGCCAGGCCGGCTGGCGCGCGCTGTCTCAACCCAATGTGGCGACCGGGGTACTGGCAGCGCTGTTTGTGGTGATGACGGTTTTACTGGCTGTGTTCTGGATAGATCGGGTTCAAACGCGGAGAGCTGCGGAGCTAGCCGCGATCACTGAAGACCAGTTAGTTGATCAACTCATAGACATTCCGAGCGAACAGCCGACGCCCGATCCTGGGACGGCAGGTCTGAATAAGGGTGGCGGTGGGGGTAGCAAGCCCAAGCAGGAGAAAGCAGGCGGGGGTGGTGGCGGCGGCCGTCAGGAGCAGAAGGAAGCTTCGTTTGGCAAAACACCGCAAGCGTCTTTGACAGTTCCGCAGGTAGTTGCTCCAGATCCCAAACCACCTGCAATTAAGAATCCATCATTGCCCGTCGCCGCAACCGTCGTCGCTGACCCTTTGTTGGTTCCACCCGACGCGCGCGTGTTGCCGTACGGAGATTTCAAATCAAAGAGTACTGATCCGTCGTCTGGGCCCGGGAGCGGTAATGGTATCGGCACCGGTCGGGGCGGCGGTATCGGACCCGGCGATGGTGGCGGCATTGGCCCAGGTCGAGGTGGCAATATCGGTGGTGGCGATCGAAATGATGGCGGCGGCGGTGCCGGTGGCGGCGGTGGAGGCACTGACTACAACCGGGTTTTTAGTGGCAAAGAGGTGAGCTCAAAAGCTCGCGTACTCTCGAAGCCTGAACCTCAATATACCGAAGATGCCAGAAAGAATCAGATAGTAGGAACTGTTGTCTTGCGTGCCGTATTCACTTCGGGTGGACAGGTTACCAACATTCGCTCGGTAAACGGTCTACCCTTCGGACTGACTGAGCGAGCCATTGCAGCCGCGCGTCAGATTAAGTTCTCACCCGCGACGAAGGATGGCCGCCCGGTCTCGATGTACATCCAGCTGGAATATAACTTCAACTTGTATTAGGCAATGGCACGGATTTCAGTCTGTGATCATAACTTGATTCAAAAGACGCCAGGCCCGGAGCCATTAGCTCTCTTCCTGGCGTCTTTGCTCGAATAACTTAACCTTCTTCTCAGAAGTCTATGCCACTTACTAGTGCAGCTTTTCTGCAAAGCGCTTGATTCGCTTGACGCCCTCCTGCAACTGTTCCATCGAAGTCGCGTAAGACATACGCAGATATCCTTCGCAGCCAAACCCTGCCCCGTCCGTGACTACCGTCTGTTCCTCGTCCAGCATCCGTTGGGCAAGCTCTCCGGAAGTACGTAGTGCCCCTTTTAAGCAGCCGCTGACATTGGGAAAAGCGTAGAAAGCGCCTTCCGGTTCGTTGCAAATGAATCCGGGAACGTCTTTCAGCGCGGCTAGAAGCCAGGTGCGTCGGGCTGTGTATTCAGCCAGCATCGCGCCCACGGAGTCTTGTGGTCCATTGAAAGCCTCTGCCGCGGCGCGCTGGGCAATGGAATTGGGATTGCTCGTCGAGTGGCTTTGAACCTTCAGCATAGCCTGGCTCCACTCGCGCGGGGCTAGCGCATAACCCATGCGCCAGCCTGTCATGGCGTAGGTTTTTGAGAACGAGCCGGCGATGCAGAGATGACTTCGAAGTTCCATCGGAAGGCTGGCTGCGCTAAAGACCTCGGCCGGTTCGTAAACAAAGCGCAGGTAACACTCGTCCGAGATAACGTAGATCCCGCGCTCTGTCAGCAATTCCATGATGCGCTTGAACCCGGCCGGCGGAATCACGCGTCCCGAAGGATTGCTAGGCGAATTGAGAATTATGAGCCTCGTGAGGGGCGTGATGGCTTGCTCGATCTGATCGGCATTCAAAAGGAATTCCGTTTCTTCAGTCTCAATAAATACCGGCACCCCGCCGGCGAAGACCACGATCTCCGGAAACGTTACCCAGTAAGGCTTCGCCATCAACACCTCATCACCGGGATTAATCAGACTAACAACTGCGTTAAAGATTGCTTGCTTGCCACCGGAGGTGGCCATCACTTGCGAGCGTTCGTAATTTGCACCGAATTCTCTTGCATAGAAGTCGCTGATTGCTTGCTGAAGTTGCCGCGTCCCGGCAGTAGGAGTGTATTTCGTCTCGCCGGCTCGCATTGCTTCGGCGGCTGCCTGCTTGATGTGGACGGGCGTGTCAAAATCCGGCTCGCCGGCGCCAAAGTCCACCACATTTGCGCCTGCCGCACGCAGTGTTTCCGCGGCCTGCATCGCGGCCAGCGTCGCTGACGGCTGCATTCTTGAGACGTTATTAGAAACGCGAAATGAGAGCTTGGCAGGTTTGGTCATCATGAGTCGTAATAGTCTGCGGCGGCGCGACCCCGAGGTTTACCTGCGCCGCGTTTGAGTGCGGTTTACTTTTTCCGCGCGCGTGTTTTAGCGGCTTTCTTCGCGGATGCGGACTTTGCCGCCACGGACCGCCCCGCCGCGGCCTTGCCACCTTTTTTGCCGCCCTTCTTTGCCGGAGCCTTATTGACCTGCTTGCCTCGGCCCGATCCACTCTTCTTGCCGCCGCCAGTCATGGCATTAACCGTGGCCCATGCTCGACCCTCAGCTTCATCTTCAGACACACCGCGTTTCTTGTAACCCTCTTCGATATGTTCAGCTTGGCGTTTCTGCTTATCGGTGTAGGCGCCCTTATCTCCTCTTGGCATAATTCACCTCCTGTTGTTCACCTGGTCTAAGCCTCTCGCTGAAACTAGGGGCTCGGTTGTTTTGTGGGAACGTTGCGGAGTATACCACGCAGCACAGTCGTCTTATCACCCGTTTGTCATTTTGTGTTTCATGCGTTCTTCGACCAGCGGTGGCACCAGCCCATTGAGCTCACCACCCAGTTGAAAAACTTCTTTTACCAGACGCGAGCTAACGTATGAATACTTCTCCGCCGGCATCATGAATACCGTTTCAATAGTTGGCTCAAGCCGGCGGTTCATCAAAGCCATCTGCAGCTCATACTCGTAGTCAGAAATCGCCCGAATCCCGCGAACGATCGTATCAGCCTTCTGGGCCAGGGCGTAGTGAACAAGCAATCCCTCGAAATCATCGACGAGAAGCTCACAAGTTCCGCGCTGGATACCCTTTAATACCTCGTCGAGGATATCGCGCCGTTCTTCGACCGTAAAGAAGGGTCGCTTCTCGGGATTTATCAGAATAGAGATGATGATCTCGTCAAAGAGCTTGCAGCCCCGCTCGATGATGTCGAGGTGTCCGTTGGTTACGGGGTCGAAAGAACCAGGATAGATGGCACGCCGCATGAGGGGGAATGGTAGAGGGTAAATGGTAAATGGTAAATGGCAAATGGCAAGAGCATGAGCAGGGCACGCAACGACGATGGCCACTTCTATTGCTAGTGCGGCAGACGAATAGTAAGATTGCCGACAGGTTAGGAGTTACCAATGGCTCAAATCATCTCACCAATCCCACAGGAAATCGGACCGCCTTTTACCGTTAACTTTAAGAGCATCCGATTGACCGCCGCCCAATTTGAACAACTCTGCAGCGATAATCGCGACCTCCGCCTCGAACTCACCTTCGAAGGAGAACTGATCGTCATGCCCCCCGCCGGGTCAAAAACTGGTTTACGCAATGCGAGATTAAATCTAAGACTTGGAAACTGGGCCGACATTGACGGAACAGGAATATGTTTTGACTCGTCGACTGGTTTCACTTTGCCAAACGGTGCCAAATATTCGCCCGATTCGTCCTGGATCAGGCGCGACCGCTGGGATGCCCTGACTACCGAGGAGCAGGAAGGCTTTGCCCCTCTTTGTCCGGATTCCGTAATAGAGCTGAGATCGCACTCGGATCGCGTGTCACAACTGCAGAACAAGATGCAGGAATACATTGACAACGGCGCCCATTTGGTTGGCTTATCGATCCGCTCAAGAGTCAGGTTTACATTTACCGCCCGGACCATGCCGTCCAAGTGCTCGACGATCCTGTGACAGTCTCGGGAGACCCGGTGCTAGGAGGATTCGTGCTGAATCCGCTTGAGTTGTGGTAGTGCCTCCTGATGCCAAAACCTGATGCGCAACTCGCGCAAGTAACTACGTCAACCGGTTGAAATGCGAACGGCCCCAACAAGAGCGATCATGCAAGGGTCAATCTCCGTCCTGATTATTGTAGTGCTGACGTTTACGACGACGGCAAAAGCGCGAAAACTTTATCCTGTAGATGAAGGCCCAAGGGACGTTTCCTTCAAAGTGTTTCGAAATAGACTCATTGAAGCCGTCAAGGAGCACAACACGCCGTTTATCCTGACTACCCTGCATCCGAAAATTCATCTCAGTTTTGGTGGACACTTTGGAGTGAAGGACTTCCTGGAAATGTGGAAGCCTTATAGCCCGGATTCCGCGCTGTGGAACGAGCTCTCAACTATTCTTTCTCTAGGAGGTACGTTCAGGACATCTGGTGGGAAGAGAGTTTTTTGGGCACCTTACACTTTCAGCGCTTTTCCAGATGATGTGGACGCTTACGAGCACGCCTCCATTGTAGGGGCTAATGTAAGGGTGCGCTCGCAGCCCAGCACAACTGCGAGGATCGTCACGATTCTTTCATACGATATTGTGAAAGCGACGTTTCCTAGTAGCGATAATAAACGGAAGGACGATACTCCTGGGTGGGTAAAAGTCGTCCTTCCGGATGGCACCAATGGTTATGTTGCGAATAGATACGTTCGGAGCCCCATAGACCATCGGCTGGGTTTCGAGAAAATTCGCGGCAAATGGTTAATCACCGTGTTCATCGGCGGAGACTAATGGAAAAATCAAGTTTCTGAAATGTTTACTCTAGGCGGCAAACATGCTTGAGTTATTCAATCAAGAGTCCATGGCGCTGTTAACTTTCGACTCTGACGGCTCCGCGTATGCTCAATGCGTGTTACGCGTTTCTAACGGCTTGACACCCCGGAATTGCGATGTTTCAATGGTTCACTGTGAGCAGACGTGGTGAGTTAAGGCGACTTGCGGCCACGTAAAATAATCCGCTAAACAGCTCGGCAAGCCTTCCATCTAAGGCAAGTCGAAAAAGGGTTTCTGGAAAGCCCCGCGTTGTTTAGCGCGGGGCTTTTTTGACATTTCCAGTTGTCGATTTCCGATTTCCGATTGTGAACCGCTGCCTCAGCGCGCACCTTTCGCGTCGGAAGACAAACTCGGCAATTGGCAATCGGAGATCGGAAATTTGAGCATGTCCAGTTTTCTTGACACATTAAAAGAACGCATCGTGGTCTTCGACGGCGCGATGGGGACCAATCTGCAAGTTCAGAATCTCACCCTGGACGACTTCGGGGGGCTGCGCTTCGAAGGCTGTAATGAGAATCTGCTGGTGACTCGGCCTGACGCAGTCGAGAAGGTGCATTCCGCATTTCTCGAAGTCGGTTGCGATATCATCGAGACCAATTCGTTCAACGGCACGCCAGTGGATTTTGCCGAGTACGACATTGGCGACAAAGCTTATGAGATGAACGTTCTCGCAGCACGGCTCGCGAAGCGTGTGGCCGGCGATTATTCAACCCCAGCCCAACCACGCTGGGTGGCCGGCTCAATGGGGCCGGGACGCAAACTTCCTACTCTGGGTCATATAACGTTCCTCGACCTCAAGACTGCCTATCGCGAGCAGGTGCGGGGGTTGATAGACGGTGGCGTGGACCTGCTGATAGTTGAGACTTGTCAGGACTTACTTCAAACCAAAGCCGCGTTGTCGGCAATCTTTGAGCACTTCGAAAGTGAGCGCGCGCGGCTTCCAGTAATCGCCCAGGTGACCATCGAAGTGTTTGGGACGATGCTTAACGGCACGGAAATTGGCGCAGCGTTAACCGCGCTCGCGCCTTTTCCTATTGACGTGATTGGCATGAATTGCGGTACTGGTCCACGTCATATGACCGAGAGCATTCGCTACCTTTGCGAGAATGCGCCCTTGCCGGTCTCTGTTCTTCCCAACGCCGGGCTGCCGTCAATTGTGGATGGCAAAATGCACTACGACGAGACCCCCGAGACCTTTACCGCGCAGGTCATTCATTTCGCCGGCGACTTTGGTGTCAACGTCGTGGGCGGGTGCTGCGGCACCACGCCGGCGCACTTGAAGCTGGTTGTCGAAGCTATGCAGCGCATCACTCCGAAAGCGCGCAACGCAGCGCTCGTGCCTGCCGCCTCTTCCATCTACTTCCAACAGCCCTACATACAAGACGCGTCGTTCCTGATCGTAGGTGAGCGCGTCAACGCCAGCGGCTCAAAGAAGATGCGCGATCTTCTAAATGCGGAAGACTGGGACGGCCTGGTTTCGTTGGCTAAAGATCAGGAACGTGAAGGCGCGCACGTGCTGGACGTTAACGTGGATTTCGTAGGCCGCGACGGCGAAGCCGATATGCACGAACTGGCCTCGAGGTTGGTTACCAACATCAAGCTGCCTCTGATGTTTGACTCCACGGAATGGCAGAAGATGGAGGCTGGGCTACAGCACGCGGGCGGTAAGAGCATCCTAAATTCCACGAACTATGAAGACGGCGTACCCCGATTCACAAAAGTAATTGACCTGGCGAAGCGTTACGGAGCCAGCGTGGTTATCGGAACAATAGATGAAGAGGGAATGGCGCGCACGGCAGAGGGAAAGTTCAAGATCGCCAAACGGGCGTATGAGCAAGCCACAGGAGAATTAGGCCTGCCGGCATCGGACATTTTCTTCGATCCTCTGGCCCTTCCCATCTCCACAGGAATTGAAGAGGATCGTCGCAACGCGCTCGAAACGATCGAGGGAATTCGCCGGATCAAACAAGAACTCCCAGGCTGTTTCACAATTCTCGGCGTCTCCAACGTTTCGTTCGGGCTCAATCCGGCCTCCCGGGTGGTGCTGAATTCCGTTTTCCTCCACGACGCAGTGGAAGCGGGCCTGGATGCGGCTATTGTGAATGCCAGCAAGATAGAGCCGTTGAATCGTATTGGAGAACAGGAACTGAAAGTCGCGCGCGAATTGATCTACGATCAACGTAAGTTTGAGGGAGATGTCTGCACTTACGACCCGCTGATCCAATTCACCACGCTGTTTGAAGGCGTCAAAGCCAAGAGCGCTAAGAAGGCCAGCAAGGGCGAGACGGTCGAAGAGCGATTGAAAAACCACATCATCGATGGCGAGAAAATCGGACTCGAAGGCGAGTTGAAAACCGCGCTCGAAAAGCATCCCGCACTTGACATCATCAACAATATCCTGCTCGAGGGTATGAAGGTGGTCGGCGAACTCTTTGGCAGTGGGCAGATGCAGTTGCCGTTCGTTTTGCAATCAGCTGAAGCGATGAAAGCGGCGGTGCGCTTTCTCGAGCCCTTCATGGAAAAGAAGGGCGGCGCCACGGCAAAGGGAACGATGGTGCTGGCGACCGTCAAAGGCGACGTTCATGACATTGGTAAGAACCTGGTCGATATCATCCTGACCAACAACGGCTACAAGGTGATTAATCTTGGCATCAAGCAAACAATTGAGAATATCCTGCTGTCGTACGAAGAGCACCGGGCTGACGCGATCGGGATGAGCGGGCTGCTCGTAAAATCAACCCTAATAATGAAAGAAAATCTCGAGCTCATGAACGAGCGCGGCATTACTGTGCCAGTGGTGCTCGGCGGTGCAGCGTTGACGCGCCGTTATGTTGATGACGATCTAAAATCACTTTATAAGGGCCAACTCTTTTACGCGCGGGACGCTTTCGCCGGCCTGCACACCATGGACAAGCTCGCGAGCGGTAACGGGCAGCTGGCGACGGCCGGAGATGGGGAGATAGGGAGACGGGGAGAATCGGAAACTGGGAGGAGCGGAGACCGGCAAAGCGAGGAGGCCGTTGAGGACGTTGAAGACCTGGTCGGTGAGGAAGCGAAGTTGGGTATTCACAAACCCCTGAAGCCGCGAGGCTCGACAAAGACTGCGGGCGACAGTACGCACACCACACGGTCAGTAGTTAGTACCGAGGTAGAGCTACCGAAAGCGCCTTTTTATGGTTCACGAGTGGTCGAGGACATTCCGCTCGATGATGTGTTTGCTTTCGTAAATGAAACCGCGCTCTTCAAAGGGCAATGGCAGTTCAAGCAAGGGCGCAGACCCCTGAATGAATATCAGGCCTTTGTTCGGGAAACGGTGCGGCCGATTTACGAAGAACTACGAGAGCGCATCAAGCGCGAGGGTCTTCTCGTACCGCGGGTTGTCTACGGCTATTTCCCCTGTCAGTCGGTGGGAAATGATCTGATTATTTACCACGAGGACGAAAAAACCGAACGGCTGCGATTTACTTTCCCACGTCAGCCCGCAGGCAAACATCTATGCCTTACCGACTTCTTTGCCTCGAGAGATTTAGGCCGGATGGATGTGGTGGGCTTCCACCTGGTGACGGTGGGCCGCCGGGCCAGCGAATACGCGCATAAGCTGTTCAAGTCTGACAACTACGCTGACTATCTCTACTTTCACGGTCTCAGTGTCGAAAGCGCCGAAGCGCTCGCCGAGTTATGGCACAAACGATTTCGTGAAGAGCTCGGCATTGCCGGCGCAGATGCTCCGGAAGTTGCCAAGCTATTTCATCAGGCCTATCAAGGCTCGCGCTTTAGCTTCGGTTATCCGGCGTGTCCGAATCTGGAAGACCAGGCCAAGTTGTTTGAGCTGCTTGACCCCTCGCGTATCGATGTTGAGTTGACCGAAGAGTTTCAGCTCGTCCCCGAGCAATCAACCTCCGCAATAATTGTCCACCATCCGGAAGCGAAGTATTTTTCAATCGACTAAAGCAAGTCCAACGTTCAATGTCCTAAGCAAGTCCAACGTCCAACGTCCAATGTCCAAAGTCCAAAGTCCTGAGCGGCAAGGTAGCTCCCGGCCATTTGGCTATGCGGGCCAGACGGACCTTGGACCTTGGTCGTTGGACGTTGGACCCGATCCTGATGAACTTGCCGTCTTGAATTGGTTTGAGCGGTTTGCTTTTCGACTGGTAAAGAGAATGAATCAGGGTCGCTGGAAACGCTTCTGGACATGGTGCCAGAGAGTCTTGGGCGCGGGTTGGATTCATTTTTCAACTTACAATCTCATGCGGGTCTACGGACTAGAGCACGTCGAGACCGCCTCATGCGAGCGTCCCATCCTGCTGGTAGCCAATCATCGTTCGTTCTTCGACATGTACACGGTATCAACCGTGCTCTTTCGGCAAACGAGTTGGCGTAAACAACTTTTCTTCCCGGTGCGTGGCCGGTTCTTTTATCAATCGCCTCTGGGCCTCTTTGTGAACCTGGTGATGGGATGGTGGTCGATGTACCCGCCATTTTTCGCTTCCGGAGAAAAGCCGCTTCTGGAGAAGCGCGCTTTTGACAAGTTTTCGTTTCGGCTGCTAACTGAACTCTGCCGAAACGGCCCAGGGAATGTCATTGGTTTCCACCCGGAAGGAACGCGGTACAAGGGCGCTGACCCGTACTCGTATTTACCCGCGCAACCGGGCATCGGAAAACTCATTAAAGACGCTTTGCCACAAGTGATTCCGGTCTTCGTTGCCGGTCTCAGCAATGATCTTCCGCGGCAGGTGTTGGGAAACTGGACCGGAGGCCCCAAGATTCGTATACACTTCGGCCCCCCGATTCCTTTTACAGACTACCTCGCTAAGAAAGATCACATGCGCATCTACAAAGAGATTTCGGAAGTTGTGATGCAGAAGATCGCTGACCTCGGTGAGCAAGATCGCGCCATCTACGCAAAAGTAGAAGCCTCCCCGCGCGCTTCCTGATATCGGTCCGGGACGTTTGCTTACGAACCTTCCCCTTATTGCCTCACGTAAAAACCCACTCGAAATGGGTATCGTTGCCTCATCTAAAAACCCACTCGAAAACTCAAGGGAAAATTGACGGTAGTTTGCTTTGGGGGAGTGGCTTCGTGCTAGAGT